>Ga0116130_1000621_pt1 | contig 21857 bp, 24 predicted proteins | sample June2015DPH_17_5_FD_89733 | JGI IMG/M metagenome (GOLD analysis project Ga0116130, IMG submission 89733) | Peatland microbial communities from SPRUCE experiment site at the Marcell Experimental Forest, Minnesota, USA - June2015DPH_17_40 | ecosystem: Environmental > Terrestrial > Soil > Wetlands...
ACGACGGCGCAAACACAGCAGCCTGGTCAGAATCCCGGTGCGACGCAGAATCCTGGCCAAACCCAAACTCCAGCTCCGGTTCCAGATCAAGACAAAGGCCAGCCGAAAGCCAGTGACGTGCAAAATGCCCCGGCGCAGCCCCCGGCTAACCTGCCAACGCAGGACGATAGCCAGATCAAGCACGATGGCACGAAGACGGACGTGGATGCGGTGGGGAACCGCAACGTGGGTTGCGGCCGCGGCGTGGGCAACTGGTACAGCATAGAGAAGCAAGTGGCGATGGGCCGCACCTATGCGCAGCAGATTGAATCGCAAATCAAACTGGTGAATGATCCTGTGGTTACGGAGTACGTCAATCGGATCGGGCAGAATCTGGTGCGGAACTCTGATGCGCAGGTGCCGTTCATCATCAAAGTGATCGACTCCGACGTGGTGAATGCCATGGCGCTGCCGGGTGGATTCTTCTACGTGAATTCCGGATTGATTCTGGCGGCGGACGAAGAAGCCGAAATGGCGGGCGTGATGGCGCACGAGATTGCGCACGTGGCGGCCTGCCACCTGGCCCGCGAGCAGACGCGTGGCACATTGATGCAACTCGCCACCATACCGCTCATTTTTGTGGGCGGGGGAATTGGGTACGGAGCCTATGAAGCGGCGGGACCGGCGGCGATGCTCGGCTTTCTGAAATTCTCCCGCGGGTTTGAGGCGGAAGCGGACTACCTGGGAGTCGAATATATGTACCGGGCCGGCTACGATCCGTCTGCGTTCGTTTCGTTCTTCGAGAAGATTCAGGCGATGGAGAAGAAGAAACCAGGCACCCTGGCCAAGACTTTCGATACCCATCCGCAGACCCCGGACCGCATTGAGAAGACACAAGAAGAGATTCGAAAGATTCTGCCGGCGAAGAACGAGTACGTTGTGACCACGTCAGAATTCGACGATGTAAAGGCGAGGCTGGCTTCGATCGAGAATCGGCACAAGGTTCTGGATCAGAGAGACGAGAACAAACCCAGTCTGCGTCGGACTTCTGCCAGCGGGGACAGCAAATCAGGCACCACCAATCCTGACGATGATCGGCCGACCCTGAAACGGCGGGATGATTCGTCGAACTAAGGTGCTGAATGGGTTAGGAACCGGCGGCCATGGCTGCCGGTTTTTGTGTTTGCGGTCCGCGAAAGGGGATAATGAGGGCTGGCCCAGCCGGCAATGTGGTATGGTCACGGAACCGCGTGATCGGGGTCACAGCCGCTTGTGGTCGAAGCTAGTAAGGGTAGACTACGCTGGCTGCATTGCAATTTAGAGGAGCTCCACTTCCATGCCACAGAACACACTCACCATCACCGACAATCGCACCGGTCAGACCTACACCGTCCCGATCGAGGATGGCACCATCCGGGCAATGAACCTGAGGCAAATCAAGACGGGTCCGGAAGATTTTGGGCTGATGACCTATGATCCGGCGTTCATGAATACGGCATCCTGCCGTAGCAGCATCACTTACATCGATGGGGACCAGGGCATCCTGCGATATCGCGGCTATCCCATCGAAGTGCTGGCGGAGAAGTGTACCTTCCTGGAAGTGGCCTATCTTCTCCTGTTTGGTGAATTGCCAACCGAGCCACAACTGAAGCATTGGGTATATGACATCACTCACCACACGATGCTGCACGAGAGTACAAAGAAGTTCATGGAGGGCTTCCGCTATGACGGGCATCCCATGGGGATGTTCGTGAGCACGGTGGCAGCGCTCTCTACCGTATACCCCGAAGCCAAGCATGTGCAGGACGGCGACAACCGGTTGCTTCAGATCAAGCGATTGATCGGCAAAGTGCCTTCGATTGCGGCCATGTCCTATCGGCACAACGTCGGATTTCCGTATGTGTATCCCGACAATGATTTGAGCTATACCGAAAATTTCATGAATATGCTGTGGAAGATGGTCGAGCCGAAGTATGTGGCCAATCCGGCGATTGCCCGGGCGCTCGACATCCTATTCATCTTGCATGCGGATCATGAACAGAATTGCGGCACCAACGCGATGCGCTCGGTAAGCAGCGCGCAAACTGACCCCTACCTTTCCATGGCTTCGGCGGCGGCCGCCCTGGCGGGACCGTTGCACGGCGGAGCCAACGAGGAAGTCCTAAAGATGCTCGACGAGATTGGCACGAAGGACAAAGTGCCCGCCTATATCAAGAGGGTGAAAGAAGGCGGGATCAAGTTGATGGGGTTCGGCCATCGCATTTACAAGAATTACGATCCTCGAGCGAAGATCATTCGCTGGTGCGCGGAGCAGGTTTTCGAGGTTACGGGACGCAACCAGAGACTGGACATCGCCCTCGAGCTGGAACGCATCGCGCTGGAAGACGAGTATTTCGTGAAACGCAAGCTTTACGCGAATGTCGACTTTTATTCCGGGATCATGTACCAGGCGATGGGCTTCCGTCCGGAAATGTTCACCGTGCTTTTTGCCATTCCGCGCACGGCGGGCTGGTTGGCGCAGTGGCAGGAGTTGATCACAGATCCGGAGCAGAAGATAGCACGGCCACGCCAGGTCTACACCGGGCATGAAGCGCGGGAGTTTGTTCCCATGGAAAAGCGAACATCGGCAGCCTTGACGACGGGCTAGGGACTTAGGCCGCAAGTCACTTTTGTAAATGGCTGTGACCAGATTGCGGATTTCCTTTACGCAGGCTTCTGAATCTTTTGACGAAGTCGCTCCAGGTTCTCTGCCGCCAAGAGACATTTCTCTAACAGGATGTTCCAGTCTGCCTCAACTCTCCGCTCTGGCAATGTGTGAAGCCAAGGACCGCATGCTCGACCTTGCCCATGAAGACTGCCTCGCGCAAAGCTTTTTTCATCGCAGCTCTGGTTTGTTTTTCTAGAGCTGAACGCGGCACCAACCGTGAGCGCACTCAGGCAGCTTGCTTGGTAGCCAGTGCGGCCGTGTATTGCCGTCTCTCCGAGGATGAGGTGATGACCTTCATCTCCTGCCAGTCATAAGGAAACTCTCTTCCACAGTTCAGGCAGGCCACGTAGGTTCCAGTCAACGCGCTGGCCTGCGGCCGGCGCGCCGTTCCGCGGATGGTCACGGGGAAACTATAACGGGAGTGCCTGCAACCGAAAATCGCATCAATCAATTTGGCCACCATGGAGCACCTTCCACCCTGAGCGATTCGCGCGGGACTCTTTTGAGTCGGTCCCTACGCGACTGCCATTATGTCCTACACTCAATCCCTTAGATTCAAGAAAGTGCGGAATGGTTTCGCATGGTTCGCGGTGTGTCCCGGTTTTGGGATCGTGTGTGGGGGCAAGTTCTTTTTCGGCAGTCGCTTGCAGGCGAGTTGAGAAATTATCGGATTGTCACCGAAAGAACTAACCCTCAGGCATTAGCTGTACAAGAAGGGGATTAACGGACCGCTGTCTAGCTCAGGTTGAGAGCTTTCTTGATGGTTCCGCGCTCTTTCTGAATCTTTTCCTGCAGAAGCGTAATGCTGTAGATCAGTTGCTCGGGACGCGGGGGGCAGCCCGGAACATAGATATCGACAGGAATGACTTGATTGACGCTTTGCACCAGAGCGTAATTATTGAAGACGCCGCCGGAAGTAGCACATGCCCCCATGGAAATTACCCACTTGGGCTCGGGCATCTGCTCCCACAGTTGGCGGATCACTGGAGCCATCTTGTTGGAAACCCGGCCGGCAATAATCATCAGGTCACTCTGGCGCGGCGAGGGACGAAACACTTCCGCACCGAAGCGAGCAATGTCGAAGCGCGCCGCACCCATCGACATCATCTCGATGGCGCAACATGCGAGCCCAAAAGTCATCGGCCAAATGGAGCCTTTGCGCATCCAGTTCACCGCTGAATCCAGTGTGGTGAGCACCACGCCTTCCGGCGTGGGATTGCCGAAGGTGAGATCTTTCACCACCTTCTTGCCGTTCTCGAGATCGACGTAGGGGCCGAAATTCAATTCGCCGGACATCCTTGTATTCTAAACCACAGAGCACGCGATTTAGGTGTTAGAACTAGAACCACAATCTTCGAAGGGAAGGTTTTATGAGTCCACTACATTCGTTCAGCACAGGAAAGGGCGCTGACGATCGGCGGAGCCACGTTCCCCCAATCCCTGCAGCTCACTTTCCAGTTCAGGCGTCGCGCGCCGCGGCTGCCCTTCAACTTCCGCATTATCCCTTCCAGCCTCTGCCAACACCGAACGGCCCTGCGCCGTACCGGTTTGATCTGTCCCAGTTGCTCACCGCCGCCGATATCTCAAAAATCAAGAGAGCCGGCGTCATGGTGTTTCACACCGTGGGTGATACGGGAGATTACCGGGACTCGGCTCCACAGGATCTGGTGGCGTCGATTATGACCCAGGACGTTCAGAATTCGCCGGACGGCAGACAACCGGCCTTTTACTACCATCTGGGCGACGTTATTTACTTCGCCGGCGATATCGACAAGTATGGCGCTTACTTCTACGAAACCTACAAAGATTACCCGGGCTTCATCGTTTCGATTCCGGGCAATCACGATTGCCAGCCCGACGATCCGCAGGACGGACCGGTGGATCCCAACAAGGTCCCGCTCGATGGTTGGGTGCAGAACTTTATGTCGAAAAATCCCGCGCAACTGGGTTCGCTGAAAACCGCGGCGAATCGAACGCAGATGGATTTGCCGAATGTTTATTGGACTTTCACCACTCCGTTCGCTACCATCATCGGATTATTTTCCAACGTGGGCGAAACCGAAGCGGAAATTCACCAGGATCAAATTGACTGGTTCAAAGGCGAATTGGCCGCTGTTGATCCGAACCTCGCCTTAATCGTGACCATTCATCACCCTCCCTTTTCCGGGGACGTTGAGCACTCCGGGAGCAGCGTGGCGGACCAGGTTCTCTCCAGCAGTTTTCAGGCTGTCCAACGATATCCAAATCTAATTTTGTCGGGGCACGTTCACAACTACCAGCGTTTTACCAGCGTAGTGAAGGGCCCGAAGGGCCAACTTCAGATTCCCTACCTCGTGGCTGGCGCCGGCGGCTATACCAAGTTGGGCAACCTCCACACCGTGAACGGTGCGGCCCCGAAGGTACCTTTATCGCTCCCTAATGGCCTGACCCTTGAGCAATATGACCAGACAAATTTCGGATTTCTACGGTTCGAAGTAAGCAAAACGCAGATCGTAGGGACCTATCTTTCCGCGCCTTACGTTACCGGTGGAACACCCAGGGCTAGCTTGGTTGATAGCTTTGTGATCAACCTTGGCAACAGTACAGTAACGACGTCAGCCTCAGGCAGCGTGACGGGCCCGGCGGGCGGCGGCAAACCGGGGAAGGGAGCAAAGCTTCCGAAAAAGAAGCGCTGAAAAGGCAGTGGTGCGTGAACGGTATGCCGCATACTGGCCACTGACCGCTGACCACTGAACTCTAAATGCTCAGCACCACTTTTCCGAACATTTGACTCTTCTCCAAATACTCATGCGCGGCGCGAATGTCGCTGAGGGGAAACACGCGGTCGACCACCGGCTTCAGCCGCCCGCCAAATAAGTGTTTCAAGACTTCATGCAGTTCCCCCATGGTTCCCATGTAGGAACCAAGGAGCGACAATTGCCGCGCAAATAAATGGCGCAAATCGATCGCCACATTTGGCCCGGTGGTGGCTCCGCAGATGACCAGTGTGCCACCCGTTTTTAGAGACCGCACGCTCTCGTCCCAGGTCGCCGCGCCCACGTGCTCGACCACAATGTCGACGCCCTCCTTATTCGTAATCTTTCGCACCTCCTCGGAAATCTTTTGCTGATAGTGGTTGATGCCGTAGTCCGCGCCCAGTTCTTTACCCTTCGCCAGCTTCGCTTCATCACCCGCGGTCGTGATCACGCGACAGTGGAAGAGCTTTGCAATCTGGATCGCCGCGATGCCGACGCCGGAGCTCGCTCCCAGCACCAGCACGGTTTGCCCCGGGCGCATACCCGCTCGTCCGACGAGCATGTGCCAGGCCGTGACAAATACCAGGGGCACGCTTGCCGCCGGAGCGAAATCGAGGGACTCAGGAATCGGAATCACGTTCGCCGGAGGGACCGCGATCAACTCACAATTTCCGCCGTCCACGCCATTGCCGAGCACGGTGAAGGTGCGACACTGATTCTGCAGGCCCTCAACACACTTCTCGCAATGCCCGCAGAAATGCATCGGAGCAACCAGCACTCGCTGACCTGTTTTGAATCCGCTGACGTAGTCACCGATCCCCGCTACTTCGCCAGCGATGTCGCTGCCGAGAATGTGCGGCAGTTTCACTCCAGGAAGCCCTTTGCGCACCCATACATCCAGATGATTCAGCGAGCAGGCTCGCACGCGAACCATTACATGATCTTTGCGTAGTGCCGGATCGGGAACGTCTTCGTAGGTCAAAACTTCGGGACCGCCAAATTGATGAATGCGGACTGCTCTCATGAAAAGTCTCCTGTTAACACAGAGCCGACATAAGCATACTTCTCCAGATTGAGAATTCAATCCGGAATTCGGAAATGAAGGTTCCGGAATCATTCGATTTGATATCGCGGCACACCTTGACAATCACTGTCTACCGGTTCAGGATCGAGGTGGTTTGGCAAGCCGTGTCGTATTCGCTATTCAATCCCAAAAGCCCCGGAGCGATGATTCGGGGCTTTTGCATGCTCCCGTTTGACTCCAGCTGTTCACCGACTGATAATCAAAACCAGCAATTTCCTGGCGCATGGACATCTACGAACAAATCGTCCAGCTCCGGCGCGAGGGACGCCGCGGCGCCGTCGCCACCATCGTAAATGTGCGCGGCTCGATTCCTTCGTTCCGCACCGCCAAGATGCTGGTACGCGACGACGGATCCATTGTCGGCACTATTGGCGGCGGCTGCGTCGAGGCCGACGTCTGGCAAGCCGCTCGTGAGGTGATGGAATCCGAGAAGCCCCGGACTTTGACCTTCGATCTGAACCAGGATCCGAAATACGATACCGGACTGGTCTGCGGCGGAACGCTTGAGGTTTTCATCGAACCGGTATTACCTCCAGCATTACTTTATGTTTTCGGCGCAGGCCATGTAGCTATTAGCCTTTGCGACGTTGCGGCTAAGGCTGGTTTCGACCTCATTGTTACCGACGATCGCACGTCATACGCTACCAAGGAACGATTTCCTGCCGCTCGCGAAGTGCATCCGCTGGACTTTGACGAGGCCGCGCGGAAGTTTGAACCCAACGAGACTTCCTATATCGTCATCGTTACGCGGGGACATCGTGACGACATGCGCATACTGCGCTGGGCGGTTCACGCTCGGGCTCGCTATATAGGCATGATCGGCTCCAAGCGCAAGGTGATCGCAATTTTCAAGGCGCTGCAGGACGAGGGTATCCCTGCACATTTGTTTGATCGTGTCCATGCCCCCATCGGACTCGACATCGGTGCCATCACACCCGAGGAGATTGCGGTTGCAATCACGGCGGAGTTGATCGCGGTGCGCAGGCATGCGGATGCAAATCTGGCTCACATGAGCTGGTTCCACTCTCAAGGCCCCCCGTCCGAAGCAGGCGATGTGCCGAAGGCGGCACTGGATGAACGCAAGTGAAGTCTTGATCGCGGATTGCCGATTCTGAATATTGAGGTAGCGGACATTTTTCTCCGCTCGACAATCGGCAATGAAAGATCAACAATTTGCTCCGGTTCCTGCTATCTTCGCTGCATGACCCGCGCTGCCAGCTTCGCCGGCATCATTCTCGCTGCGGGGGATTCCTCGCGCATGGGACGGGACAAAGCTTTGTTGCCGTGGCCGCCTTCCATCGCCGGCCAACTGCCTTCCAACGAGACGTTTCTTTCGGCGGCGATCCGTTCACTCTCATTCGCCACGGAATTTGTGGTTGTCGTTGCCGGCAAAAATGCCGACGCACTTGCGCCTGTGGTCTATGCTCAGGGCGCGTCTCTTCTAGTGAACCCGGACGCCGCCAGGGGGCAATTCAGTTCACTGCAAGTGGGTCTGCATGACGTGCTCAACCGTGGCCGCGATGCCGCGATGGTAACCCTGGTGGACCGTCCTCCGGTCGGAGCCGCGACTCTCCAGGCTCTGCATGACGCCTTCGAAAGCTCGGAACAGAACGTCTGGTTGGTGATCCCTGAATTCTCGGGCAAGCATGGACACCCCTACCTGCTGGGCCGCGAAATGATGGAGGCATTTCTCCGAGTTCCGGCCACATCCATCGCTCGCGAGGTCGAACACGAGCATCGAGAGCACATTCAATACGTGCCAGTCGACGATCCCCTGGTAGTCTTGAATATCAATACGCCTGAAGAATACGCCGGGCTGCTGGCGCGCTCCTCCTGATCAAGTTGCGTTGCGCATTTCTGGGCAAGCACGTTATCGTCGTAAGATGCCCGCGGCAGAAACATTTCTTCCAGTGACCAACGAATTTCTCGACTCCATTCTCCGTCTTCAGCCGCGTGTCGCGGCGTTTGACTGTGACGGCACGCTATGGCCCGGCGATGCCGGGGAGCGTTTTTTTGACTGGGAACTAAGACAGGGGGACGTCGTCGACGCTGCCCTCGATCGTCCGATGCGAGATCGTTACGCCGCCTATAAGCGCGGCGAGGTCGACGAAACCACGATGTGCGGGGAAATGGTTACCATGCACCGGGGGATTGCAGAATCGCGGATCATGGAAGCCGCGGCCCGATTCTTCGATCAGTCCTTCGTCGTGCAGATTTTTCCGGAAATGCGGGAGCTTGTGGGGCGTCTGCGGGAAAACGGCTGCGAGATTTGGGTGGTCTCTTCTTCGAACGAGTGGGTGATCAGCGCTGGGATGAAACATTTCGGCATCCCGGAAAACCGTATCCTCGCGGCTAAGGTGGAACTTGATGGCCCAACTCTGACCGACCGCCTCATCCGCGTACCTTCGGGTACAGGCAAGCCAGAGGCGCTTCGTGAAATCGTCAAGAAGGAGATCGACGCTGCCTTTGGCAATTCCCGCTGGGATACAGATATGCTCGCGATGGCTAAACATGCTGTGGCCGTGAATCCGAATCCTGACCTTGAAGCTACTGCAAAGGAGCGCGGGTGGCGAATTTATTTTCCCGAGGGCACTCGTTCTCGAAGTTAGATCTGCGATGAAGGTCCTCCGTTTACAATTGTCATGGCAATGTATTCGGAACAATTACTCGATCATTTTCAGAATCCTCGAAACCGGGGAGAGATTGCCGATGCTGACGCCGCAACTGAGATCGAGAATCCCGCATGTGGAGACGTGCTACGACTAACTCTGAAGCACAGCGCGGGCCGGATTACTCAGGTGCAGTTCAAAGCTAAGGGATGTGTCGCGGCGATTGCCTGTGGATCGGCGTTGACGGAGTTAGTTGCGGGGAAGACGTTGGACGAGGCCAGGAAGGTGGGGCGTGCGGATATTACTGCGGCCGTCGGCGGCCTGCCTCAAGCCTCAGCCCACGCTGTCCATTTGGCAGTGGAGGCTCTCACAGTTGCGCTGAGTCGCCTCAAAGCATAGTACAGATTCATGCCCACCCACAGCCCACGCCGAATCGCTTGTTTGCAGCCAAGCGCGACCGTGATTCTCGCGGAGATTGGCGAACTGGATCGTGTTGTCGCGTGCACGAAATATTGCGGGGATGTGGTCCCTGAAGTCAAATCGCAGCCGCGTACGATCCTTGCCGACTCGTGGACGCCCAATGCCGAAGAGATTGCTGCGGTTCATCCCGACCTCGTAATCGCTTCTGTGCCTTATCAAGAGAAAGCGGTCATTGAAATTCTCAAGTCCGGAGCACGCTTTATCGGCCTCGCTCCGAAGACTTTGGCGGACATCTACACAGATATCGGCATCATCGCGGGCGTGGTTGGCGCCGGCGATCGCGGCGAAGCCGTAATTACCCGTATGCAGCAACGAATCGACGAGGTTCGTGTTCGCGCTTCGGGGCTACGGCCGAAAGTATTTTGCGAAGAATGGGGCAAGCCTTTGATCTCGTCGCAGCCCTGGGTTGCGGAACTGGTGGAAGCCGCGGGAGGGGAGTTTCTGGGCGTGCCAGGAAAACAGATTTCCTCGGAAGAAGTCGCCAGCCTGGATCCTGATATCTTGATCGCTGCCTGGTGCGGAGCGGGCGACCGCGTACCCCTCAACAAAATCCTCGCAGGTCGCGGCTGGCAGGGAACTCGCGCCGCATGCGCTTCCCGGGTTTACTGCATTCGGGATGAGTATCTCAACACGCCGGCTCCCACGCTGCTTCATGGGCTGGATGCCTTGGCCTACGCCATTCATCCCGAGCGCTTTGACCGCACGGAAGGTGTCCGCCGGATTACCGGCGTTCCATCTTCCATCGACATGAATCCTGTGCCTTGAGTTAAGATTTGCTGATGCCTGCCACCACCAGAACGGAAGAAGTTCGCAACGAGATCGCAGCGCTTGCGGAAGCGTCGTCCGCGGCTAGGAGTCTGATGCAGGACGTTTGCAGGCTCTTGCATGACCGTATGCTTAAGTATAACTGGGTCGGGTTTTACATGCTTGAATCCGGCGCCCAACCTCCAGCGCTAGTGCTGGATGCATTTGTGGGGGCAATGACTCCGCACACGCGAATCCCGCTCAATCAAGGAATTTGTGGAGCTGCTGCCTCCACCGGGAAAACGGTTGTGGTCGACGACGTCAGCAAAGATCCGCGGTATCTTGCCTGTTCACTGGAAACAAAGTCCGAAATTGTTGTGCCTATTTTCGTCAAGGGCCAGGTCGTAGGCGAACTCGATATCGATAGCCACTTCTCAGCCGCGTTCGGACTTGACGACCAGGAACTCGTCCAGTTCTGCGCCGAAGTTGTGGGCAAAAAGCTGGAGCAGTCTAAGTGAGAGTTGAAGAGGGCGATGCGGGTGCTCTCCAAATGCATGGAGTTGCGGGCGCGCTGTTCGTCGTCATGAGTCGCAAGTTATGAAGCGGGTTGTCGCAGCGGTGATCGAGAAGAACGGAAAACTGCTCGTTTGCCAACGCACCCGGCATCAGACCATGCCGCTCAAATGGGAATTTCCTGGGGGGAAGATCGAAGAAGGCGAGCAGCCCCGCGACGCCTTGCGCCGTGAGTTGGAAGAGGAATTAGGCATTCATGCCAAGGTGGGCGATGAGATCGCTCGCGTCCAGCATACCTATCCGAATGGTGCTGCGGTCGAGTTGCGGTTTTTCATTGTGCGTGAATATGACGGCGAGCTCGAAAATCGTATCTTCCGCGACCTGCAGTGGGCGGCCCCCAAGGCTCTGCCCTCGTATGACTTTCTCGAAGCGGACGCATCCCTGGTGAAAGATCTCGCTGCCGGGAGACTTCCTTGACCTTCAGAATCTGAAGCTTCAGCCGGCGCCTCGCAAAGTCCAGAACCACGCAACCGTCAGCCCGATCATCGCCACTGTCGTCACCCACGCGATGGCGTTGAATATATGCGTGTTCACGTACTCGCCCATCAAATCCTTCTTGTTAATCAGCAGCAGCATGAAAATCAGCACGAAGGGCAGGACCACTCCGTTCACCACCTGCGACAAGACGGCGATCCTTATCAGCGGCAGCCCGGGGATTAAGAGCACGGCCCCACCGGCCACGATCAGCAAAGTGTAGAGCCAGTAAAAAAACGGAGCTTCACTAAACTTCTTGTCGACTCCCGATTCAAAACCCATTCCTTCGCACACTGTATAAGCGGTGGAAAGCGGCAGAATTGAGGCGGCGAACAGGGAAGCATTGAACAATCCAACGGCGAACAGAATGTAAGCGTACTGCCCGGCCAATGGCTTCAGGGCTTGCGCGGCATCGGCGGCGTACTTAATGTCGCGGTATCCATGCACAAATAGAGTTGCGGCGCAGGCCACGATGATGAACCACGCAACTACGTCTGTAAAAATGCAGCCCGTGATCACATCCCAGCGTGAAGCCTGAAGTCCGCGCCGGGTCACGCCCTTCTCCACAATCGAAGACTGTAGATAGAACTGCATCCAGGGTGCGATGGTCGTTCCCACCACGCCAATCACCATAAACAGGTACGCTTGATCGCGGAAGGCATGCAGCAACGGCGGCTTGAACGTCGCGATCGTTGCCTCCTTCCATTGCGGATGTGCCAGCGCCCCGGCAAAAATGTAAGTAATATAGAAGAACGAAGCAGCGAGGAAGACTTTCTCCACGCTCTTGTATTGGCCTTTCACCACGATCAGCCAAACGATCACAGCGCAAACTGGCACGGTCACATACCGAGAGAGCCCGAACAATTCCAGGCTGGTAGCGATGCCAATAAATTCCGTGACTACGTTACCGAAATTGGTAATCAGGATGCCCAGCATCATCAGAAAAGTGATGCGAAGGCCAAACTCTTCCCGGATCAGGTCGCTAAGGCCCTTGCCGGTCACCGCCCCCATGCGGGCGCTCATTTCCTGCACCACGATCAGGGCCAGCGTAATTGGAATCATGGTCCACAGCAGAAGGAATCCGTACTGGGCCCCGGCCTGCGAGTAGGTCAGGATGCCGCCGGCGTCGTTGTCCACATTCGCGGTGATGATGCCCGGCCCTACGACCGCCAGGAACAGCACAGTTCGGCCTTTCCAACGTTTCAAGAGACCCATGAGGACATTTCGCAAACATAGGAATTAGAACAACCGAGGGCGGGCTTCATTCCGCAATCCGCGCCACGCAGTCCAGCCCAAGGCCGCATCAGAATACATGGACACGGTACGCGCGGGATAGATCAAAATGAAGAAAGATTGATAAAAAAAGAGGAAGGGAATCGATTGGGTGAACTCGAGCGGCACCTGGCTCGAGCAGGGTAAGATAGTTGCAGGCTAACTATTTAGGAATGACCAAAAACTCCGCGCGCTCCGTCTACCTTTTCATCGTCGCTATCGTTGTCTTACTTGACCGTTGGACCAAGCACCTCGTGGCGCAGCGTATTCGCCTTTATTCCCACATTCAGGTAATTCCCGGTTTTTTTCGCCTCACCCATACCGAGAACACCGGTGCAGCCTTCAGCCTGTTTGCCGATTCGACCGCCCCATGGAAAACCGAATTGCTGATTGGATTTTCTGCGATCGCATTAGTCGTTGTCTCGGCCTTGCTCTGGAAAAACCACCATGCCCACATTGTCACCGGCGTCGGCTTGTCCCTGATTATGGGAGGAGCGTTAGGGAATCTTTGGGATCGCCTCGCCCGTGGGCGAGTGATCGATTTTTTGCTGGTCTATGTGAAGCAGTATCAGTGGCCGGTTTTCAATTTGGCGGATAGCGCCATTGTGGTGGGTGCGGGATTGTTGATCGTCGAGATCCTGTTCGCCAAATCGCACTCGCAAAACGATCCCACTCCGGCCCGATCTGTGAAGGCATAGTCCGCAGAGGCTTAGCCATTTAGCATTGCCATCTGATCCGCGCCATACCGGGTTCCAGCGACGGCGTTTGCGGGAACGGTTTTCTCGATTCGTTCCAGCTCCTCACCCGTCAAAGAAATTTCCATTGCGCCCAGCGCATCTTGCAACTGAGTTCGCGTCCGCGCACCGATTAAAGGAACGATATCTTCTCCCCGGCTTAACGCCCAAGCGATGCAGAGCTGGCTCACAGATATTCCGCGATCGGCTGCAATCCCGCGTAAGCCCTCAATGATCTTCAGATTGGCTTGCAGATTCTCGCCGGCGAAGCGTGGCAAGTGGGCCCGGAAGTCTCCCTTGGCGAACGACGAGGTTTTGCCCGCCAGCAATCCGCGCGAAAGCACGCCGTAGGCGGTGACGCTGACTCCGAGATCGCGCAACGCAGGCAATACGCGGTCTTCTATATCGCGAGTGATGATGGAATATTCGATCTGCAGGGCTGCGACCGGATGAACCGCTGTAGCCCGACGTACGGTCTCTGCGGATGCTTCCGATAAGCCGAGGTGGCGCACGTAGCCCGCTTTTACAAGGTCGGCGATAGCTCCCACCGTATCTTCGATCGGTACCGAACGATCCACGCGCGCGGGCTGATAGAGATCGACATAGTCGGTTGCCAATCGCTGCAGGCTGTACGCCAGAAAGTTCTTCACCGATGCGGGACGGCAATCCACGCCCACGAACCGGCCATCCGGCGATCGTTGCGCTCCAAACTTCACGCATACGAACGCCTTATCACGCCGGCCCTGGATGGCCTGCTTTAGCAGGGATTCGTTATGGCCCATACCATAGAAGTCGCCGGTGTCGAGCAGATTGATGCCACCTTCGAGCGCCGCATGCAGTGTGGCTAAGCTTTCTTTTTCGTCCGCCGGACCGTAGAGTGCCGACATCCCCATGCAGCCAAGTCCCAGCGCCGAAACCTCGGGGCCGGAACGGCCCAATTTTCTTAACTTCATTGAATGCCTCCGCAAGCTGTGTTGGATGTCCGCAGGAGAAGAGAGATTCGTGGGGTTGCGAATACTGAGTATTACTGGTCGTAGCATCGAAATTCTGGGTGCACGATCTGGGGATCGATGAGGGTACCGTTCGGGCCCAATACACTGGTCGTGCGGGGAAATGAATCGACCTGAACCCGCTGCAGGTTGTCGGCGGAACAGTTGGTGCACTGCACCAACAAGTCATCGTTCGTGCGCCACATGACTATAGGGACAGTGCAGTTCCAAGTTAGCAGCGCTTCGTCGGGTTCAAGTCCGTACCTGGTCTTTTCTCCGCATCGATGAGGCTTCCAGGCAAGGGGCCGGTCATGGGGAACAATTCTTAGTGCCACCTCCGGCATCCGGCACGACCACTGCCCGTTTCCGGCCTGGCCGGGAGAATCCGGTGCCGAGCGAACAAAAGCGGGGACCATGGCAGGATAGCGGTGATCGGGCGAGACCAATGTCTGTCCTCCGACGTACTCCCATTTGTAAGATGCCTGCGCATGTTTCGCTGCCAGATATACGACCAGTAGATCCCTTGCGCTAGAACGAAGATAAGGTATAACGCGCAAGATCCTACTGCTAGCAATAAAGCCCGTTGGTGGTTATACGGGACTTCCCGCGAGCCTGAGGCAGAAGCGCGTGACGCTAGAAAAGGCCCGTCCTCGGCATATCCCGGCTGGTTGCGCCATAGCAAGTGAGTTTCCGAGATAAGTAGCTGCCTCGAGCGCCGCGTTTGCCATTTCACTCTCGAGGACTTCCCAGCGGTCGTACAGATAGTTGCGGCACCACACGGCAGGGACCGCAACAGCCACGCCAATAGTAGTCGTCACCAGCGCTAGCGCAAGCGCTGACTCAACCATGGCTATAAAACTGGCCCTAGCCATGGCCACTCCCCTAAACGCTCCAAAAATGCCAAACACGGTGCCAAGGAGTCCGATGGAAGGGGCGGTAGAGGCGATTGTGGTAAGAGTGCCAAGGCCGAGTCTCAGTGCTGCAGAAAAAGTCTGGCGACGGCGCTGGAAGGCGCGTTTGGCGTCGCGGACAAAAGCACAGGATTGCTTGCGGGCTTCGCGGTAGTGATAGAAGAGTTGGCAGACGATGGCAACCGTGTTAACCAGCATCAGTGACAGAAGCGCCACATCGCCGCGAACCAGCCAGTCCGTCGAGCGCCATAGGTATTCAAGGGTCCACCCGCACCCCCACGGTTGCCACACGTTTAGACAAACAAGCGCCGGGCGTGGGCGCTCCTCTGCAACTCAGCTTTATTAGATAGGGACACCGTGTCGCGCGCTCCAGTTCCTATCGCCTCTGGTCCGGGAACTCAGGCTTAGGGTGTTCCATACAGCTGCTTGTACACGCTGGCATTCCGCAGAATGGCTTGCACGTACTCGCGCGTCTCGGTGAAGGGAATCGATTCCACGAACTCTTGCGGATCACGATATTTTCCCTGGGCGAGCCACTCATCCACCCGGTCGGATCCGGCATTGTAGGCGGCGAGCGCGTACTCGAATGATCCGCCAAACTTGTCGACCATGCCGCGAAAATAACGCGTGCCCAACTGCATATTCACCGTGGGCGTGTACAACTGGCTAGCACTATACCGCTTCAACTTCTCTTCCTTGGCCACGAGTTTGCCAGTCTTGGGCAGCAGTTGCATCAGGCCAACCGCGTTGGCCCGGGAAACCGCATTCGGATTGAATTCAGATTCTTGCCGGATCAACGAAGCTACGAGATAAGGATCCAGTCCGTTGGCGGATGAAAATCGCTTTAGATCGCTCCAGTAAGGTTTCGGAAAAAGCGCCTCCCAATATTTTCGCGGCAAATCAGGAATGTCGAGGGCGAAGTAATTGGGCGCGGAGTGCTTCATGTACTCGATGGCGCGGTCGTAGTGTCCGGTTTCCGCGTAGAGTTGCGCTGTCTCCGCGGGCGCCCAGCTTCCACCATTGTTCGCCGCAGCCGCCTGCAGTTCGCGCACGGCAAAATCGATGAGTCCACCATTGCCGAGCAGCTCTGCCTTCTGCACGTGGAGTTCATCCGCCGGTGGTTCTGACTCAGTCACCTTGCCGCTGCTGTCGAGCGGAGGGACGCGATCGAGCAAGGCATACTCGGTCGTCGCGTCGCCTGCGGGCAGGAGATGCTTCAACCGCTCTCTGCCTAATTCTGCGTAGTAGAAGTTGCGATAGCGGTCCGAAAGCTTCTGATAAAACGATCGAGCCATGACGAACTGGTTGTCTTCCTCCGCCAGACGGGCGCGCCAATAGAGAGCCGCGGGAGTCTCTCCGCCCGAAGGATAGAGCGCGATTTGTTCCTCGAAAGCCTTCTTGGCATCCTCGTTGCGGCCCTGGCGCAAGGTCAACCACGCAGCTTTCCAATGCACGTAGGAAGCCCGCGGTCCATTCGGGAAACGAACCTGCGCTTCACGGAATGCATCGAGGGCCTGATCGTACTCGTGATGCACCAGATGCAAATTGGCCGCCGATAATAATGCTTGCTCAAGCCACGGGCTCGTGGGATCGGCTTGCCGCAGCTCGTCGACAGTGCGGTAGAAGGTGGCATTGTCGTTCGCGGCGAAGGCGACTTGACCCAGCAGGTACAGCCGCTGCGGGTTCACCTCGCCGCTCCCACCGCTCAGCGAATCGAGTACCTGCTTAGCGTCGCGGTTCCTGCCGCCGCGATGCAGGGCGTCTGCCAAGGCGAGTTGCATCCTTGGTCGATCTTCAGGTCCGGCTGCGTTGACCAAGCTACGATATTCGTCTGCCGCCTCCGCATAGCGCCGACGGCTCAGCAATCCCTCGGCCCGGGTTTTCAGTTGAGCAGTTGTGGGTGCGGGAACGGATGGAAGTTTTGTCAACTCCCCATACGCCGCGTCTGCCTCGGCGCTGCCCGGCATGGTGTAGTAAATATTGCCGAGCGTCTCAGCGGCTTTTGCCGTCTGCCCGGATGCGGCGTAAGCGCGCCCCAATGCAAATTCCACGTCCGAGCGGATTGGGGCGCGAAGCCGTTCTAACAAAGAGGTTGCCTCCGCTGCTTGCCCCTCGAGCAGCAGCGCATCGGCGTAACTCACCTGAGAATCACGTACCAACAATGAGTCGGGATGTGCTTTGGCAAAGTCTGACAGGTTGGCGAGTGCCTCTGCCGTGTGTCCCGTTTGCAGGTAAGAGACTCCGAGATAATAGGCGACATAATCACCCAGATCCCCGGCATGAATCTTGGCGCGGTTCAGTGGGTCGATCGCTTTCGCATAGTCTTTATCCAGCACATGGGCGTAGCCAAGTACTAGCCAGGCGAGGGCTCCCGCGTCTTCTTTGCTATGGGTGTGGGCGTAGGCTTGCACTCCGCCATAAGCGGGGGGCGTACGATCCTGCAATAATTGCTCCGCCATAGGCCGCAGGCTGGTCGAGGCCACAAACGCCTGACGCATGCGCCGGATGCGCGGAGAAATGGTCCGCGACTTTCTAGTGTTGGTATAGTGGCGTTTGGCGCCCTTAGTGTTTGGTTTCTTGGCAGTAGCCGCATTTCCTGCCGGAGTTTTTTTGGTGGTGCTGGTTCCAGCAGTAGGAGCGTCTTGAGCTGGTTTCGGCGAAAATGTCTCGGCTTGATCTTGAAGCGAGCTGGACAAAACTGGAGAAGGCGCCTCTGCCGAAGTCCGCAGAGCGCCAAAGAAGCTGCAGAGAACTGCAGCGGCGAGCACCCACCAACCCTTGGAAACTGATCGAACCACTTTTTACTTTTCGCGTAAGGGCAACTGCCCAAAAAATCGGAAAAACTAGCGGCGGAAATTTACCCCCATAATCGAGAGGTCATCCTCCGCCAAACTGCGCACCAGTTCGTTCTGAAAATAATCCCCGCTGGCAGCGACTGTGCTGCCATAGCGCTTCTGGAAAGTACCCCGGCTCTTGTCGATGTCTTCCTTTAGACGGTCGTACAAATCCTTGTTACGCCGGCCCTCGGCCACTTTCGCCTGGTTATAGAGCTTGATTTCATCGACCAGCAGGCGAGCGAAGCGCTGGGCTTTGCGATGGACATCGGCATCTTCAGCAGAAAGGCCGGCCAAGGGATCAGTCGCCACCGCGGGGGCTGCAGCGGCATGAGCCGAAGCCACTTCCACGACCTCCGCGGGTTCGGGGACGGCCGGAGTGCTCGCGGGTACGTGCTTGGGCGGGTGAGCTGCGAAGGGATCGGAATAGGAAGAAACGGTTTGCGCCGGTTGGGCAGCTGCTCTCTCCACCGAGCTCGCCGCCAGGTCGCCGTCGTCCTTGGGCGCGGCATGCTTGCGCAGCGAAATTACTTCCAGCCATGCGCTGGTCGCGAGCACCAGCAACTCCAGGGCATCGGAGCTCAACTTGCCGGTGTCGCCGCCGTCCGCGTAAACCAGAGCAGCCACCTTATCCTTGAGCGCCAGCGGCAGGACCAGAATCTGTTCGTTGGCCGGACTGCCGAACTGCCCCACGAATTGTCGGCCCATTTCCGCGATGTTTCCCGGAGTTGCCACCCGATTGTGATAAGTGTGGGAAACCGGTCCGGCGTTCAAATCCAGCGGGAAGTCCTTCACCGCTTCCTCTTCGCCGAAGCCGCGAGCTTGCCATCCGGATGCCGCACCGGCTTTCACGACGAACAGCGCGATGCGAGCGCAGTGCCCACTTCCAGCGTCCAACAGAGCTCGCAAGACTTCCTTTTGAGTGGATCCGGCATGGATAGTCGAAACTGCATGAACCAGAGTGCCGGAGCCCTCTTGCTGAATACCCTGAGCTTCGCTAACCGGAGCGGGCAACGCCTCCAACACTTGTTTGGCAATCTGTTCTTCTAATTGCGGGAGATGGTCCCGAAGGGCTCGAGACACGGCGCGCGCTACGATCTGTTCAAGCTCAGTTGACTGCCCCTCGTTCTGTTTCCGATTCGGTTCCGCCATGCTTGAAGACCGTTTTCCCTGTAGAATCGCGCCTGTCCGCTTGCGGCAGTCGAAATAGCTTCCCTAACTGCTGATTATACGGCACTTGTGGGACTGTCCCAGAGTACGTCAGGACGTGTTCGACCGAGTACCGCTCACCCTCGACTCTATCTTAAATCTCATTCCCTGCGAAACCGGAATCCGGTTGGGCAAATATGCAGGTTACCAAGTAGAATAACAGTTTAACTTTTGAGTGCCGCGGTTCGTTACCTGCAAAATACTGCATCGCCGAGAGAATGGGAACCATCCAAAACAAACTAGGAGATCCTGTCAGTGATGAACTGACGCTGGTGCGGGCGGCCAAGCAAGGCGACGACTCCGCATTTGAAGAGTTGGTTCGCCGGTACGATCGCAACGTCTTCCGGATCGCGCAACACATCACGCAAAACCGCGAGGACGCGGAAGATGTGGTGCAGGAGGCGTTTCTCAAGGCGTACAGCAACCTGGCAAAGTTCCAGGAGCAGTCGAAATTTTATACTTGGCTGGTGCGCATTGCCGTCAACGAAGCGTTGATGAAGTTGCGCCGCAAGAAGCCCGAGCGCACTGTTTCGCTGGACGAAGACATAAAGACGGAAGACGATTCGCTTCCGCGGGAGATCGCGGATTGGAGTCCGAATCCTGAACAGCAATTTACGCAGGCGGAATTACGCGAGATATTAAGTAAAACGATCCAAGGCCTCCCCGCAGGGTTTCGGACCGTGTTTGTACTCAGGGACGTGGAAGGTTTGTCCACCGAGGAGACTGCGGCGGCTCTGGAATTGAGCGTGCCGGCGGTCAAATCGAGGTTGCTGCGCGCGCGCTTGCAGCTTCGGGAACGGTTGGGACGTTACTTTCAGAAACGCGAGAGTGGAGATGGCGAACAGTGAAATGCTCTGATTTTTTGCACGAGCTGACCAATTACTTGGACGGCGTCCTCGACGAACCCACAAAGGTTGAATTGGAAAACCATCTTTCCTGGTGCCACAACTGTTACGTGGTTTGCGATACCACCAAGAAGACCATCGAGATCTATCGCGACTCCCAGCTCTACGAATTGCCTGAAGATCTCCGCACCCGTCTCCGCTCGGCCATCATGACCAAGTGCCAGCAGCACAAAAAACGGGGCCCGGAGAGCGTCTAGGCTCCCTCTTTTATCCTGAATAGACAGCAACCTCCTAGCCCGGGATCGCATATAATGTGCTTCACGCCTCGGGGTGCAGTATGCGATGCTTTCGGAGTGAAGCCCTTCTTGCCTTCCTGATTCTGTCCGCCGCTTCTCTTTCTCTGCTTTACGGCCAGGCAAGTGATCCTGGGCAGCTCCGGACTTCACAGTCGGCTCCCGCTAAGTCCGCTAGCGATCAACCCGCAGCTCCAGCGCCGATTCCGCCCAACGCACCGCGTATGGCGAAGCAGACGCGCTATGAAATCATTCGCGACTTTGAAACCCAGCTGGTCTACGCCCGTACCGCTTTCCCGATCGGCACTAAGGGCCTGCAACTGAAGCAGGGCGTGATCACCCCCAACGGCGAGGAATTGCAGCAGGCTCTGAACCTTTGGGGGCCGGCGGTAAAGCCGGGAGATCCCGCGCATATCTCTTTCGTTCAGATCAAGAACGATCACATTCACTTCGAAATTAATGGCGGCCCTATTCGCAGACAGAAGTGGTATCAGAGAGTGCAGGTCTCTGGCGCGAACGGACCGTTGCAGACTGGACCGAACCAGCCGCAATCGAATCCCCATGGCTCCTATCTCGACGTGTATTTCGACAAGTACGTTCCCGAGATGACGGCCGCGCAATTGCGCGAATTAATACGTCCGGTGCTCGACTTCAACGCCCGTAGCAAAGAACAAGCGTATCTGGATTCGGTTCCTCCCAAAGTGAAGGAGGCGATCCAGGCGCATCACGTGCTCGTGGGCATGAACCAGGAGATGGTGCTTCATGCCAAAGGCAAGCCTCCGAAAAAGGTGAGGGAACGTGCCGGCGAGACCAATTACGAAGAGTGGATTTATGGTGAGGCCCCGGCCGACGTGGATTTCGTTCGCTTCGTGGGAGATGAAGTAGTCCGGGTTGAGACCATGAAAGTGGACGGAGAAAAGATCGTACGCACCGAAAAAGAAGTTGTCTTGCAGCCTGACACGGTGAAAGAAGCCAAGAAAGAAAAGGAGCCGGAGCAGCGTCCGACAAACGCTCCAAGCCTCAGGCGTCCGGGAGAAGATCAGCAGGACGTGCCCAAGCCAGCGAACGGAGCTGCACCGCCCCCGATGATGCCGCCGCCAGACTTGCCCGAGCCTCCCAGCGGCCCCGGGCAGATAGTGGCGACGAGATAAGACGCCCTTCAGACCAAATCCCCAAGCTTGCGTCGAAAGCTATTTCATCGCGACTGCTGCGTCCACGTCGGCAAACGAGAAGGCCAAAGACACATTCGGATATTCCCGCCCATCGACTTCCGCATAAGGATAGACAAAATAATTTAGCGGCTTACCGTCCTGCGGTGGATTCAATCGCAGGTCGCGGCCCAAGCTGAACTGCACCCGATTCACGTCGTGCGAACCGAAGAAGTA
>Ga0116130_1000623_pt1 | contig 21846 bp, 20 predicted proteins | sample June2015DPH_17_5_FD_89733 | JGI IMG/M metagenome (GOLD analysis project Ga0116130, IMG submission 89733) | Peatland microbial communities from SPRUCE experiment site at the Marcell Experimental Forest, Minnesota, USA - June2015DPH_17_40 | ecosystem: Environmental > Terrestrial > Soil > Wetlands...
AGAATAGGCGCCAGGGAGGCGGAAACTATCGGGGTCCCGGCGGCGTTGGCAGAAACTTGCGCCAGGATTGCCGCCAGGCTCCCGGAAACAACAGGGCTGCCGTTTAAGCCGGTGGAAACCTGGGAGAGCAAAGCGGCCAGGGACGCGGAGGCCAAGGGGCTGCCAGCCAGGGCGGCGAGAACCTGGCTGAGCAGGGGCGCAGCCGTTGCAGTGATTAATGGCGTCCCTTCAAAATCGCTGCTTTCCTGGGCCAGGGCAGGCGCGGCGCTGCCGGAAACTATCGGCTTCCCTTCAAAATCGCTGCTTTCCTGCGCCAGCGCGGCGGCCAGGACGCCGGAGGCAACAGGCGTCCCGGCCACCGCGGCACTTTCCTGGGTCAGGTTGGCCGCCACGCTGCCGGTGATAACAATCATGGTCCCCAGATTATCCCAATAAAGATTGTTGGTCCCGGTCCCGGCGGTGAACAGGTAGTCTATGCCGTAGGTGGCGTAGGGTTGCAGGTTGGCGTAGGACCAGAGGACGCTGATCGTGCCAGTGGCGGATGGAGATTCTAATTGGGTCTGACTTCCAGGCGGGCTACCATAACTGGCTTCCTCCGAATAGAAAATCCCGGAGGTTGAGGTGTAAAAGGGGAAGACATAGCGGTTATTGTTGGCATCTATCGCAGCGGCTAACCAGTTTACCGCCGTTGAGGCCCCGGAGATATTTAGCTCCTGAATCCATGAGCCTATGAACCCCCAGGCGCTATCACCCGCAATATACATGGCCTGGAGATATTTGCCGGAAGAATTATACCAGGAGAAAGAAGTGGTCTTGCCGCTGCTGTCAATAACTATTGATACTCCGGAACCGGAAGTCAGAGAAGGAGTTAAACCGGAAACAGTAAAAGATGTTGCATTATTGGCGTTACCGAGCGCACAACGATTGTAGGCGGATATTTGAAAACTCATTTGCGGAATGTTGGTTCTGTGATTTCCTCCGGCTGCTGTGTCAATGGCAATATCGCCAAATGTAGCGACGCTTACGGTAGTAAATTGTGACCCCAAGCTTACCGCACTATTCCAACCGATTCCGCCGCCACCCCCACCTCCATTGCCACCAGCCACATTGTTTTCATAATACCATTGCTGGTTGCTGTTCGTCGAATTCCAATCCAATAATATTACATGGGCTGCATTATTTGAATCTACCGCGACGGCGCACACATAATTATTGTAGGTTCCAATGGTTTTGGTATAGATCGTTAGCGCAACTCCCCATGAATTAGCTGCGATGCTCGTTCCTAAATAATTGTTGGTGGCAACTCCATTAGTATTATAGCAATTCCAGCAGACCGTTGTAGAACTGCCGTAATAAACGACATTGATTATCCCGTTGGAATCAATGGCGCAGGAAACTGAACCTGTCGCACCTGACTTATAGGCATTTGGACTCGTGCCCTGAATAGCCCAACTGCCGCTGCTGTATTTCCATATCTCCACCAGGCCATCGGTATTGTTCAGCACGCAGGCATAAAGCACGCCCCCGGAAGTACGGACAAGATTCCGTGCCCCTAATCTGTAGGATTTGCCTGATGTGCCGAACTGGACAGCGGCCATTTATCTTCCTTTATGGTGAAACATCGCTGACCCAGGCAATATTCGGGTTGGCTTTCAGCAGCGCGATAATAGCCGGATCAGCGATGACCTGGCATTGGATCGGAACATCAGGCCCCGGCGGGTCCCCAGGAGCCGGCGGCTGCGGCTCCTGGCCCGGATTCACCACGGAAATGTTGTAATTCAGGGGATCTGGGATAATGATCGCCTGAGCATTCGGGTCAAACTGCAACAAGAAGATCGAGGTCGCCATTTAGGTCCCTGCGGGCACCGTGAAGGTGGCGCTGGTGATCGACACCGGCTGTCCGTTGGCGATGCTGAGGTTGATCAGGTTGACCGAGGCGCCGCTGGTGCCCACATCCAGATCGCAGACCGTAGCCCCGCCGGAAGTCAGGACCCGGGCATAACCAGCGGTCCCCCCGGCAACGGCGTTTTGGTTGGTAATGGCTCCTAACGTGATGACCCCGTTGGAAACGCTGTTGCCCCCTGCCGCGGGCAGCGTCAAGGTCACCAGCAGGGTCCCGGTCGCTCCAGTATTGGGACCTGGCGAAGAGCCGGTGTAGATTTTGAGAGAGCCGCCGCCGATGTCGGTATTGAGGGCGTTGGCCAGTGAGGTCCGCTCTACGGTTGCCAAAACACAGCTTGCCATATTCGTTCTCCTCTTCCCTTTGTGGGGGCGGGGAAACCCCGCCCCTCCGTTAAATGATTCTGATCTGGAAACTCTGGTCCTGAACGCGGCCGGCGGCCGTGGTAATCCGGTTGATAATCGTATAAACCCGGCCCGGAATGCCGCCGGTCAGCCAGACGGTGGCCAGGGTCGCGGTGTTGCTTTCCTGGGAGGCGGTCAGGTCCCCGGGGATTTCCCAGGCGCTGGCGGCAATGGTGTCGGCCCCCAGCCATTGGCTCCAATCGATGGAATAATCGAGATTGGCCTCTGGATATTTGTCGGGGGCGAAGAAGCCTCCCGGTTGTTTTAAAATGAAGCCGTCGTATTTCATCTTTCCTCCTGGCCTGGGGACATTTCTGGCATGATTCACCTGCAGTCTCTTAGTAATTCCAATCCACTTCTAAATTATCAAGGAAGAACTGGCAGGACTCTCCCACATCACCTTCACCAGCTCCAATTCTGATGGCATCCACATCAGTTTCTTCAATGCAAGTCTCCCCTTCGTGATGAAGCACCACTTCGCCGTCCAGAGTCACATCCAACAAGCCATCGGTCGGATGCGGAATGAAGCGGATCTGAATGACGGGGGTGCCCATAGCTGGGACATTTACAGAATTTTCCCACGCATGAATAAAATTCCCTGAATAAAACCATAGCAAGGGCGCGCCAATCATCACGTCGAATTTAAGCAGAGCCACCGGACTGCCATTCTTACGGAACTGGAACAGCGTCCCCCGGGATAACTCTGGGATAGAAATTATTCCAGTGATCAGAATCTCAGTAGCAGGTGGCGATAATACCTTTTCCACAAACCCATCGGGGGTCGTAATATGCAGGCAGTTACCATCAGAATCGGGGAACGGCCCAGCCACAGCCTCCTGACCATTACCAAAACTGTCCCACTTGCTTAAATCATCGAAGTTGTCGGTAAACATGTTCACGGGCGGGAGAGTCGTGCTCGTGGTAGTCGTGGACGTCGTGCTCGTGGTCGTCGGATAATAACCTGACAGCGTTCGGCCCATCGGGAACTGCGCCAGGGAATCACCGTGCCGCTTTTTAAACAGACCATGGGCTCCAGTTATCGTACCAGCCTGGCCTATCTTCGGACCACTGCGAATTCTTCCTCCTTTCCCAATCGTCATGGCAGCCTCCCCACTAAGCTCCTTTTACCACTGTTTCAACCAATTCTCCAGCGAAATAACTTGCCGCTGCACAATTAACTCCCGATGCTGAGAACACTTCTGTATGACGTCTTGCATCAGGTTCCCCTTATCCATCAGATCGGCTCGCACCTTGCCCTGCCAAACTGGCTTTCGGACATTCTGCAAGAACCTGCGGGCCATCTCCTCCCCGGCCACTACGTAGGTAGCGATGCACTGGTTTCGGACAATATCCAGCCCATCCATCGTGTAACCGCGGCGATCTCCGTGATGATACAGCGGCTCCCCGGGCCAGATCCAAACATTCTTCCCGAGAACCGCCATGGCGTAATTCCAGAACTGCTCTCCTCCGGAATACGATCCCAGCGCCTGGGGCCAGCCACCGAGGGCGTCATAAATCTCTCGGTGCACCAGCATTCCACAGGACGACATGCACGGCACCAGGTACGGCGAGAAGGCCGGCCGGAAATCAGCAAACGTGTAACTAAGCTGCCCCTTCTCCAAATCCACCACATGCCGGTAAATCAGCCTGCGCCATTCGAGGATTTGGTAGGTGAGGGGCGGATGAATAGACCCATTCAGAGCCCTGTAGCGCTTCTGATAGTAGTCAAACATGGATGAAAGGCCTGACCTGCCAGGCAACGTGTGAGCATCTACGAACAGCAGAAACTCGCCTTTTGTTTGCGTCACTGCAAAATTCTTGGCCTGCCAGTGCGACAGCCCTTTGTCATACGCAAGCGGCCGTAGCCAGGAATTGCCCGCTGACGCCTGCTCCAAAAAATCCGGCGCCGGATCGGAAACTGGGAAACCGTCATACCGGCAGAGGCGGTGGAAATTATTCACCGGCAGTATCTCAAAGTTCACCCTCCCCCTGAACTCCTCCGCCAGCCCCCGGATCGTAAACAGCACCTGCGGGAACTCGTTGCAATAGGGCATGATCACCGACAAATCAACAGTTCCAGCCGGCTTCACCTTGCGCCTCTTAAAAATTGTTCTTAAAACCCCGGGCATCGAGCACCGCCTTCTTGAAAGTCGGAAAGCCGCCTACCAGGGTGGCATTGTACTTGGCCACATCTTCCATGCGCACGGAGGCAAAATGCACCACCACGCCTTCCACCGATTTCACCTGCTGGCCCCTGAGCTGCTCCCGCAACCAGGCTACTTCCTGCAGCAGGGCCGTGGACTTCTTCAAATGCCCATAATAATCCACGGCAAACGAGACGCTTGACTCAAAGGACGAACCCAGCTTGACTCCAAATGCAGTGCGAAACAGCTTTCCAGGCCTTACCGGGAGCTGCTCCCTGCGTCCCATAACTCCTGCGCTGACAGCCGCCGCCAGAACCGTAGTCTCGAACTCCTTCATGAAGACCTCAAACTGCTCTGCGAGATCTATGACTCTAACCGGCAGCATCATTACTCCGTTCAATTACCTCGGATATGGCATCCAGCACCTGATCCATCGAGATCTGCCGGAGACAAAAACGCTCCTGCTCTGGATGCTTACACGGGTCCATGTCGTAGCACGAGGGACATCCCGGATCGTACACCAGGTTCACCTGGTCCTCATACCCGCACCATTCCGGCCTGGTAAAACCTCCGTAGATCACGATGGCCGGAGTCCCAATCGCCTTGGCAAGGTGATGAACTCCTCCTTCAGCGCACACCACCAGCTTTAGGCCTGCAAGGTGAAACAGCAGCTCCGACAACTTCTCAAACTTCGGAATCAGTCTGATCAGCTCTCCATGCCAGGCAACCTGTCGCTTCAGCTCGCAGAAAAACGGCCACTCCTTCTTTTTATAGTAGAACCCTTTATGCAGAACCTGCACTCCGACATGCTTTCTTACTCGTGCGATCGACTTCGGATTCGGATAAATTTCCGGCTGCAGGAGCGGTGGCTCAGTCGTCAAGCCATAGTGGCTGCAGACGATCTCCCAATCTTCCACGATATGATGCTTGATCGGCCTGACTGCATGAATCGGATCTGCATACCCCAGAAAGACTCCCTCGTTCACTCTGCCTACCTGGTCCACAAACGGGCTGCCGGTCACCAGCTCCGGGAAATTCGTGTTCAGCACGATTCGGTAGGCTGGGTACGCCTCCTTAATGCGTCTTAGCGTCGGAGTCACATAGAGCAGATCCCCGATGCCATTGAACGACTTGATCACCACTTTCATTATGCTTTGACGGCCTCTACTCGGAAATCCATCCAGCCCATCCCATGAGCCAGACCTACACCTACATGAACCACCTGCAGGCCCAGCTCCCTCAGCTTCTCTGCCACAAGCGGGCCGGTCCAGCCGGACTTATGCGCCATCAGCGGGCCATACTGCATTCGAGTCCGGTACGGATACAGCCCTTCGATCAGCTCTACAAGATTCCCAGTTTCCTGATACTTCCTGTACTGCCCCAGGATACAGGGGCCCTCCACCACCATCTTGCCACCCGGGCGGATCAAGAGCAGCTGGTTCTGCAAGAACACCAACGACTCCTCGTACAGAAAATGCTCGATTACATGGGACGACTGCACCTGAGCAAAGTACCCATGCGGGAATATCTCGACGATATCTTCGATCATTCCCACTACGTCAGTCTGCAGGTGCTTATCCCAGCCCTGGATGCCGCTGAGGATCTGGGCATCAAAATTAATGCACCGCTCGTACGGCTGCAGGCCGCTGCCCAAGTTCAGATGCGGATCTTTCTTGCAAGCGCTTGCAATCTTGCAGACTCCACCGCTGTACTCAGCCCTTCGGCAAATTTTGCAAATCATCGAACTTGAATCACCATGTGGCCTCGGAACGACGAGATATACTCACCTTTCAGCCCCGTCTCCTGGAGAAACTGGTCTACAGCCTCCCGGACTGTCGGCAAGAAATCATAATCGTCAGCCACCAGCACCTTGGCATGCCCAGCACACAGGACCAGATCGTGATGAACTCCTCCAGCGCTGTGATCGCCGTCGATATGCGCCAGATCGAACTGTCGCTTCCTGCCAAACATGTTCATCTTCCAGGTATCGGCCGTCCGCAACGTGATCTTCGCCTCCGGGAACCACTTCGGGAGCATCTCCTTCGCATAGTCGAACATGCCAGCCTGGTAGCCATACTGGTTCGGAACGTCGATATCAAACCCCAGGACGGACATCGTCGGATTTGCACTCAGCATGGCATACAGCGAGTAGCCGGAGCGGACCCCGATCTCCACCACAGATTTCACGTCGAATCGCTTCACCAGGTCGTAATAGACCGGGTACTCCCTCTGCGACAGGTCTTCGTACATGGCCAGGCAGCCTGCGTCATCGGGCGCAAAAACTTCCCGCGGGATTACAAACTTCTCCATCGTTCCTCCTACCAGGTCTTTGATCCACGCATGATCGGGCCATACACCTGATCATACAGGCGGTCCATGTTGTACTGCTGGCGGGCAAACGTTTTTGCCACGATCGACTCATTCTGCCTCATGCGATAGACGATAATCTTGGCAACGTCTGACAACCACCCCTTTTCGTTCTCGTGAGTCACAGTATTACAGAACGAGCCAAAGTCGAAATACAGCTGCGTGTAGCCGGTGATCTCCATCTGCATTGGCAGGGACTTGTTGAGCACCAGCAGCACTCCGCCAGAAAGCGCCGCTTCCTGCACCACCAGGCCGAATGACTCTTCCCGAGTCGGAAAAACGAACAGGTTGGCGCAGAGCCCGAGTTCCTGCAGCATGCGCTTCGGGATGCCAACGTCGTACTTGGGCGGCTGGAAGCGGGAGGTAAACACCACCTCCTCATCTGCACGCAGCCCGTTCCTCCTGGCCACCGTCAGATAATGCTCAACGTCTTGCTTCTGCGTCTTGGTCGTGGCCCACTGATTGGCTACTACCAGGCAGACGCTGAGCCCCATCTGCTTCAGCTTCGCGAAGATCAGAATGACCTGATCCACCCTCTTCGCCTTCAGTCTGTCAACCGAAGCCGGCAGCACCTGGACGATATCGGCTTGCAGCACCCCCGGGTACTGGTCGATAAAATCCAAGGCCTCCTGGCCAAAATCGAACCAGGTGCGGATATCCTTGATGTGCGGGATCACTTCGACGCAGTGTGGCTCACCCCTGTAAGCCTCGGCTACCCGGATGAGATCGGTCTTGTTCGGGTACACCAGGCGGTGCCTGGGCCCATACTTGCGGATCTCCCACCAGTCGTAGCCCATCGTAGGCACGCTGTGAATCCAATGCAGCCAGCGGGTCCTCGGAAGCTCCTGGCTACCTTTCATGATGCCCAGCGCGTACGGCAGGTTCCAGCCGGTGAACACAAAGTCGTGCGTGAACACTACATCCATGTCCTTCAACTCGGACTTGACGAGATCCACCACTCTCTGCACCGTCTCACGATGCTCCGGAGTCAGCTGATGCATGCTGCGGTAATCTTGCAGGTGAGCGAACGGAATCTTTTGGTGCAGGAAGAACTCTTCGTCCTGTGGCAGGCCACCATACTTCGGGTTGAACTGCTCATTGACAAACAGGTGGACTGCGTCCCCGTGGCGAAGCAGCATCTTGACCTGGTCAAGGACGATGCCAGTCAGCGAGTACCCCGGGTTAAAATCTTGGAAATTCGTCAGGATGGCAACTTTCATCTTTTTCTCCTCACCTGCGCTTCCGCCTTACGGGCGCCGTTATGAATTTGCAAGCGCTTGCACGCCTGCTTACTTTTGCAGGCTACTTATCGCAGCCAAGATGAGCTTCTGGTTTTCCAAAACTTCCTTTTTCCAGCTATAAAGTGCCTCTTTCAGTTTGTTATCCCGGTCTTGATAGTCTCTCATGATTGCTTCCAGCCTGTCGAACAGATCTTTTTCCAATTTCTCGTGATGATCCCAAAGCTGGTCAATCCTTTTATCAACCCGGGCAAAATCTTTCTCGGTTTGCTTTTCAAACAATCTTAAAAACTCGCTTTTCTCAGGCATTAATCCTCCCATCTTCTCATTATGTTCATTAACTTCTTGCTTCACGGCTTCCGTATGCCGTATCAGCTCTCTCGCTTCTGCGGTCCCTACATTGACATTCACCTCAGTTTTCGCTCTGTTCCTCGTAAGCCAGGCAATTGCAGCTTTAATCAACGTCCCCACCCCCACCCCTGCAGCCTGAAGAATGACTACCGCCATCAGAATAACAGCGATCGTCCAGAGATAGGGCTGGCATAAGGCTGTAAGAGTTTCCAACATCCTAACCTCTCCTGCTAAAAAAGTAAAAGCATATTTCCCATCGGCAGCGTCGACGTGGTCGTAACAGTGCTGGTCGTGCTGGTAGACGTGGTCGTCGTAGTCGTCGTTGTCGTTGTCGTTGTCGTCGTGGTCGTGGTCGCCGGTGGACCTACATAGACGTAAGTCTGTTCCCGAATCGCATCTATCTCGGCATCAGAGAGCAAGGCATTGGCCACCACAAACTCATCGAGCCACGCATATACATGGTTCAGTGATGGTAAACTCTGCGTCCCTGCACCAATATAAAAAACTCCCGCATGTGCAGGAATGGTCCCAAAACTGGCACTGTCATAATTAGTAGCAGTTCCAGTTGCTACATTATAAACCCTCACATGACAGGTTCCGTTAATACCGTCCAAAACACAGGTGACATGATATATTTGATATAGATTAAGAATGATTCCGGTATCAAGAGTAGAGCCATTCTCGTTATAAATCATTAGATGCCCGGTGTTGGACAGGTAAGTTCCTAACCCATAATTCACACCAATATCCTTATTCCAAATGAAAGGGCAAGGTCCTCCACCAGCATACCAGCTAAAAGGGATAACCCAGCCGCAGACGGTTATCTGCTTAACCACATCGGTAGATTTCAGAGGGAAATTAGCAGACTGGACCGCGTCGGCTATGGTGAACCAGCCGCCGTTGAGGTACGCTGCATCTACCCCTTCTTCAACACCAAATGGGTCAGCAACCGGATTAGGACTATTTAATGTAAGAGTGTTGGCCCCATTGCCGCCAGCAACAGGGCTGGAATCCGTGGTCAACGCCCCAGCCTCAAAATCCCACACGGCCTGGAAACGAGAGTCGCCGGTGAAAACATTGCCGGGAGAGGCGGGGGTGTAGGGGCCGGCGTAAAGCTGATTCTTAATGTTTTCGATTTCATCGAGATTAAGAAGGCGGTTAAAAACCACCACCTCGTCAATATTTCCTTTAAAACATTGAGCAGCAGCCCCGCTCGAATCGTTGCCGATTGCGAGGTTTGAAGTACCTACATATAACTGCCCACCCAATGAAATTGTTCCAGAGAAAATAAACCGAGTTCCTGCTGTGTCATCCCATATAAGAAATTTATAGATTTCTGCCACCCCATCCAAAATTAAGGTAATATGATACCATTGATTAGCAACCAAGGCTCCTTGAATATTTACAGTTGTCTGATTAGACTCCGTGGTCCCGTATGCAAATATTAAACTAGAATTAACAGAATACAATGCAAGAGTATACTGATTCGTTTGCCATTTTCCGTATAGGCCCCGATAACTCCCATCCACTAAAGTCGGTCTAAACCAGCCACAGAGAGTTATCTGCTTGGTTGTATCTCCGGATTTGAGGGGGAAGCCCGCAGAAAGGTTGGCGTCGGTAATATACCCATACTGAGTGGAACCGTCTAAGGCAATGGAAGCCGCACCCTCTTTATAGTTTACCGCGTCAGCGGCGGGAGTACCAGCCAAGGAAAGGGTATTATAACCGTTCCCCCCAACTGCGGGACTGGAATCCGTAGTCAAGGCCCCCGACTCAAAACGCCAGAGGGCCTTACAGGACGGATCGGTAGCAAAATTGTTTCCCATTTTGAAGCCTCCTTAACTTTGCTGTGCTCCTGCCACTATATCCAAAAATCCTTCGGCCTTGTTGAAAAATCCGCCCATGTACAAGACCTTCCCGGGTACCGTGGTTGACGGCAGTGGAACTCCCACGCCACGATAAGCTGAGCCCCAGGTAATGGGCTGGGCAGTCCCATTGTCTTTGAAGCGAAAAGCGAGCTTCTGACCTTCACGAACACAGCCGGTGGGGTTCTGAACAGCCATTGCTTCTGCCTGAGCGGTCAAGATGTACAGCAAGTTCGTTCCACCCATGGCCGGAGTCGGCGTGGCACTGCTGGCCTGAGAGGACACCTGGGTCATATCACCTTCGATATTCTCCAGCCTGGCTGCGACGGTCTGGAAACTTACACCCAGTGTCGCTGACACCAGCATCAGCGCATAGTCATACCCGCTGAACAGGATGGATACCCCAGAATACAGCGCCTTCGCCGAAACATTTGACGATCCGTCCCAAACAAACTGGCGGACTGTCGCGGCTCCAGGCGTTGTGCTAACGGAAGGATTACCACTGGCATCCAGGATCACATAATACGTCCCGGCCGCCTGGCCTGACATTGAGATCGTAGACGAGGACACCTTCGCCAGGAAAGTCTGAGTGCCGGCATTCCAATAGGCTCCTGCTGCAACTACTATATCTGTGCCTACATCACCAGTCGGGAAATCGTAGGACTCGATACCCACTACCCCAGTTCGGTCGAAGATCCACTGCAACCCCTGTGCCACCTGCGCGTTTGAACCGGACATCTGGCCGCCTATCAGGGCAAGGAGGTTGTTCAGCGTCTGCTCGATGAGCGAGTAATTCGAGTTATGGCGGGTGATATAATCCATCATCCCGACTGCAAAACTCGTATAAAGCGAAACCGTGTTTGCCATATCTCGACTCCTCTATGAGGCCACTAAGCTTATGAACGCCCCATCTTTCGAAAAATTCCCCTGGATGCCATAAGGCAACCGCCCGTAGCCTCCTCCTACCCCATACTCCCCAAGCTCACCATAAGTCAGCGGACGCATCAGTACCCCGGTCCAGGCATCCCGTACTATCGCTACCGTCTGATCCACAAACGTCACATAGGTGACATGCCCAAACCCCAACGACGTGGAAGAAAGACCAACGATAGCATACCCGCAGCCAACGTTCGTCCTCACCAGTGCAACAGCCTGGCCCTGCTGGGCATAGATCAGATCAAAATTGATCGCATGCACCGGGACGTTCTGCAATACCTGACCTTGACCAATATCTACGTCGCAGGCCCAAACCCAGGTGGTGCCATCAGGCGAATAGCGATAAAACGACGAGGCCACCACGCCTGTTATGCCAGTGTTGGCCTGCAATATCGCCCAATTTATAATTCTACGAAGACTCATACAATCAGCACCTTAATACGACATCACCTTGCCGCCGTCTATTTGCACAATGGGAATTTCGCCCCTTTTCAGCGTCTTGGACATGCCAGTGATCACCAGCTCCCTGCCATCCGGAAGAGCCACAATATCTCCTACTTCCAGTGCAAGATCCTCATCACACTGCAGCCTGCGGGGGTAGGACAGCGACTTCTGCCAGATAAGCTCCGTCAGGGCCACCACGTCAGCCTGGGCATAGCTTCCCAGGAAATTGCACGTGATATCTTCCTCAACCTCATCGTAATACTGCAGATTGTCTTGCATTGCGGTCGACTGCTCCTGCAGATAGGCGTACGTAAATGGGATACCCCAGACCTCATACTGGCAAGAACTCATCGACATCATGATGATCGCAATGCCTATCATGCACGCAGTTTGCACGATCCGCCCTACTGAAATGGTCCATTGCCCTACAGCAAGGGGATTCACGGTAATTAACCCCTCTACCGGGCCACCAAAGGGAGAGGGCTGCACCAGGAAAGTCCCAATCCCGGGGCACTCAACTTCCGTTGGAGTCGTCATATCCGGAGACAAGGCCAAGGCTGCATACGTAATCTCCAGCGTGATTGCCAGCATCGGAACCCACACGGCAATATCCACGTCGATCTGTCCATGAAACTCGTCTTCTTCGGAGTATCTCTCACTGCCAACTGGCAGCAGGCCGCTGTTGACCGACTTGATCACCTTCATGTACGTATTTTTGGCACGCTGCGTGTGATCTTGACTCCACCAACATCTCAGCTTCTCGTGCATGCTGAAAAAGCCGGTGGTACACTGGGCATCCCCCAGCTTCTGCAGGGGGCTGTCCACTTCCGTCAGGTTCGAATCTATGAACGTCACCACGACTTTGTTGACCGTGTCTTGATTCTGCTCCGGAAACTCATAATCATAAATGCGTACATAATCAGGCAGGATGCGGTCAGGCGGGCGCTGCAGGTTCGTGTTGATATCGTACAGTCGACCTTCCCCGTCAAAATACGGAATTCGGTTCACAGTCTGCAAGATCGCGGTGATAGCATCCCACGGCGCCATCTGGCTGATCTGGTTCGTCTGATGCAGCAGCTGCAATCCCAGCACCTGGGGAATTCTGTACTCATACGGCGTGAGGCCAATAAACGTGGAGCATATATCCTGCAGCATAACTCCCAGCTCGGTACCCACAGTGTACTGCGACGACGTGATCAGCTGCTTGGTCATGGAGTGCGCTGCCTCCCGGGGGAACACCGTCACTGTCGACTGCAGAGTCAGATTATCACGTTGCTTTACCCAGCCAACCTGACCGTGGATCAAGCCAGTGAACGTATACACCCAATCAGCTTCATCAACTCGCGCATCACCCTCCAGGAGGCGAATAATCGCCCTATCTTGCAGGAAATTAGCAAGCGATCCAGAATCTGGATTAAAAACTCCAAGCGGATCTATCAGCGTAAACTTCAGCTCAGAAGTATTCGTTCCACCAGTTGCAGTCGTGGAAACTCCCGGTGCTCCTGAACTCCATTGTACATCGGTGGCATAGGGCGTCAGATCCAACGGTATCTGCGTATACTCACCATTAATGATTGCCGACATCGAATCGATCGTCGGATCGAACGCCAGAATCTTGTAGGCTGGCTGACGTGGAAACGTCGCCTGTGCTGTCTCTAAGGAACTTGTCAGAGTCCGCATCGTTACCTCAGTGCAAGCGCTTGCAAATTAAACAGTCGTCGTACTTGACGTCGCAGTCGTACTGGTCGTGGTTGCAGGCAGGGGAACCGGGCCCATGAGGCGCATCGACAAGATAACCTCTCCCAGAACCATGCCGGCAGCCACCCCATAGGAATCAAGCTGGATATCTTTGCCGCCTACAGTCAGCGCTTCCAACACCACATAATACCCTTGCGTCGTCTTATCCTTCGGCCACCACGTGATGTACGTCCCGGAGGCTGGCGGGTTGGCAAAATACTCCCACAACCTCCTGAAAAAATACGTTCCCATCCTGGAATAAGCCCCAGCACTCGAATCCCCGGCAGCAAGGGCGGTCCCCTCCCAATACTCACGGACAGGGTTGTCCTGCATATACCCAGGCCACTGCGTCATGAGCGCCGCTGCCAGCGTCTGGTCCGACTTGTACTGTGGCGGCCCGGTAAGCGGTATCGTGTCGAAGTTATCGGTGTAATCCGGATTTGACTCATATACTATCGGAGGCAGGATATTTCCTGGATAATGCAGCTCCCGCAGGGCGTACATATCTCCAGAATTCTCTGGCAACAGCACCATATCCGCCTGATCCTCAAAAGACTCAATCGGATCTTGCACCGCAAACGTGGTCGAGGAAGTCACAGTCGCCATCTACTCACCTCAGGTGGTCGTGGTCGTAGTTACAGTCGACGTGCTGGTCGTGGTCGACGTGCTGGTGCTGGTCGTGGTCGTCTGAGCAATACCAATAACGGGCACATCACTGGTCAGCTGCAATGTATCAGTGCAACGAAAAGACGGTGCCGCATATCGGAACGTGGCTGAACCATTCAGCGCTGTGCCTGTCCATGGGGTCAACAGCTGCCCATTAGCGGGCGCAGCAAGAGCTGCTTCTATAACAAACGGCGTCACTCCTTCGCCGGTTGTTCCGTACAGATGCGCCACAAATCTAACCGCACTGCCTGCCCGCGGAATCATCACCGGGACTGGATCTGTGAGTCCCATCAGCTGATACACTGGATAATAAAACTCCAGCTGCATCTGGCAAGATCCATCCACCGCATCCGGCCGGTTACGTAGAACCACCACCCGGCTCCGCTGAGTATCATAAGCAATGTAAAAACCCGTGGAGTCCGAGACAGGATTCTGTACGGAAGACAGCATTTCCCATCTTGGAGGCACAATCCCATAATTGCATTTCAGAATCAGGCCTCCAGCAGTCACCAGCCCACAATACGTCCGATTCTGATACGCCATCCAACTGACACTTTCCGGAACCGTCAGCTCACCTTTCAGGACTCCCTGGCTTGGATTCGAGATATCAAAAACGGCTAAAGTAAACGCCAGTTGTGGTGGCACCGCTACTATCAAGTTATCTATCAAGTTAACAACGGTGGGCCCAGCTAAAATGTTGATCGGAGACCAGCCCTCCGTATTCAGCGACCATCCGCCATTCGTATCAGCCAATGTATCCCAATCTACTTCTTGAATCACATAAGGATCGGTATTAAACGTCGAATAAATCTTGCCAAAACTGCCTGCTGACGGATCAAGTACGTAATCAATCGGGAATACAGTTCCAACATTATAAGCCTCAGCCAGGCTGCCATCTGAGGCATTCCAACTTAGCCGGTAGACTATCCAGCCAGGCCACCAGATCATATCGCCTATAAAATAGCCGATCAGCATGTCATTCGACGGCTCGTAGAAGAATGACACCACACGCAGGTTGCCAACTTGATAATGCTTCGGAGGCGTGATCAGACCCGGGTTATAATCATAATACCCGCCCATCGAGCCACCGTAGGCCGGATAGCTGAAGCATGGAGCTACTAAATTTACAAGCTGCAGAGCCATCTGCTTACCTAAGTCGTCGTGCTGGTAGAAGTCGTCGTTGACGTAGACGTAGTCGTCGTAGTCGTCGGACCAAATCGCACATCCAGCTCCTCGATAGCCTGACCGCCTCCTAAGGACCCGGGCCCAAAATAATAATTCTTGGCCACGCCATTCTCGTCGGTCTGGCTAACATACTTATCCAGAACCCCGATTTGATTCTTCAAGCTCCAATGAATCCACATCCCAGCAATACTTTCCCCAGCATCGCCCAGCAGACGGGTCTGCACCGGGTAACCAACCAGTCGCCTTAACAAGGGCACCGGGACTCCGCCGTACGAAATCGTCGGAGGCGCCGGAGAGAAAGCAGGAGGCGAGAGGACTGCAGGAACTGCCTCCATCGCATAGATTCTTACTGCAAAATCCGACTCAATCGTCACTATCAGGTTGTACGTGCAGTCGTACGCTGCGGCGATACATGGCCTCACTTTAGATTGCCATATAACCACTCCATCCCCATAATCTATAACTCCTACCCATCCCTCCAGAAAATTAATTCCGACTACTCGGGAAGGACCGCCATACATCAGCACATCGTACCAGCCATTAAAATTGGGATTCGGGGAAAAAGTTTTGACAACTGCTCCAGTTCTCAGATTAGTAACTTGAACAAAACAAGGGTCCGGGACGAAGAGGAAATTGCCAGAAGACACTACAATGCCAGCACCATCGTCTACATAGAATACCCCACCAGGCCCGCATTCTGGAAATAGACTTGGGATCGTCCAGTTTGGGTTCATGACTAAATCTGGATGAGGCAGCCCGGAAATCTCGTCAGCCTGAAGAAGCTGGGTCGAAGAGGCAGGCGGGGTAAAAGCCCAGGCTAATGTGCCTGGCACCCTGGAAAGCACTTTTAAGCACCAGAGCGAAGGCGACATCAGACACTGGGTGCCGTCACGGAACATCTTGTACAGATTGCTGCCACTTACCAACGCAAAAGCATCCCACGTAACGACAAAACAAAGCTGAGGCAACGTAGGCGGGGAGGCAACCAGGTTAATCCCCGGCAGGGTAACCCTTTTCGTGCTGGTGTAAAACTGGTTAAGCACTGCCCCACCTCACCTTGACCCGGTCAATTTTCCCAACGTCAGCCGGATCAGTCGGAGACATGTACAGATTAACAGTGCAGCGGCCGGCATCAGTCTTCGTATGATCATACTGCAGAGCGCCCATGGGGGCTCCTTCCTCATGAGTTACCGGATCATAGGACACCAGCTCCCAGTAAATCGCCTGGTTGACGCTGTCCCCTATCACGGTGATTGCACACCCGCAACCTATCATCGGAGGAGAAGCGATCACGATCTGCATTATGCTGGGGCTCCATGCACCAGGTAGCTGGCGAAGTACGTCTGCATGATCTTCAGGACGGCGGCTTGCAGGGTCTGCTGCCAGTTCGGGATATTCACCGTCAGCGTAACATTCGAGCCTCCCTGGCTGGCTCCTGGGCCTCCCTGGCGGGTATTCTGCTCGATCTGCAACAAGATGCCATTCGTATCTACCAGCGCTTCCTCCAGGCTCTGGCTAATATCTGCAATTGGGATCGTGGTTTCACCAGCTATCACCCCGCGTTCAGCCTCGGCCGGCTGGACATTGGACGTAGCGCCCGATGCCGAGAACGAGCCTTTTCCTCCGCTGGTAAACATCATCCCAACTATAGCAATGAGCCCCATAATTCCATTCATGAGGGCATTGCTGACGGTCCCGCCTGCCCCGAATATCTTCGTGAGTCCAGTCTGCAGCAGCTGACTCATCTGCTCCATCATCGGTTTCAGCGACTGCTTGAACATGTCCTGAAACAACTTATTTATGGACTGCTGGATATTCTGCCCACCCTGCATCATGGAATCGACCAGCTGGCTGAAGCCCTGCGTAATCGTGTCAGCCCACTGCTTGGCTTGCTGACCAACCTGCGTCTGTATCAGCTGAATCTTCTGGAGCGCCTGAAGCTGCTGCGTGTAGGCGTCAGCCTGCCCCTGCGTCATACCCATAGTCGGATTTATCTTATTCAGCGCCACTTCCTGCTCAAGCAATGCGACAAATTTCCTCTTTTCGTCAGTCTGCTGCTGCATGACCTTCTGGACCTTGGCGTTCTGCTCCTCGATCGGTCCCTGCGCGGTCGAGATCTTCAACTCCACCAGATACCTGTCAATGTCAGTCTGCTGCTGTTTCTTCAGCTCGGCGTCCTGCTTCTCCAGTCCCTGCAAATACTGGGAATCCAGCTCATTAATCTTCGTCTTAATTTCGCGCGTCTGCTGCAACGCCTCATTCTGCTGCTTCAGGAGGGCATTCTGGCGTGCCTGAGGATCTTGCCCCTGAGTCGCTTGCTCCTGGGCTGTCTTTGCTTTATTCTGCGCCGCCTGGATATCGGTCAGCTCTTTCGACAAGATTGCCTTCTTCGCCTCGTAATCCTTCTGATCCATGGCTCCAATAGCGCTGTAATACGACAGCGCTGAAATCTTGCCACTCTCATACTGGCTGGAAAGCGCCGCCTTCTCCTGCGCCCAAACGGCCTCTTGCACCTTCAGACCAGCCTCTGCGTCTTTTCCGGCTTCTTGTGCTGCTTTTATCCTATCCGCGGCAGCCTGCTGAAGCTGCTTTCGTTCAATCCCAGTCACTTCCAGAGCAGTGGCACTCGCACTGGCAACCACCGCAGCTTTTTCCGCCACCAGCTGATCCTGCAGTGCATGGATCTGCTCCGCGGTGCCGTGCTTCATTGCTTCCGCTAACTTCGCCTCCGTGATCTGGACGGTGGTCACAGCAACCTGCTGCTCGATCGCACCCTTCTGCTGGGCTGCGGACGCCGCACCTGTAATTCCCGCCTTCTGCTTATCTTCAATTTCCTTCGCCTGCAGCTCCAGAAGCTTCTTTGTGGTCTCCAGGTCCTGCTCAGTCACCAGGGCGCCACCACCCTTCCCCATGGAAGCCATTCTCTTAACTACATCATTGTAATACGCCTGCATCTCTGCTGCCGGGATAGCAGCCCCACCCCGATAGCCAAACAGGATGTTCCACAGGTTCGCTTCCTTTCCTGCAGCCTGACAGTCCTCCTGGAGCATGCGGACATACGTGGTCACCATCTTTGCAGCCTGCGTCGGGTCCATAGCCTGCTGCTGAGCCTGTTCTCCAGTCAATCCAGGCATTCCCATGCGAGCCAGAACTGCTTGCGAGGTTCCAGAACGAAACTGCCCAAGGCCGGCAGCTCCAAGTCCACCTCCTGCTGGGTTAAACGCTTCTGGAGCAAAACCAGACTCCTTACTTATGATGGCATAAACAAGGGCAGGATCGACTCCAAGCTTCTGAGCAGTTGCCTCTACGGCGGCTTGAACCTGGCTGGCCAGGACATCGCCCATCTTCGCACGCATCTGCGAAATATCCGCTCCAGCCTTATATCCGGTGGTCTCGGTCCCCGGGATAGCTGCGAGCTTCGGCCCAAGGGCTGTCAACTGCCCCATCATGGTGTTCAGGTTCAGCGCCTGCATCGCCTGAGCCAGCATGTTTATCGCTTCTTTTCCCTTATCGCCCAGCTTCTCAAAATCCTTGGTCATCTTCGTAACTTCTTCCAGCCAGGCAGCACGGACTCCAACTGGAACTTTTTCCAGAGTGTCTGTCATGAACGTCGCCAGATTTCGTACCTGGGACGCAAGGGAATCCGGCACTCCCTTCATGACCTTTTCGAGTGCAGAATTAGCTTCGGCAACCACCTGCTCAGCTGCCGTTTTCATAGCGGCGGGTGCTGGGGTTTCAACTTTTGTTACACCCTGCGCCTGCTGGACAGCCTTAAGAAACGTTTCAAAATCTCCAAAAGCTTTATGTAACGCCTCGCTGAACTTGGCCGTTTCCCCAGTCTGACTATCCCACAGATCCTGTAGCTGGTCTTTCGACATGGATACCCAGTCTTTCGTGGCAATGCCCATATCGTCAAACATCTTCTTAAAAGCAGCGGAGTTGGCCTTCGCTGCATCTGCAGTCTCCTTCTGATTCTGATCCAACTTAGCCGTCAGGAGCTGAAAATACGTATTGACTGCTGCCGTTATGGGGCTGGTTCCACCAGTCAGCGCAGTAAGCATCCCAGTTCCGATCGCAGTATTGAGCGCCTTGACCTTCTCCCACAAGCCAGGATCGTTCAACTTGTCCGACATCGCTGCAATCTGCTCCGAGGTGGCCTTAGCAGCTGTACCGATCTTCTGCACCTCATCCACAACCTTTGCCGTGCTGAAGCGGTCCAGGATGGCCTGCTGCTCTTCCCACGTCTGGTTGGTCAAGCTAAGCTGCGTAGCGAGTTCGGGATACGTCGCTATCAACTGGGCAATAATCTGGTTATGCTCCCTCGACCCCTCCGTCGTCTTCTTCAGCTCTCCATACGTTTCTTCAAATTCCGCACGGGTCTTCTGCGCAGCCATCGACTGTTCCCTGGCAGACTTGGCAGCCGTATCAGAGGCATTGGCATACTGATACAGCTCATAGGCCGCCACGGCCGCCGAAGTAATGATCAGTCCCCACGGAGTCAGCAAGAGAAAAGAAATCAGCGCCTCCATGGCAGCGGCCGCTACACCAGCTGCAGCCGACAAGAATCCGAGGCCTATCGCAAAAGTTCCAGTAGCTGCCGTGCCTGCCACAGCTGCTCCTCCAGCCGTGCCAAACATGGCCGTGAGCATACCCAGCCCCGAGAGGAGGCCAGATATGACAAGCCCAAGGCCTCCGAAGATCACCAGGGCGCCTCCAATGATCCCGATAAGCGCCAGAAAAATAGCTCCGAGAGGCTGCGTAGCCGTCACCAGTTTCGTAATCGTCTGCAAAAAGACATTCACCGCATCGATGGCAGTCTTGATTCCGCTAAGCAGCGGGCCGGCCATGGCATCACTGAAGGCCTCGATCGTCGCCTTGAAATTCACCCAGGCTCCTGCCACGTTGTCCACCATAATTTCGGCCATCTCTTTGGCAGTACCAATCAGCTGCTTCTCAGTCTCATCGAGCGCTTTCACTTTGTCTACATTTTCAGACAGGGCCAGAGCTGCTGTGGCGGTTCGAGCATTAAACAGGGTGGCAGCCTGCTCCAAATCCATGTGTGCAGCCTTCAGATCTTGCAAGATATCAATCATCGGCCGCAGCTTGCCAGTCGTGTCAGTGACCACTATACCCATATCACGCAGAGTCTGTGCAGCTGCCGTCGTCGGTTTGGACAGCTCTACAAACATCTGGCGCAGCTCGGTGCCAGCCATGTGTGACTTGATACCAGATAAGGCCAGGACATCGATCATCGCAGTCAGGGAATCAATATCGGTTCCCGTGGCCTTCGCAGCCGGGCCCACAATCTTCAAGGCGTCGCCAAGTTCTGAAAACGACTGGTTCGCGTGCGTGCTGGCATAAGCCAGGACATCGGTCACATGGGTCAAATCGCCGATGCCAACCCCCATGCTCTTGATGATGGAGACCATGACGGAGGACGCCTCGCCCATATCTACTTCGGCGGCGGTGGCGAGATTTACTACGGCGGGAAGAGCAGCGATAATCTCGGTGGCCGAGAGGCCAGCCCGAGCCATATAATTCATGCCTTCGGCAATCTGCGTGCCGGTGAACTTCGTAACCAGGCCCAGCTGGATAGCTGTTTCTGACATGGCCTGCATTTCTGCCTGGGTAGCATGCGTGATGGCCATCACCTGCGACATCGCATGCTCGAACTCGGCAGCCTGCGAGACCGGAAACAAAAAGGCCGCCGACATGGCAGCGCCAGCGGCAGCAATCTGTATCGCAGCAGTAGCTACTTTTCCTGCAGAAGCGTACAGGCCTTCCATCTCAACTCGGGCCTCAGCAATAGCCGCCCGGAAGTTCTGCATGGCATCAGCCCCTGCAGTCCCCGTCTCCTTTGAAGCTGCTGTCGCCTGCTGTGCAGATTGCCCGAGCTGAGACAGCCCATCAACAACGTCTTTTATCGGGCCAGACGCCTTATCAATGGCGTTCAGCAGGAGGGACAGCGTATACGACGTAGCCATAGCGCCTCCCTACAGACCTCTACTTTTCTTGTCCCCCTTTCTCATCCGCTGGATCAGTTCATCCCGTCCAGGCGGTTTTTTCGGAGATGCACTTGCCGGGGGAGCAGTCGACATACCGACATATCCTAATGAAGCCGTTTTTCTTTCTTCTTGGACGATTCGCCTGGCGAGATCGAGGGCGACTCGGAAGTACCACCACCCGTATCGCTCTGGCTTCCAGTGACCTCGCTCGGTAAGCCAACAGACAGCTTCTGCAAGTCCAACGAGATGGCTGTCTTCATCTTCTCCAGAAGCCCGCTCTGCGTCAGCAGGTCCACCAGCCAGTCCACCAGGCCGACCCGTTCGCTTACCTTCTTGATAGTCGGCCACGGCGCTAAAAAATCGCGGTTCACTTCCTTGAAATCTTCGAGCACCTCGGCAAATTCCCCGGGGTACATCCTTGACAGCTGCTCCTTCGTCAGATTGCAGCACAAAGGGAGCAGACGCTCATATTCCCCAAGAGACAGCTTATCGGCCTGGATCGTCTGGTGAATCTTCAGCAGATCAAGTGGCCGCACTTCGAAGACCGTCACTACAAGCTCTCCGAAGTCGTCTGTCTTCAGGGTGCGAGTTTTCGTCCGTCTCA
>Ga0116130_1000625_pt1 | contig 21798 bp, 22 predicted proteins | sample June2015DPH_17_5_FD_89733 | JGI IMG/M metagenome (GOLD analysis project Ga0116130, IMG submission 89733) | Peatland microbial communities from SPRUCE experiment site at the Marcell Experimental Forest, Minnesota, USA - June2015DPH_17_40 | ecosystem: Environmental > Terrestrial > Soil > Wetlands...
CCTGGCAAGCGCGCACCGCAATGGCGACTTGCGCCTTCAATTCATTTCTCTTCATAGGTTCGGCTCGGTTTGCCTCGACTCACTTCGCTTCTTGCCGGCTGCATTCCGATACAACTGCTCCTTATGGATGTATTCCGCCACCGCGTCGGGAACCAGCCGCTTCAGCGCGCCGCCGCGTTCCACGGCCGCGCGGATCTGCGTGGCCGAAACATTTTCGTGGGTCTTGGGCAGCATGTGCAGGGTCGCACCCGGCAACACCAGCGGTCCCTCCATCTTCTGCTTGCGAAACAGCTTTGTCACGGCCGCCGCCGGCCGCAACTTCGCCGGCAACGACGAAGCAACATCGGCCAGCGAGTATCCCGGACGCGCGGCCACGATGAAATCGCATTCCCCCAGCAGGGCCTCGGCTTCGTGCCACTTGGCGATGTCTTTGAACGCGTCCATGCCTATCAGGAAGTATAAGTGGTCGCTCTTGCCCAGCATCGCTTTCACGCGACGGACCGTGTCAATCGAGTAGCTCGGCTGGTGCTGGCTGGCGCCACTCGCGGCATCGGGAGCTTCCAACAGCGACGGCACGAATCCCTTCTCCCCCACCAGCGCCAGCGCAACCATGGCGTAACGATGATAGAACGACAGTATCGGTGTCTTCTGCTTGTGCGGCGGTATATCAGCCGGAACAAACCACACTTGTTTCAATTGGAATTTCACGGCGGCGGCGTGCGCCACGATCACGTGTGCGCGATGAATGGGATCGAAGGTTCCGCCAAACAGTGCGATGTTCATTGCATAGCAATCAGCAGTCGGCCATCGGCCGCGCGAAATCGGGCAACCCCAAGCTTACTTGGGCGGCTGTTTGGAATTGTCCTTCATCTGGCTGGAATTCTTGAGGAACAGCACGGTCTTCCAGATGTCGTCATCCGACAGCACGCCGTCCCAGCCCGGCATGGCAGTGTAGCGAATGCCGTACTTGACGACATAGAAAAGATTGCCGTCGGGATCGTCGGGCGTGTTGGTCATCAGTTGCGGCACGGATGGATAAAACTTCGTCCGCATGGGCGAAGTGGGATCCTTGAGGCTGCCGTGGCACAAGGCGCAGTTCTTATCGTAAGTCATGGAGCCGTCCATGATGTTGTCCGTGGTCGGCTGGAACGGGTTGGGCTGCTTGGGGGCGTGACCATCCACCCAGGCGTCGACCGACTTCATGGCAGAATGACGCTCGAAGGTAGTGGGCGTGTTGCCCACCGCCCGGGTATCGAAGTATCCGGTGGTGGCGTAGTAGTAGGCTCCGCCAAAAACGGCGAGCAGGGTAAGGATGATTCCCAGGATGAATCCGCGCATGTTTCTCCTCTGAGCTTGTGGTTCGGCTCCGTCGCCGGGGGACTCATTATCGTACTATGAACCGGCTCAGTACCTCCGCAAGCGCCGCGCTTCCCGCACCACGTCTTCCACTTTGGGGAGAAAGGCTGCCTCCAACGGCGGCGAAAACGGTACGGGGCTGTCGGCTGAGGCGATGCGCACAATGGGCGCGTCCAGCGAGTCGAAACACTCTTCGTTGAGGATGGCCGCCACCTCGCCGGCAATCCCGCCGGTTTTGGTGTCTTCGTGCAGCACGATTACGCGATTGGTCTTTTCCACCGTCTGACGAATGGCATCGCGATCCAGCGGCAGCAGCGTGCGCAGATCCACCACTTCCAGTTCGATGCCTTCTTTGGCCAGGATTTCCGCGGCTTTCAGCGCGACGTAAACCATGGCGGCGTAGGTGATGACGCTGACGTCGCGGCCTTCGCGCACTACTCGCGCCTTGCCAATCGGCACGGTGTAATCGCCGGTGGGCAGCTCTTCCTTGATGCGGCGGTAAAGAAATTTGTGCTCGAAAAACAGCACCGGGTTGTTGTCGCGGATGGCCGACTTGATCAGTCCCTTGGCGTCGTATGCGCTGGCTGGGCAGATGACCTTCAGGCCCGGCGTGTGCGCAAAGTAAGTTTCGGGATTCTGCGAGTGAAATGGCCCTCCGTGGACGCCGCCACCCGAGGGCCCGCGCAGCACCACCGGAACCGGCGCGCCCCAGCGGAAATGGGCCTTGGCCAACATATTGTTGATTTGATTGAAGGCGCAACTGATGAAGTCCATGAACTGGAACTCGGCCACCGGCCGCAGGCCGGTGAGAGCGGCGCCGAAGCTGGCGTTGACGATGGCCATCTCTGAGATGGGCGTGTCCACCACGCGCTCGGGACCAAAGCGGTCGATCAGCCCTTCGGTAACTTTGAACGCGCCACCGTAAATGCCGATGTCTTCGCCGATGCAGAAGACCGCAGGATCGCGCTCCATCTCTTCCCAGATTCCCTGGCGGATGGCTTCAAGATAGGTGACGGCTGCCATGAGTAAGGAATTCTAACCCAATCGCGCATTCATAAGCCTAGGTGGTCGCCGTCGCCGCCACCGGTTTGCCGCAATAGGGGCAGCACACGTAATCGCCGCTGATGGAGCGGCCACAGTGACTACAGGTCGGGGTCAAGGCATGGCCGCACTTGGGGCAATAGCGGAAATCCGATCCCACTTCGGTACCGCAGTTGGGGCACGGTATCAGCAGAGGCTTGCGCAACAGGAAGTACGCGATAAAGCCCAGGGCCTTGGGGACGAAGATCACCAGCAGCGTCCACAGCAACGCATTCATGCCGCGACGCTTGGAGTCGGCGTACACGTAGCCGATCATCAAGACGATGACGGCCACAATAAAACCGCCAACCAGGCTGATCGCCACCAACGCCGGCATCGGGGGAACGTCTGAATCGTGTACAAAGTGAGGCACGAGTACCAGCAGGCAGATCTGCATCACTACGAACACCAACACCGCAATGACCCTTGCCACCGGTGGAATGATCGCCAGTTCGCTACGAAAGTGAGACTTCGCCTGGTTCATCGCTTTTCTCCTTCATGCTCCCTCGCCAACGCCAGCATGAGTGAGCCTTCGAATATGGGATGTGGAAACGCCAGCAGCAAGCCGGCGATCACGATGGCCGGCAGCAGCAGAAACAGCAGGATTCCCGGCTCGACGATCGCCGATGGCAGTCCCACATGTCGAGCCACCCAGCCGCCGAAACGCCACCACAACCACGCGGACAGCGCCGACGACATGGCGCCGATACAGAATGAAATCGCGATCAGGATCATGCGCGACCGCTGCTCTTGCAAATACGTCGCGCGGGCGCGCAGCCGGGCTTGGGTGGTGGCCACCAGCGCCGGGCTGGCGGTGATCGCTACTGAGCGGAGAAGCCGGCCCGTGCTGTTCGCCAGTGCAGCGTATTCGGAACAGTCAGCGCACGCGGTCAAATGCGACTCCAGCCATGCCGCATCCGCAGCGGCGACGTCTTCCACGCCGCGGCGGGTGATGAGGTCAAGGGCCCGCTCATGCTCGCGGTTGGTCATTGGGCGCCTCCGGTCAGCGCAGGCCGCAAGGCCATCACGCCGCGATAAATTCTCGTCTTAACGGTGGCCAGGGGAATGTGTATCAATTGCGCGATCTCCTCCAGCTTCATTTGTTCCTGGAAGCGCAGCACCAGGACCTCGCGGAAAATTGCCGGCACTTGTCCCAAGGCGGCGTCGAACAATTCATGCTGCTGCTGCGCCAATACCAAGTCGAAGGGCGATGGGCCGGTCGCAGCAGGTTCAAAGGGTGCGCCATCTTCTGGGTCCTGAAGTTCATCCAGACTGCGAGGATTCTTCTTGCGCAGGTAGTCGATGGCCACGTTGTGCCCGATGGACATCAGCCAGGTCACAAAGCGATTGCGCCCGTCGTACTGATGGCCCTTTTCCAGCACGCGCAGCCAGGTTTCCTGAAACAGGTCCTCGGCGACGGCGCGATTGCCGGTCAGGTGCAGCAGGTAGCGCAGTAGCCGGTGCTGATACTGCTCAATCAGGGCGTCGAGCAGATCGGGATCGCGACGCCGGAGCCCACGCGCAATTTGCGACTCTTCGATTTCCATCGGAACCAGCGAACTGAAAGCGGTGGCGACCATACTAACGGGATATACGAGCCAGGAGGGAAAAAAGACTCACGGACGGCTTAACCACGGATTCCGGGCAGGATAGGGGACCTTCGACTCGGTTCGGATGACACGTGGCAGACGGCGTAGTGTACTAAACTTGGGTAACTATGCTGGCTCCAGCATTCGGCGCGCTGTTCATGTTCTTGATCTTGGCAGGGTGCTCGGCGCTGTTCGCTGCGACGTGCGCCATTCTATACCTCTTGCGCCGTCGCAAGGCTGGGCGAGTATTCGCGGTTCTCGCGAGTGTGTCTTTCGGCTTGTTCCTTGTCGTGTATTGGAACCTCTACGGCTTCACTTGGTTTGGATGAAGTCAAGCCATGAACGCAGATTTAGCACATCACCGGAGACTGGGCGCAACCCGCCTGCTTCTTTCCGTGATTTACAATCATCTGTTTGTCTAGACTCATTTTCCCCGGCCATCATCACGTTCATAAGACTGGAGCACGAACTTGCCAGAAACCATTTACGACGTAGCCATCATCGGTAGCGGGCCCGCGGGTTACACTGCGGCCATTCGCGCCGGCCAGCTTGGCCTGAAGGCCGCCCTCATCGAGAAGGATCCCTACCTGGGTGGCACCTGCCTGCATGTCGGCTGCATTCCGACCAAGGCCTTGCTGTTCAACGCGGAAGTCTTCGACCACGTGAAAGAAGGCGTGGAACTTGGACTGGAGAACACCGCTGGCGTCTCGCTGAACTGGGGTGCGATCCAGAAGCGCAAGCAGGGCATCGTGGACAAACATGCCAAGGGCCTGGTGTTCCTGATGAAGAAGAACAAGGTGGACGTGGTCCGCGGCTACGGCAAGCTGACCGGCCCTGCGAAGGACGGCATCCACACGGTCGCGCTGGAAGGTGGCGAACTGAAGTCGATCCAGGCGAAGAACGTCATACTCTGCACTGGTTCGTCGGCGCGCATGTTGCCCGGCCTGCAAGCGGACATGCAGGTCCTGACCAACATCGAGGTGCTGAGCCTGGACCAGATTCCCAAGTCGCTGATCGTGATTGGCTCGGGCGCGGTGGGCGTGGAGTTCGCCAGCATCTACAAGTCCTTCGGCGCCGACGTGACGATCCTCGAGATGCTGCCGCGTTACGTGCCGTTCGAAGACGAAGAAGTCTCGAAGGAGTTGATGCGCGTCTATCGCAAGCGCGGGATCAACGGCTTCGTGAACGCCAAGGTCGAGAAGGTGGAGAAGACCAAGACGGGCGTCGCCGTCACCTTTTCCGTCGATGGCAAGCCGCAAAAATTGGAAGCCGAGAAGGTGCTGGTTGCGGTGGGCCGCGCGCCCATGACCGAGAACATCGGCCTCGAAAAGACCAAGATCGAGTCGGAGCGCGGCTTTGTGAAGGTTGACGAATACATGCGCACCGCCGAGCCGGGAGTTTACGCGATCGGAGATATTGCGCTGGGCTACCCGCTGCTGGCTCACGCCGGCGCCAGGGAAGGCATTATCGCGGCGACGCACATTGCCGGCAAGCCGGTCAAGCCAGTCAATCTGCTGCGCATTCCCAACGCCACCTATTGCCGTCCCGAGATCGGCAGCGTGGGCCTCACCGAAGCCAAGGCCAGGGAAAAGGGCTACACTGTGAAGGTTGGCAAATTTCCCTTCACCGCGAACTCGCGCGCCAGCATCGTGGGGCAGCACGAAGGCTTCGTCAAGATTGTTACCGACGCCAAGTACGGCGAGATCCTGGGTGTGCACATCATCGGGGCGAGCGCGACCGAACTGATCGCCGAATCTGTGCTGGCGCTGGAGATGGAATGCACCGCCGAAGAGCTGGCCAACATTATCCATGCGCATCCCACATTGTCAGAGTCGATGCTGGATGCGGCGAATGCGGTGTTTGGCATGGCGATCAGTGCGTGAAGAAGCTGTCAGCTGTCAGCCTTCAGCCTTCAGCTATTCATAGCCTCACCCGGGCCGCAGTGAGACTGGAGTGGTTTCGTTTCAGCGGCTAGATCTTCAATGTTAGTGTTTAATAGCTGACGGCTGATAGCTGACAGCTAGAAGGAAATCATGAGCCTCCTCAAGTGGTGCGACGAAGGCCCGGCGACGGTGTCCCTGCAAGCGACGGTGGACGATGCCATCCAGACGATGTTGGAAAAACAAGTGGGCGCGGTGGCCGTCATCGACGAGCAGGGCGTCGTCGCGGGCATGTTTACCGAACGCGACGTGCTGGCGAAGTTTGCCCTCAGCGGGTGCGATCCCAGGCGCACGCCGGTACACGAGCTTATGAGTTCCATGGTCGAGATGGCAACCGAAGAGACCACTCCGAGCGAGGCGCTTCAGGTCATGCTGGAACGGCACTACCGCCATATGCCGATCGTGGACGATCGCGGGAAGGTGCTGGGCATCGTCTCCATCCGCAACATCCTGGAGGCGCGAGTGGATGACCTGCTGGCGCAACTGGATGCCACCCATCCGGCGCGAGCCAAAGCGTAGCTTACCGATGCTCAGCAAGAGCCCGTTTTAACGCTGCTATAATCAACCTCATTCATGGCACAGAAGCGTTTGGTCCGCTCGACTACTGTTCTTTGCGTTCGCCGGGAGGGAAAGGTCGTGATGGCCGGAGACGGCCAGGTCACGCTCGGCGAAGGCATCATCAAGCACTCCGCCCGCAAGATTCGCCGCCTTTACCAGGACAAAATTCTCGCCGGGTTTGCCGGTTCCACCGCCGACGCATTCTCCTTGTTCGCGCGTTTCGAGTCGAAGCTGGAGCAGTATCACGGCAACATCGGCCGCGCCGCCGTCGAGCTGGCCAAAGACTGGCGCACCGACAAGATGCTGCGCGCGCTGGAGGCCCTGCTGCTGGTCGCCGACCAGAACCAGACGTTCCTCATCAGCGGACAGGGCGACGTGATCGAGCCAGACACCGGAATCGCCGCCATCGGCAGCGGTGGCCCCTATGCCATAGCGGCCGCGACCGCCCTCTTCGAGCACACCGACATGCCGCCCCGCCGCATCGCCGAGGAGGCGATGAAGATTGCCGGCAAGATCTGCATCTACACGAATGACAAGGTGACCATCGAAGAGCTGTAGGTCAGAGTTCTAGATCAACTTCAGGCTTGGTGTATCCGGGTGGGGCACCGCTTTAGCGGGATTATTCAGGACCCACGCAATTTTGGGTGTCATGCTGAGCGAGCGTTCGCCGGGTTTAGCGAACGCGAGTCGAAGCACCCCTATACCTGAGCCGAGGCCCGTGGTAGCCATAGGGGTCCTTCGACTCGTCGCTTCGCTCCTCGCTCAGGATGACAAACAGAAAGGCGGGGCCCTCGACTATCTTCGCTCGGTCAGGACGATAGATCCGCGACCGCGGATCAATTCTTGGAGCCTCAACCAGCGCGGAAGTCTTGAATGTCTTCGCCCGTGCGCCACAGCGGGGCGGGTGGTTGCTCACGGTGTTCGGCCAGCTTCTGGTTGATGGCTTCGACGTCGGCCCTGGACCATCCGACGCAGGAAACTTCGATCTCGCCGCTCGGGGCGACGTAGAAGATCGTGGGAACATTGGTCAGGCCGTATGCGTTCGACACCGCATACTTTGCCGGATCGTCGAGTGCGACGGGAAATGTCACGCCGTATTCGCGCATGAAATCCTTGGTGTCGCGCGCTTTGTCTTGCGAGATGCCGAGCACGGTAACGTTTGCCGCGCGATTCGCCTGGAACACGCGCTCGAGAAAGGGCGCAGCATATTGGCAAACCGGACAGCTCGCCTTGAAGAACACCAGCACCACCGGACCCTTGGCGAGCGCCCCGCGCAGCGACACCTGCGCGCCTTGCACCGTCGGCAAAGTGAAATCTGGAGCGAGCACGCCCGCATTTAATGCAGCCATCGATTGGACCTCCGAGAATTGTAGCTACACTTTAGATTCACTCCGCGTCGCGCCGGACTCAGGCGGGCAAGCGGCGAAGGATTTTTCGCGCAAGTCCGGTCAGCGGCAGGCGTTCCCATTGCTGTTGCGCAAACCATCGAGCATTGGCCGCCGAAGTGTGAAACTTCGCGGGCGCCGCCGTGAATACCAACACCTCATAGTCGGTATCGGTGATGGCATGGCGCAACTTTGCCATTGGCTTGGCTCCGTTGTGCTGCGCGTCGGGGAGAGCGGGCAGTTCCCACATGCCTGCCATCAGCGAGGCATCCGCCGGACGCTGCACCAGCAGCACCGAACCGTTTCGCCGGGCCAGGCCGTAGATGAGTTGCCTGCGCTTGCGTGCCGCTTGCGGCCGTGCAGGGTGGGCCCCGCGTGACGTGCACCAATCATGCAGTGGACACACCGGGCATTGCGGCGCTCGTGGCGTGCACACCGTCGCGCCTAACTCCATCATCGCCTGGTTGAAGTCGCCGGGGCGCTCGCGGTCGAGCAGCGACTCAGCTCGCCGCCACGCCGCTTCCCTTCCCTCGGCTGCGCCAAACATGCGCTCGATCACGCGCTCGACGTTGCCATCCACGACGGCCACCGCTTCTCCAAAGGCAATGCTCGCGATCGCCGCCGCGGTGTAGCGCCCAATGCCAGGAAGCTCGCGCCACTCTTCCGCCGTGCGCGGAAAGATGCCCCGACGCTGGCGCGCGATCAACTTCGCCGCCTGATGCATACGTCGCGCGCGATGGTAGTAACCAAGGCCGCTCCACACCGCCAGCACGGACGACTCGCGCGCGGCAGCCAAAGTTCGCACGGTGGGAAATTTCTTCAGGAAGCGCGCGTAGTGGTCCACCACTGCCGCGACTCGCGTTTGTTGCAGCATGATCTCCGACACCCACACGCGATAGGCATCGGCGTCACGGCGCCAGGGCAGCTCGCGGCGATGCTCGTCGTACCACGCGAGCAGTGCGCGGCGAAGTTTGCGAAGTGCAGCTCGGGACAGGTGCTGGTCCATGCGGTGGGATGATTGTAAGCGAGAGTCAGTTATCGGTTGCCAGTTGTCAGTAGTCAGTTCTGGGACACTAACCTGTCATCCCGAAGGACGAGCGCAAACGGGTGTTGGAGCGAGGAGTCGAGGGACCTGCTGTTTGCGGGGTAGGACGCGCCGTCGGCAAAAAGTAGGTCCTTCGGCTGCGCGCCCGCCGAAAATCATTCACCACGGAGGCACGGAGATCACGGAGAAAACCAAAACTCCGTGTCCTCTGTGTCTCCGTGGTGATTTAAGTCCTTACGCAGTCCCGCTGGTCAACCGCGTCGCAGCCTACTGTCCGGGCTCGGGCAATTCTTCCGGAGCACCGTGGCGCCGCAGGATCTGCGCCAGGTTCTGCGAAAACGCCGAGCGCGGCACCACCATGTCGCATCCGGCTTCCTGCGCCTTCATCTTCAGCTCGCCCTGCACGTGCGAGACGAAGCCAATGATGTTGGTGGCCTTCTTCAGCTTCGTCTTTAATTTGGGAATGATGCTGAGCGGCTTGGCCGAAACATTGTTCAGGTCGAAGATGATGAGCGCCGGTTTGTCGTTGCCGTTCTCGCCCATGCGCTCGTTCAGCTCCTTTTCGGTCTTGACGAATTCGACCTTGACGTTCATCTTGCGCGCCGTTTCCTGGATCTTGGCCAGGAAAAACAGATCGTCAACAAAGGCGAAAATGCGCGCGGGCGCCGAATCCGAGGTCGAAGTCATAGGCACGGGCTCCGGCTCCGGCGGCAGGAACTGCTTGCCGAAGGTCTGGCTCGGACGACCGCCGCGGCTTGGCCGGTGCGTATTGCCATCGTTGGCGCCCTGGGCCGCGCGATAGCTGTGGTCCATGGGCGCGGTGTAGACGCCGCCGCCCGGCTGATTCGGTCCGGCCTGCCAGCCGCCCGGCTTGCGCCCGTGGCGCTTGGGAGGCCCGTGGCGTTGTTGTCCGGGATGCTGCCCAGGTTGTGCCGGTGATCCGTGCGTAACGGGTCCACGGCGGCCGCGCCGCCGTCTACGTCCCTTCCCGCCGGGCTGTCCGCCGGAGGGAGGATTCGGTCCTTGATTCATGTTTCTCTCTTAATCGTTTTTCACCCGCAGGTGGCGGGCTCCCACATTTGTGAACCGCTGTTATAGGCCAGACATTCGCATTGTTCCCGACATGCCGGCTCGGCGGTTGGATACTTCGCTCAACTCGAATCAGTTAACGTCCGTCTGGCGCCTGGAACGTTGGGCGCGAGGGCCGCCTGCACGGGAAGTGCGGCGATTTGGGGGACGCTTCTATCGTACCTAGCTTGAGGCCCGAAATGCAAGTCCAAAAGCTGTCTTTGCTTAGGATGCAGCTTACTGGTAACCCGGCGAAGGTATTTTTGCGCCGGGGGAAACGCGCAGCCCCCTTCCCGCCGCTCCTACTGCCGGAACATGTTGCGGGCGATGAACAGCACGTTGGCGGGGCGCTCCGCCAGCCGGCGCATGAAGTACGGATACCACTCCGAGCCGAACGGAATATAGACGCGCAAGCCGTAACCTTCGCGCACCAACTGCTGCTGCAAATCGCGCCGCACCCCGTACAGCATTTGGAACTCATACGCCGAGGCCGGAATGTTCTCCGCGCGCGCGAACTGCTTCACTTCGGCAATTATTTTCTCGTCGTGGGTGGCAATGCCATGAAACACGCCGCTCTTCAGCAGCGTGCGCGCCAGCGTCAGATAGTTCGCATCCACCTCGGCCTTCTTGGGGAACGCGATCTCCGGCGGCTCTTTGTACGCGCCCTTGCACAGGCGAATGCGAATGCGCTCGGCCAGCAGCCCGTCCACATCCTTCTCGCTGCGGCGGAGGTACGACTGGATGACGGTGCCCACCCGCTCGCCGTGTCCCGGCAGGCGGTGCAGTTGGCGGACGAAGTTCAGCGTGCGCTCGGTGTAGGGCGAGCCTTCCATGTCCACGCGCACGAAACTGTTGATGCGCACCGCGTGGTCCACCACTTCGGTCACCAGACCGAACGCCAGGTCCTCGCTCACGTCGAAGCCCATGTGCGTCAGCTTGAGACTGATATTGGCGTTCAGCTTGCGGCTGGAAATTTCGTCCAGCATGCGGTGATACAACTCGGCGCTGTGCTTGGATTCGTCGGCGTTGGTGACGTTCTCGCCCAGGTTGTCGATGCTGACGCCGGCGCCCCACTCGTTCACCACCTGGGTGGCGCGAATCACGTCGTCAAGCTGCGTGCCGGCAACGAAGCGCTGCGAAAAGCGCAGCCCGAGCGGCGACTGCTCGGCGAAATGGCGCAGTCGTTTGCTTTCGGAAAGCCCAATGAAGAGCGACCTTAACATGACGCCCTCCTTCGTCGCGAAGCATGTTGCGGACTCCTTGCAGATTTGTGTCTATGCAACGAATCGCACAAATCCAGCCCGCCGTGGCGGGCGGAACTGCTTTTAGCCCAGGGCGTAAGCCCTGGGTAGAGTTGTGATGGAACTAGAGTCCCTTCAGGGACGGCACATTTCTCACACAGATCTTGCGAGGAAGCGGAGCCTGTGCCCCGCGAAACGGAATGGCTCATAGATGGCTCGTGGCCGGCTCTGCGGCCAGCTTGGCTTACATACTTGTGTATCACAGACCAAGGCCTTCAGCTATGAGGCATATCACAGCGCCAATGTGATCGGGCGCGGGGACACCTGTGGCCGATGGCATGGAGATCTTGGACCCCGGCAAATACTTCGGCATGACGCCGCAGTTCTGGATGAATCTTCAAACCGATTACGACCTGCGGCGCGCAGCAGTCACCGCGCCCCTGAGCAAGATCAAGCCGCGGTCGGCGGCGTAGGAAGCCAAAAGATGTTCGCGAATCGAATCGTCGGCTGCTGAAGCGCCATAGTAGCCCGTCTGGCGCCGGGGAGGTCGATCATTTCCGTTTGTCACATGCCCCCAGTCAGGTGTCACTGACAGGACGTTCGCTTGGAGATAAAGTCTAAGCGGGAAAAAATCTCCGGGCCTTTTCCCCACCCATGGCTGACAAACTGAGCGAGAAACAAGGCCCTCCGACTTCCCATTACGAGTTGCGCCATCGCTGGCAACCGGCCTCAACGGAGCTGCGATGGCTCCTGCATCCTTCTCGGGTTCGATCCTTCCGGCGGTCTCGCCGGCTTACCAGGAGAGTTTGCTATGAAGACGCAAAAGCCCGTATCGCTTGCCTATCTTCTGACCCCGCTGATATTCATCGTGGCTCTGGCCGTTCCCGCCGGGGCGCAGAACGTCCCCGTCAGCGCGCGCGAGGCGGCGGCATTACCGCAGATCGCACCGGGTCTGGCTCATCCCGGCACGCCGTCGCACCGAGCATCGGCGCCCGTTCATCGTCCATCTTGCAGCCCATTGCCACAAAGTTATGGGTCACGAAAGACGTTGCCGCAGGAGGGGGTGCTTTACGATAACGGTCCTTTCAACGGCAATACCGATGCTTGGCCCATTGACTATGGCTTCGCCGTTAGCGACTCGTTCATGGTGCCGGATGGCTCCGCCATCCAAGACTTCCATATGGTGTACTGGGCTGCCATGGGTAATCAGCTGACGTCCGTGGACATGGCCTTCGGGTCCACGTCGTTCGGCGGAACCTACAACACCTATGGCGTCTCCAACAACACCTTGCTGGGAACCAATAACTACTATGGTTTTGCAATCTACCAGGCCGACTTTACGTCCGGCATTAGCATTCCATGGTCGGGCGCCGGCTATGTGAGCCTGCAGAATGCCTGCACCGCTGGCGGCTGCTCCGCCGGCGAGGCCCAGGTCTTCTGGGATGAAAACGAAGGAGGATCCACGGCCTATGAGAACACCCTGGGCTCGATTCCTTCCGAAACCTTCACCCTTACCGGTGGGGGCGGCGGCAACGTTTGCATGCCTGAGCGCAGAGGAAATTTCAAAGTGATCTACGATTTCAAGGGCCAGGATGATGGAGGCAGTCCCGCGGGCGTGGCGATTGACAAGGTAGGAAACCTGTACGGACCAGCACAGCCCAGCACCGTCTTCCAGCTGTTGAAAGCAGGTTCAGACTGGGTGTTTGGCACTCTATACAACTTTGCTGGTGGCGATAGGGGAACTTCGCCAGGAGGGATAATTATCGGCCTGAACGGAATTCTCTACGGCTCCGCGTACGGAGGATTACCCAACTGCGAATCGGGAGAATACTGCGGCTTGATTTTCGGCTTGAGACGGCGGCCGAGCGCCTGCCTCACCGGCTCCTGTAGCTGGTTGGAGAGCGTGCCCTATAGTTTTACCGGACTCACGGACGCATGGGGAGGAAGCGGTCTGGTTTCCGACAAGGCCGGAAATCTGTATGGCATCTCGTACTCCGGTGGCGCCCAGCAACAAGGGGCCGTCTTTGAATTGACTCCCTCCAGCACCGGCTGGGTCGAGAGCATCCTCTACAGTTTCACCGGAGGCAGCGACGGCGGAGGCCCCACAAGCATTCTTGTCGGTAATGACGGCAATCTGTATGGAATGGCAGCCGTGGGAGGCGCGCACGGCGGCGGCGTAGTCTTCCAGTTAACTCCGTCCGGAAATGGCTGGACGGAGACTGTGTTGTACGACCTGCCGTACATGAGCTGGGGCTGGGGCACCAATCCTCACTCCTTGATTCAGGACAGTGCGGGCAATCTCTTCGGCACATATGATTACGGGGGCTGTTGCGATTCCGCCGTTGGTCTGATATTCATGCTCTCGCCCTCCGATGGCAACTGGGTTTTCACCGAGCTTCATCATGGTAACCAGGACTTGGACGGCGATGACGTATATGCCAACATGGTATTCGATGCAGCCGGGAATCTCTGGGGCACGGGCGGAGGCATCATCGGCTGCATCAACCCTGATGCCGTCGGCTACATCTTCGAGCTGGCGCGGACCAGCGACGGCTGGCAATACAGCACTCCGATGTATTGGGACGGCACAATATTCGACACCGGAGGGGCCTTGGCAACGGATGCGCAAGGTAATCTCTATGGGACTACCAGTGACTGTGGCAGCCACCAGCATGGCACCGTCTGGGAGCTGACGCCAACGCAGTAGCACGGAATCTACGCGATCGTGCGCGAACAGCGGGCGATCAGCGCAGACGTGGCTCTCCGGCTGGGCAAGTACTTTGGGATGACACCGCAGTTCTGGATGAATCTGCAAGCCGACTACGACCTGCGACGCGCAGCAGCCAGCGCGCCCCTGAGCAAGATCAAGCCGCGGTCGGCGGCGTAGCCGGCCAGCAGATGCCGGTATACTGCCTGCAAGATGTCATCTTCGCTGTGGGAAGTCCAAGCGGCCGAAGTCCTCTTGAACCTTGAGGCGCATCGGGCATCAGGCCTGCCCGTAAGCGACCGCCTGATTGCTGAAGTACAAAGGCCGGGTCAAATATTTGTGATGATGCTGACTCGGGTGGAGGAGTTCTTCCAATTGGTTTGGCAATCGAGCCGCGAAACTACGCCTCTGGCTCCGCCGCGTCATCCACGAACCCTACACAATTGTGCTTCGCGGCTTTCCCAATTCGGATGGGAATTCGACCGCCTAGTAGAGCATGGGCACTCATGGTTCAGCACATGTGCTGGCATCGACAAAGCCTTCGATTACTCCAAGTTCGGATTTATCGCCGTTACGCCCTTGACCTCGTCGGAAAGACATGAAACGCCCGAAGGTAGCTACTATATCTACGACGGGGTCCATAGGAGCATTGTGTTGGCCAAAAAACTTCTGCGAGAAGAGATTGCATACAGCCCAGTGCAAACAATCCTGCTTGAGCCTCGACGTAACTGACGCACACTACTCTTCTGGGTATGCGCTTTGACATTGCTCCGTCACGGAGCCGACCAGGAGACCTTTCCGTCCGCGGCATAGAATCTCAATGCTGGCGCACCACGTTTAGGACCGCTGCTCAGGGTGACTGTTGGCCTAGATTTGTCATTCGCGAAGTACAACCCGTCAGCCGTCAGCATTGCGCGATCAGCGCCTTTATCGTCTGTTAACCAAATCACTGGATCATCCGGGCCGGTGTCCACAACGGCGCCCACGATGGCCGGCGTAGCGATGGTCAGACGTGCGCGACCGTGGCTGTCGAGCAGCACTATCTTCTCGGCGGCAATGGTTCGCGGGCTCTTGCCTGCTCCGACAAAAACGAATGAGACCAAGAGGACTGCAACAGCCACTCCAACCATCTTCAGCTGCCGATTCTCTCGCTCAAGGTGTGCAACCCGGTCCCTGAGACTCCCGCTTTCAGGCGTCATGAACGGTCACCTCTGCAAAGACTATATAACCCGATCAAACTTGGTCCTGACGTCGCCATTTGCCCAGCTCACCGTAGTGCGGTATCTTTTCCCACCAAGCGACTCGTATTCCACTTTGAATCCGCCTGTTGTCATTAGGTGGTCACTCTGCCGCGGAAGCGAATAATCTTCTCCCGGAGCGAGCGGCGTTAGGCACTGCATTATTGCCGGCATATTTTCGGCAAGATATCGAGTGCAGTAAATATTTATGGCTGCCCCCACGCCCTGATTCTTAATTGCCCAATTGCTATTTCGCTCGTCATCTTTTTTCATGACCAAAGCCACAAACGGCATCCGCGAATTCTCGAGCTGCCTCGTACTGTTTTTCGCGATCGTATTATTGTCGATTGCGTATTTGATTAGCACGATCAATGTCATCGAATTGACAACGGCTAAGACAATCTCTGCAACTCTCACAGCACACCTACTCCCACTCAATCGTCCCCGGCGGCTTGCTGGTCACGTCGTACACCACGCGGTTAATTCCCTTCACTTCGTTCACGATGCGGCTGGAGATGGTCTTCAGCACTTCGTGCGGCAGCGGGACCCAGTCGGCGGTCATGCCGTCTTCGGAATGCACCGCGCGGATAGCGCAGGTGTAGGCGTAGGTCCGCATGTCGCCCATCACGCCCACCGACATCACCGGCAGCAGCACCGCAAACGATTGCCAGACCTTGTTGTAGAGCCCGGCGCGCTTGATCTCGGTGACCACAATGTCGTCGGCCTCTTGCAGCAGGGCCACGCGCTCGGCGGTCACCTCGCCCAGGATGCGCACCGCCAGCCCCGGCCCGGGAAACGGCTGGCGTTGCAGGATCTCTTCCGGCATCCCCAGGTCGCGCCCGATCTTGCGCACTTCGTCCTTGAACAAATCTTTCAGCGGCTCGATCAGCTTCAGCTTCATGATGTCGGGCAGGCCGCCGACATTGTGATGGCTCTTGATGGTCTGCGACGGCCCGCGCACCGAGCGCGACTCGATCACGTCGGGATACAGCGTGCCCTGCACCAGCCAATCGACCTTGCCGTGCAACTGCTCGATGCGGTGCGCCTCTTCCTCGAAGACCGCGATGAACTCGTTGCCGATGATCTTGCGCTTCTTCTCCGGCTCGCTGACGCCGGCCAGCTTGCTGAGGAAGCGCTCGCTGGCGTCCACCGCGTCAATGTTGAGGCCGAGTTTCTCGCGCAGATTTTTCTGCACGTTGACGAACTCGTTCTTGCGCAGCACGCCGTTGTTTACGAAGATGCAGGTCAACTGGCCGCCGATTGCGCGATGCACCAGTTCGGCTGCGACCGAGGAATCCACGCCCCCCGACAGGCCGCAGATCACGCGACCCTCGCCGACCGTCTGGCGAACGCTGGCGATGGTCTCGTCGATGAAACTCTGCGCCGTCCAATTCGGCTTGAGCCCGCAAATCTCGAACACGAAGTTGCGCAGGATGGCCGTGCCCTGCGGCGTGTGGTGCACTTCGGGATGAAACTGCACCGCGTAATATTTCTGCGCGGGATTCTGTATGGCCGCGACCGCGTTGGAGGTGCGGCCAATCAACTCGAAGCCGGGGGGAAGGTCCAGGGCCTCGTCGCCGTGCGACATCCAAACCGTCAACGGGCCTTGCAGCCCTTTGAACAGCGCGGAATTGCCGCCCAGCAATTCGACCTGAGCGTGGCCGTACTCGCGCTTGTCGGCGGCGCGCACCTTGCCGCCCAGCTTGTACACCATGAACTGCAAGCCGTAGCAGATGCCCAGCACCGGCAATCCCAGATGCAAGACACGCTCGTCTGCCGGCGGCGCATCGGCGTCGTACACCGACGACGGCCCGCCCGACAGCACAATGCCCGCGGGAGAGTAGCTCTTGATTTCATCGAGCGAGGCGGTACAGGGCAGGACGACGGAGAAGACGTTCTGTTCGCGGATGCGGCGCGCAATCAGTTGCGAATACTGCGCGCCAAAGTCGAGGACGACGATCGCTTGCGTTTCCACCATTTACTTTGCCAGAGGACGCGAGCAGTGTAAAGCGGAGAATCGGCCGTTAGCAATTAGCCCTTAGCACTTAGCATACAGGTGTCAGCACTCAGCATTCAGCGCTTTACAGTTAGTTGTCATCCTGCGGAACACGAATCCGCCGTGGCGGACTCGTGCTGAGTCAAAACCCCCGACAACTATTTCGACAATCTTTTCACAGCTCCGTGACAATTTCGTGACAACCTCCTGCGCACACGTGCGTTAGGGTTGACCGAGGAGGAAAGCATTATGAACCGCACGACATTGAACCGCGCTGCGTTGCTGATTTTGGCCGCCGTACTGATCACTTCCCAGCAGGCCGCTGCACAGGCTGGCCACCTCGATCCGACATTTGGCAGTGGAGGGATTGTCACCACTGACTTCGGGGACCAAACCGGTTCCTCCAACGTGGCTTCTGCGAACGCTGTGACCATCCAGTCAAACGGGAAAATCGTGGTTGCCGGCGGAGTTCCGAGCCACACCGGCTTCCCCGTCCCTGCGGTGGCCCGCTACAACACCAATGGCAGCTTGGATACAACTTTCGGAACCGGCGGCATGGTGTCCATATCAAGCATAGAGGACGTCCCGTTTACAGCGGTCACCCTCCAGTCGGATGGGAAGATTGTGGCCGTAGCTGGAGGGTTCACCGCATATGTGGTCCGGTACACCTCCGCCGGAGTGCTTGATTCCACGTTTGGGACGGGCGGAATCGTGACGCTCAGCTTCATCCTTGGCCCATCGGCAAGCGGTGTGCTTGTCCAGCCAGACGGGAAGATATTGGTGGCCGACGGTCACCTGTCCCGTCTTCTGTCCGACGGCCAGTTTGACACCAGCTTTGGCAGCGGGGGCACGGCGAGGACCGCCGGCTATCCGGCCACTGGGCTGGCGCTTCTTCCTAGTGGAAAGATACTGGTTGCGTCTTCCGTTCTGGGAACAAGCGGCTTTATCTCTCAATATGACTCGAATGGCAGTCTCGACACCACCTTCGGAATTGCCGGCCAATTGGCCAGCCCCGGAACTGCGAACGGTCTGGTTCTTCTGGGCAGCGGAGATTTTCTTGCCGGCGGGAGTCTGACCAACAACTCTGTTCTACCGGTCGGCGGCATTGCGGCCTCTAGCTTTGCGGTATCTCGCTACCTGGGCGTGGGAAGTACGGACGCAAGCTTCGGCACCAACGGCGGTACAGTAACTTCCGTTCCCGGTTTTACAGCTATAGCAACTTCGGGTTTAGCGGTGCAGCCGAGCGGTGACATTGTGACGCTGGGCACGGCTAACCAATCCGGGCAAACAGCATTCGCGCTGGCTCGATACACGGCCACCGGCCAGCTCGACACTACATTCGGAACCAACGGCACGGTCGTTACCTTGTTCGGAGGCGGGTTCCAGGCTCCCTCTGTCAGCGCCAATGGCCTGGCAATCCAGTCGGACGGCAAGATCGTCGCGGTCGGGAGTTACTTACTAACGGTACCCCACGGTCTTTTCGACACCGCGTTTAAAGTAATCCGGTACCTGGGTCAATAGACGGTGTGCTGGTGGGGCAACTCCGCAATGAGCGGAAGGGGCCCTAACTTATCACACGTCGTGATACATCTCCAGAAGATGACAGCGCGGGCAGAGGACCAGACGAACCGGCAGAACGCTGGTCAGGTTAATGCACTCCGCGCTGTCTTTTTGCGGCTGTGGGTCGATGTGCCCTGGGAGCGCAAAGCTGGTATCCAGCAGGGTCCTGTCGGTGTAGCATTTGGGGCACTGCCTATCAATCTTGAATCCCAGTGACGACATCGGCACTCCTTCATCCGGGTCTGCAAGTTCATCGCTCCAGGATATCTTTGTATGCGTTCAAGGCGACTTTCTTCGGTTGGCTTGGCAGCTGGACATCGAGGCTGCGGGTGGTATTGCCGATGACTGCGATTTGGCCGAAACGGATCATACCCTTGCCGAAATCGGCAAACACCGGAACCAGCATGGCAAACTGATCGTCAACCTCGCTCTGGGTTAGGGTCATATGCAGCTTCACTTGGCCACCGTCCCCCGGAGCGAGTTGGTACTCAAAGTGGTATCGCGGTACCTGAGTGCCATACACCCACTCGTTAAAAAACCAGTCCAGGCGGCCATTTCGCTGGAAATCCATCGATTTAGTGATGTGCTTCTCGGCAATCTCCTTGAACGATTCGGTGGATGCTGCCTTGTCACGGTGACTCGCCACAAAGTCATGCATCATATCAATGAACGCTTTGTCCTGGTCCTGAGGGCTGTACATCATCGAACGCAGCATCTGCAGAACGTAGGCACCCTTGGCATACGTTACGTCCTGATAAGCACTCGCGGTTCGAGGAGCAATCAGACGCAGTCCCATCCAGAGGGGGCCGGCGTCGTTAGGAGCTACACCGTAATTGTTCTTCTCCAGAATACGCTCGCGCAGGTGGCTCCAAAATGCGATGTAGTCCTTCTGCCAATCCTTGCCTACAGCCTTCTCTAGAAACAGTCCGGCGGAGAATTCAGCAAATCCTTCGGAAAGCCACTGGTCGTGGTAGGAAGCCCATCCCACGGCATGGCCCCACCATTGGTGAGAAACTTCGTGGGGTGTTACCTCCTGCACGAAGCCGGTGAACTTATTGTTGATGTTCCCGAACAGCAACCATCTCTGCGTCGAGTCCGTGTAGGCAGAAATAGGAAGATAGACCAGATTCGGCCAGGACTGTCCGAAAAAGAAATCGGGTTGCTCGGTGATGTAGATGTCGTCATAGGGGCTCCTGCCGAAGTAAAAACTGCAGATCTGCAACTGTGCCCGGGTTTGTTCCAGGGCATATTTGGCCATGCTTCCGGGCGCCATCGATTGCAGTGCGCCATAGGAATGTAGACTGCCGGGCAATTCTGTCAAGTAATAGCCTGAGATCCTGTAGCCGGTTATCTCATCAGGCAGCTCGATCTTCTTATAGTCGCCATAGTTGAATCCAGCGACCGCAACCGGGCTGGGCGTGACCCAGTGGGTGACGGCGAGGTCTTGCTCCACCGACTCTGCTTGCAACTTGCCGACGCTGATGACCTTGTATTTACGCGGGACCTTGTAGGTAAGATCATAGAGAGCTCGTTCCCCGAATCCGTTGAGGTTGGGATACCAGGAGCTTCGGGAACGCACGTAGAAACTTCCCTCGCCCGCTTGTTCCAGGACCTTGTCGCCTGCGTACTCGATGGTGATCGAGTATTCTTTGCCGACTTGCGGCGCTTTGGGAAGGATGGCATAAAACGAGCCGTCCTCTTTCCGGCCTTCCTGGATGAAGTAGAGATCTTGTCCCTGCTCATCGCTAACTCGCGTGACCCGCAGGTTCGGCAACAATCCAAACTTCAGGACTCTCTCCCCGGCAAGCAGTGGCTGGAAGGTAATGGTCGCAGTGCTGAACAAATGCCCGTTCTTAGCGATTACGGTCTCGATCTTGTAACTGCGCGTGGCAAACAGGCGGCGGTCCTCAAGCGAACTTGCCGTGTGCTTCAAGTATTCCGACTTCAAGTGGGCCAGATACCAAACACCCTCTTCCATTCCCTGGGGATCGTAGTTGATGAGTACGACCTCTTCCGGCGAATCGAGCTTAGGCAGCGCTCCCACGCGAGCTCTCTCGAAAAAACGCAGGTCCTTGTGCTTGGTGCCATGAATGTATGCATTAAAGAAGTTCGGGTGCGAGGGATTATAGACGGCGGCCAAAACGTCGGCATCGACGTTGTCCATCGTTTCGTCCTCTAAGAGAAATTGAATAAAACTCAAAGCCTGCTCGTGGCGGTGGCGCATCCTTTCCTTCCAGTGGTTGAAGACGCCGGCCGCCTCGGGCGGGGTTTCCACTCGGTCCCCGAAGCCCGGAAGGAACTTCTGGCTGGTGTCTGGGGTGAATCGGAAAACCGCCTCGCTGAAGTCTTCGTTGGCCTCCGCTGCACCCGTACGCCGGGCAAGTTCGCGGGCATCGATCGCAGTCACTGGCTTTAAATTGAAGTGTCCTTCCCCGATGAAAATCGCGCCGGTCACAATTCCATTCACCGGACTCAACAGCGTGAGGGTGCCTTTCTGAAAGCGAAAGGTTGCGGCATCGCAATTCAAGGTGAAATTGTCGAGGCGAAAGGTTTGGCCGAGCCCAAGGTTCCGAAGTTGCCGATAGACCGGGTCGGAATTGGCAAACGCCAGACTTTTTCCGGGAACGGAGATGTTCACGTGCTGCTGCGCAATGGTGAGCGTAAGCTGCAGCTGGATGGCCCCCTGCAACTTCACCGTTTTTTCAAGAGGTTCAAACCCATCCCGCATCACCCGCACCGAATACGTCCCGGGTTTCAGATCAGGGGACGAGAATTTGCCGATCCCGTCCGACGTAAGCACAACTGATTGCGCGAGGTCTCCCCCTGTGATCTCGATTCGCGCTCCGGCAATGACGGCGCCCGATGGATCCTGGATGGTGCCGGAAATGGTCTCAGCCAGCAGCCAGGTTGGCCCCATTAAGCAAAGGAGCAACACGGCCGCCTTCAGCAAGACAGAACAATTCCATTGCCGCGCTTCAGCACGACGATGCTTGGTTCTGCAAACGATGTTGAGTAACATTTTAGGTCCTGTCGCG
>Ga0116130_1000628_pt1 | contig 21722 bp, 21 predicted proteins | sample June2015DPH_17_5_FD_89733 | JGI IMG/M metagenome (GOLD analysis project Ga0116130, IMG submission 89733) | Peatland microbial communities from SPRUCE experiment site at the Marcell Experimental Forest, Minnesota, USA - June2015DPH_17_40 | ecosystem: Environmental > Terrestrial > Soil > Wetlands...
GGGGTATCGAAATACAAATACGGAGCCAGGATTCGTCGCAAGCGACGGGGAATTCGACCCCGGAAAGATTAAACCTCCGAGGTTGAAGCCAAACCTCAGAGGTTAATATTAAAAGTAAAAATCTCTTACTTCAACTTCAGTTGCTTCAGGATCATATTTGAAAAGGAAATTGATAAATTCTTTCGCATAGACTTTATCTTTATTTTCCTTTTTATATGCCTCTACAAGCTCTTCAAGTTTTTGATGATCTAAAGAACTATTTAAATAATGTTTTTCTTCGCGATCATCGAAGAATCTGTAAATAATGCAGCTTTTGCTCATAGTTTAACCCCGTGTATTTTATATTAAAATTGTATCTGCGTGAAGGACATCGGAATATAATTCATTTTTTATAGACTCAGTGTTCTTTCTTGATTTCGCAAGGCTGTCAAAAATATATCTTCTGGCAGTGAAAACTTTTTGCCGGCTATAGTCAGCTTCATTAAGTAAAAGGAATCCGACATAAATATAGCCATACATTTCAACTAAATCTTTAGCTGCAACATCCTGGAAATTGGAGTCTTTTTTATCTTTAACGTATTTAAGGCAATCCTTGAACAGTTCTCTTATTTCTTTAAGACTGTCAAGAAGCTTTATCAAGCTGCCCTTATATTCTTTTTTTTCAGAAGCATCAAAGAATTCTGCAAACACATCATTGATTGCGCCACCGGCAGCGGCAACAATCTGCATTTGTGAAGTTCCTTCATATATATTGGTTATACGTGCATCGCGTGATAATCTTTCAACACTAAACTCCTTCATATAGCCTGTACCGCCGTGAACCTGTAAAGAATCATAAGTAATTTTATTTGCCGATTCACTCAAAAAATACTTGGTAAGAGGTGTTAAAAACGATACTATTTTTGTTGCTTCTTTTAATTTTTCATTCTCGGCAGCAAAAGGTTTTTTTGCTGCTTTGAGAGTATCTACAAGCTCTTCATATTTTTCCTTTTTGTCAAGCCAGATACAGGATGAGTAGAACAAAGATCTGTTTGCCTCAATTGCCACCTTCATATCTATAAGCATATTAGAGATAACCGGCAGATAATAAATAGATTTGCCGAATTGTTCTCTTGCTTTTGCGTATTTCAGAGCCTCTTCATAAGCCTGCTGCGCAATTCCTAATGACTGTGCACCAATACCGATGCGTGCCCTGTTCATTAAATATATAACATATTTAAGAAGCCCGAATCTTCTTGTTCCGACTAATTGTGCGGGCGTATCATTAAATTGAAGTTCACACGTGGGAGAACCGTGAATTCCAAGTTTATGTTCAATACGTCGCACCTTCAATGTTTCGTCATGATGACAGACAAACAAGCTTAAGCCGCGTGCATCTTTTGTCCCGGGTTCAGTTCGTGCAAGAACAAGAAGAACATCACCATTGCCGTTGGTAATAAATCTTTTTACACCGCGTAAGAACCATTTCCCATTATCATCCTGGTAAGCGCTTAACTTAACCGCTTGCAAATCTGACCCGGCGTCGGGTTCCGTCAATGCCATTGCTCCCGTATATTTACCGGAAGCAAAGTCGGGAAGAAATTCTTCTTTTTGATTTTCATGAGCAAATTGAGCGATAGTTTTTCCAATATCCTGCAAACCGAAAAGATTCATCAAAGAAGCGTCGGCACGGGAAATCAGCTCTACAGCTATCATGTAGATTGTCGTAGGAAAGTTTAAGCCACCGTATTCGCGCGGCAATATCATACCCATAAGTTCCGCTTTGGAAAGGATATCAAGAGCTTCGCGAGTTCCCTTAGCATAACTAACTTTCCCGTTTTCAAAGACAGCGCCTTCTTCATCAATAGAAGCTGCCCTCGGAGCTATATAATTTGCGGCAATATCTCCAACAACTTCCATTATCTTTCTGTAATTTTCAATAGCATCTTCATAATTAACCGGCGCATAATTAAACTTTTTAGCCTGTTTATAGTTATCTTCAGTCAACTCAACAACTTCTTGTAAATCTAATCTTTCAAATTGATAAACCAAGTCAGTATTGTCTAAAAAATAATTTGCCATCAAATCATCTCAATTTTTGCTTGAATTCGTTTATAAACATAGGAATGATCTGCATTACATCGCCGACAATTCCGTAATGTGCAACGCTAAAAATCGGCGCATCAGGATCGGTATTTATAGCAATTATCTTATTAGATTCGTTCATTCCAGCCCTATGCTGTATTGCACCAGAAATTCCGCATGCAATGTAAAGCTTCGGTCTTACAGTTACGCCGGTCTGTCCCACCTGTCGGTCAACGGCTATAAAGCCCGCATCAACAGCCGCGCGAGAACCGGCAACTTCCCCACCTACTGCTGCAGCAAGTTCATTGATAAGTTTAAAATTACTTTTGGATCCGATACCATAACCTCCCGAAACGATAATAGAAGCGCCTTTCAAATTTACTTTGTTTTCCTGACGGTGCTGTTCTATAATCTTTATAATATTATCATAATCACATGCAATATACGGTATCTCGGTAATTTTCCCTTTCACCGGATTTGGCATTGGCTCAAATCTCATTACTCCTTCTCTTACAGTAGCCATTTGAGTTTCAACTTCCGGGGAAATAATAGTTGCAATTATATTCCCTCCAAAAGCAGGTCTTATCTGGAGAAGAAGATTTTTATAATCATGTTTCAGATATTTAACAGTCGAAACTTGTAAATCGGTGCAGTCTGCTGTTAATCCACTTCTTGTATGAGAAGCTACCCGCGGAGCTAAATCTCTTCCATTTATTGTCGCACCATAAAGTATTATACGTGGTTTATGTGTTTCAACAAGCTCAATTAATATCCTGCTGTAAGGCATAGTTCTGTAATGTTCAAGTTCGGGATTATCAACAACCAGTACTTCGACTGCGCCGTATTTGAATGTTTCCTCTGCAAGTTGTTTAATTTTATTACCAATAACAACGGCTTTTAAACTTCCATTTAATTTTTCAGCTAATTTTTTGCCTTTAGATAAAAGCTCAAAGCTTACATCTGCAGGCTTCCCGTTTCGCTGCTCAATAAAAACCCAAACATCTTTGTTTTGTATCTCCACAGATTTATCCTAGTATATGATCTTCCATTAATTTATCAATTAAATAACTCATACCTGCTTTATTTGGTTCTATCATTTCCAGGCTTCCGCCGGCAAGCACAACTGATTCTATCTTATATACCTTAGTAGGCGAACCATGAACACCACATCTTAATTCATCAAGTTTCAAATCATCCATTGTTAATGTCTGAATATAAAGATGTTTAGATTGGTATTCATCTTTAAGCTGGTCTATATAGAGAAGTGAATTCCCTTCGGTTAATTTTTCCAGTTCCATCAAAGTTTTAGCGTTCTTATATGCCATTACTCTTTTAGCTTTAAATGGTCTGGGAAAAGCCGAATCTTTCAAAGCAGTAATCAAAACCGGGAGCTTTGATTCAAGAATTTCAAAGCCGCCGTCTATTTTTCTTCTAACTTTCACGTAAGTTTCAGTTACTTCAAGAATTTCTTCAGCATAAGTGATTTGGGGGATGTTCAATTTCTCAGCAGTCTGGGGACCCACCTGAGCAGTATCGCCATCTATTGCCTGTCTTCCGGCAAAAACAAAATCATAATTGCCGATTTTCTTTATAGCTTCGGAAAGTACATAAGAAGTAGCAAGGGTATCCGCACCCGCAAATTTTCTATCACTAATCAATATGGCATCATCGGCACCCATAAAAATGCATTCGCGCAATATATCGGAAGCGCGCGGCGGTCCCATTGTAATTACAGTAACCCTGCCTCCGTATTGATCTTTGATTTGCAAAGCCAATTCGAGAGCAACTCTGTCTTCGTGATTAAAAATAGCAGGAAGTTTAGCTCTGTTTACTGTGCCGTCTTCCTTCATAACCTGACCGGATATATTAGCAGTATCAGGTACCTGCTTTACCATAACGATACTATGTATCTCCATAGAGCCCATGTTATTAATGCGGTAAAATTACAAAAATTCTTTGTGGATTAAAAAAATTTTGGCGGGGAAATACATACCGGAAATAGCTGTCCAAAACAGATTGTTATTAAAATTTTTATTCTATTTTGGACAGCAATGATTTTTCGTAAAACCCATATATTATTTTACTTCTGTTTCTATTTTAAAAGGAAGACTTATTTTCTCCCAATTTAAATTTACAATTGCAGAATTTTTTCCATGAATATTGACGCTAATATCACTAAATGTATAATCGAGCCATTCATGGTAGTTCCCCTGCTGCGGAGTAATATTAATTCGAAGCGCATCCTGGGATTCATTATACTCGAAAGCACCCCATTGGTCGGCCATTTTATTAAATATTATAGTCCATTCCTTTTCTCCGGGGATTACAAAGAATCCGTATGAACCAGCAGGAAGTTTTTTACCATCAATCCAAACATCACCGCTGAATGAAAATTTTGTTGCTTCATTAGCACCTGCGCGCCAAACCTTATTAAATGGTACCAAGCCTCCCCAAATTTTTCTACCTTTTACTCCGGGTGAACTATATGAAACAATAACATCTATAATTCCAATGGTTTGTACAACAGATGCTTTAGGGCTTACTCTTATATCTTTGTTCCAGGGTGCAATAGGTTTATCATTTGTTTGCGCCTGTTTTTTATTTTGCATAGTTTTATTACTTTGTTGAGCAAAAGCAATTGAGCTGTTGATAAGTAATAAACAACATATCAAAGATAATCCAGTTTTTAAATTCCAGTTTTGCATATAATTTTCCTTAAATTAATTTAAAAAATATTCTAACCGCAAACTTTTTCTTAAATCGTGCACTATAATTTAGGAATAATTATTTATATTTCATCAGATTTTAATTTAACCTAAATATATTTATACTTACTAAACATTCGAGATTTTATTGCCGTAAAAGAAATTCTGCTGCCTGGCAACCCAAAACTTTTTGAAGTATGCCAGTAAATAAAGAAAGATGAGTTGACGGAAATTAAAAGAATATTTCAACATTCAATAATGATAAAACTTAGCTTTAAAAAAATTTAAGACTTAAAGTCTCAGTCGATTTTTTTTAGAACATCAATGACCTTATCAATTTCTTCTTTTGTATTATAGAAATGGGGCGACATTCTTACATATCCCAGTCTCACCGAGCAATAGATATTTTCTCCGGAGAGAGAGTCGAAAATTTTTTTCCACTCACTTTCTTTAAAACTTACGATTCCGGCAATATTATTTTTATCAGCGCCTTGAATAACAGGACTAAATCTTGTCTCAGCAAGTTTTTCCATAAAATAAGATGAATTATCTATTATACAATTTTCTATATCACTAAAGCCATGCTGTTTTAAGAGTTTTAGAGATGCATTCAGTGCATAAATTCCTATAGAGTTAAGCGTTCCGCCCTGATAACGGTCGGCAGACTTCTTTAATTTTAACTCATAATGTAAAAAATTCCAAGCATCCTCAACTGAAAGCCAGCCTAAACAATTCTGGTCAATTTTCTCTTGCAGGCCTTCTGATAAATAAATAAATCCAAGTCCCTGCAAGCCCAAGAGCCACTTTTGGCTACCTGCAGAGACAAAATCAATATTGTCTTTAATAACATCCAACTGTACAGCGCCAAGACCCTGAATTGCATCAACCGAAAAGATTATTTCTTTCTGCCGGCAAACCTTTCCTATTTTTTCAAGATTCACCCTGTACCCGGTTAAGAATTGAACCTGACTTATTGAAATTAATTTTATTTCCGGGACAATTCTTTCAATAACATCCTCTGCGGAAACAATTCCATCATGAGATTTAACAAAATCAATAACAATTCCTTTTTTCTGAAGATTTAGAAACGGATAAACATTTGCCGGGAACTCAAGATCATTAAGGAGTATATGATCTCCCTGTTTCAATTTCAAACCGGCGGCTAATATGTTTATACCATTGGTTGTATTATCAACAAAAGCTATACGATCAGGGGATGTGTTGATTAAAGAAGCGAGATCTGATTTTGTCTCATTAATTATTACCTGCAGCTCGACGTAATCATCAATGTTTGCTGCGCTTTTCTCAAAGAGTACATTATGAATGCTCTCAATTACCGGAGTACAAACCGGCGCAATAGATGCGTGATTAAAATAAATTTTCCCACATTTAAGATAAGGGAACAGTTCTCTTGCCTTTTTTACATTTAACATTTTTTCAATTCCAATATTATTCATGAAAATTGTTGATGCAAATTTAACAATTTGATTTAAAGATAGTATTGAACGACTTCTTTTAATTTTTTTGTATTAAAAATCAAGAACAAGTTTTTTTGAAATTCTTCATAATAATGATTAGATTTTAACTGCGAAATTAGTTGATAATTTTTACTGCCTATTAAGCGTTTTATATAGTAACATATAATGCCGAAGCAAAAGGATTATTTCATATTTCTGCCATTGAAAGAATTGAAGAAGGAATTCAAGTACTGACAGCTGTAAGGGCCGACAAGTATGATTCTAAAGGGGTTTATGAAAAAAACCCGTGTTTGATTTAGTTGTGAAAAGATCAAAGATCTTTAAGCAAAATCTAAACCAAGCAAGACAAATAATAAAAATCGTATTAACGATAAAAAGAGAAGGAGAAAATAATATGGGTATTTTCCGCAAAAGCGGATTGAATTCCTTAAGACTAAGTCAACAGGATACTTTTACAAAAACTAAGATCCTTTGCACTCTGGGGCCTGCTACAAATTCAGCCGGTATAATAAGAAATTTGATTCAATCAGGTATGGATGGAATTAGGCTCAATTTTTCATATAGTAATTATGATTTTTTTACGGAGCTATATAATGAAGTTGACAAAGCATGCGAGGATGCAAAAACACCTTTGGCGGTGTTAATGGATTTGCAGGGACCTAAAATCAGGATAGGTGAACTAACTTCACCGGAGATAGAAATTAACTCAGGTGAAACAATTGAAATTACTATTGATGAAGTAAAAGGGACGAAGGAATTAATTTCAACATCATACAAGCATCTGCCTAAAGATGCTGAGATAAACGACCCCATTTTGATTGATGATGGGCTTATCCGTTTAAAAATTATTGAAAAGAAAAGTAATTCTGTTATTTGTAAAGTTGAAGAAGGCGGAATATTACGTCCAAAGAAAGGGATGAACCTTCCAGGTATGCTTCTTTCAACACCGTCAGTTACGGAAAAAGATTTTGATGATATAGAGTTTGCACTAAAGCATAGGGTAGATTACATAGCGCTTTCTTTCGTAAGATCAGCAAAAGATATTTTGCATCTGCGTCAATGGCTTAAAAATAAAAATCAGATAAGACCTATAATTGCAAAGATTGAAAAGAAGGAAGCTGTTGATAATTTTAATGAGATATTGGAAGCAGCGGATGGTATAATGGTTGCCCGCGGTGACCTGGGTGTGGAATTACCACCGCAGGAAATTCCTATAATACAAAAGATGATTATTAAGAAATGCAATGCCGTGGGGAAGCTTGTTATTACTGCAACGCAGATGCTTGAATCAATGATTCACAACCCGATTCCTACGCGCGCAGAAGCTTCGGATGTTGCCAACGCAGTACTTGACGGAACAGATACCGTTATGCTAAGCGGCGAAACATCCATCGGCAAATATCCTGTTCAGACAGTAAAAATGATGAATGACATTGTCCGGAAGGCTGAATTGTACCTACAACCTCTAAAAGATAATGAATTCGTTATCCCTTCCAATATTGAAGAAAATCTTTTCGATTCAACCGGCAAAGCAATTTCGGCTATTAGCAGACAGGTAAATGCATCCGCAATTATTGTGTTTACTTATAAAGGACGCACAGCAAGAAACCTTGCAAAGTTTAGGCCGCCTTCTAAAATAATTGCTGTGTCAAATAGCGTTGATACAATGCACAATCTATGTTTATGCTGGGGCGTAACATCAATTTTTATGGATGATATCGACAAGGAACATATTGCAATCGACAAGGCAAAAAAATTAATCTTTGATGCCGGACTTGTGAAAGAAGGAGATATTGTAATATTCACTGCCGGGGCGCCATATTCCGAAAAGAGCCGTGTTAACTGGTTAAGATTTGAAGCTATATAAAGTTTGGTATTTAAAATTACCGGATGTCTTCATAATTTATTCTTGTCCTTATTTTCATCACTATTGCAGCTTAATGAGATAAGCGTAAATTCAAGATTAATTAAGAAAATAGTATAATTGATATGAGTAATGTTATGGAAACTGATAAATTAAAAGTAGCACAGTGGTGGGAACCGGTTGAAAATGGAAAAATTCTTTGTACACTATGTCCCCGCTACTGTAAGATTGGTGAAGGGCAAGCCGGGTTCTGTTTTATAAGACAAAACCATAACGACAGGCTATACTCAATCGGTTACGGCAGGCCTACAGGTTTCGCGATTGATCCTGTCGAAAAAAAACCACTCAGCCATTTTTATCCGGGAACTTCAATATTAAGCTTTGGCACAGCCGGCTGCAACCTTGGATGCAGGTTCTGTCAAAACTGGTCTATAAGCAAAGCAAAATTAGATGATTTGAATTCGATTTATGCATCGCCTGAAGATGTAGTTAATCTTGCAAAGAAATATAAGACGCCTTCAATTGCATTTACGTATAACGATCCCACAATCTTCGGCGAGTATGTAATTGATATTTCAAGAATTGCAAGAGAAGAAGGAATTAAGACCGTTATGGTCACCGCAGGGTATATCGATAAAAAAGCGCGCAACGATGTTTATAAATATATAGACGCTGCAAATGTTGACTTGAAAGGATTTACAGACAGATTTTATTTCAAGCTAACGTCTTCTCATTTGAATGACATACTTGATACCCTAGTCTGGTTAAAAAAAGAAACTGCAATCTGGTTTGAAATTACTACTCTTCTTATCCCGGACGAAAATGATTCCCCTGAAGAGGTAAAGCAAGAATGTGATTGGATAATGGAAAATCTTGGCGGGGGCGTCCCGCTTCATTTTACAGCCTTCCACCCTGACTTCAAAATGACATACAAAGAAAGAACCCCCGAAAAGACACTTAACACTGCAAGAGAAATTGCACTTTCCATGGGAATTAAATATTGTTATACCGGCAATGTACACAACATAGATGGTCAAACAACATACTGTCCCGGCTGCAATACCCCTCTTATTAAAAGAGATTGGCATTCAGTAATCTCCAACAAAATCAGAGACGGTAAATGTTACAATTGTGGAATTGAAATTGAAGGAAGGTTCTGATTATTGTTTCAATTTTTAATTATTGAATTACTCCATACTATTTGTAACTTATAAAACAATAGAACTAGTTGTCAGACCCGCATAATTCAATTTAAATTTATTTTTCAGAAACTTTAACATGTTTTATGAAGTTTATATATTGATAATTAAAGTTATTAATTACTATAAAAATAAATTTTCCAGGAAGATAAGCGAAAAAACCAAATATAATTTTAGGGACAACAACTTATGGGATTACTTTCAGAAAAAACTACTTTTATAACAGGAGCTACTTCAGGAATCGGGAAAGCGTGTGCGGAAGAATTTGCTAAAGAAGGCGCAAACCTTATTCTTACGGCAAGGCGTATTGAAAAATTAAATGAGTTTGCAGGATTATTGAAAAAGCATTTTGGAATAAATGTTTATCCGGTTAAGCTTGATGTTAAAAATTATAATGATGTAAAAAATACTATATCATTATTACCTGAAGAATGGAAAAAGATTGATATATTAATAAACAATGCCGGACTGGCAAGAGGTTTTACCAAAATATACGAAGGCAATATTGAGCATTGGGAAGAAATGATTGATACTAATATTAAAGGACTTCTTTACGTTACAAGGCAAATACTCCCATTAATGGTTGCACGGCTTCATGGTCATGTTATTAATATCGGTTCAACTGCAGGGCATGATGTTTATCTAAACGGAAATGTTTACTGCGCTACAAAATTTGCTGTTAAGGCATTAACGCAAGCTATCAGGATTGATACACTGGATAAAAATATCCGCGTAACCGCTGTTGATCCCGGTATGGTACTTACTAATTTCAGCAATATAAGGTTCTCCGGTGATTCTGCAAAGGCTGACCAAGTCTACGAGGGAGTTAAGCCTCTTTCGGCAGAAGATATAGCAAGCACAGTGCTATTTTGTGTTACCCGTCCTGAACATGTAAATATTAGTGAAATTATTGTCACCCCAATTCAGCAAGCTTCTTCAGCATATTTAAACAGGAAAAAATAAAATTAAATATTAGTTGTCAACAATTTGATAAAGAATAAATAAAAAAGGCTGGCAGGGATTAAATCCTAACCAGCCTTAATAATTGGATATACCATTTTTATACAAACATAGTTATATCTCCGGCTCCTTGCCTAACCACTTCAGGAAGATCCATACTTAAATCTGCAATGCTCGAAAGAATACCTGGAGGGTTTCCCGACGCAAGCATCAAATCTACCTGTGAATTAAAAATATTTTTTATTTCAAAAGGATCAAGCAAAACCTGTCCTTTCCTATTAGTTGTGCTGGTACTAATTATAGGATTGCCCAATTCTTCAACAAGCTTAATTGTAACGGAATGATTCGGCACGCGGATACCAACGGTTTTTCTTTTGCTCCATAATTTTTTAGGAACCAATTTGGCAGCCGGTAGAATAAAAGTATATGGCCCCGGTAATAAATGTCTCATCGATTTGTAAGCATAATCGGAAACTTTGGCATATTTAGCGATATCTTTAAGATTTGCACAAACAAAGCTAAGTAATTTGGTACTGCTATCATTTTTAATACTGAAAATTCTTTCGAGCGCTTCTTTATTAAAAATATCACAGCCGATACCGTAAACGGTATCGGTGGGATAAATAATTACCCCTCCGTTTTTTAAGACTTCAACTGCTTTATTAATATATCTCAATTGGGGATTCTGAGGATGAAGCTCATAATACTCCATAAAAAGCTCCTTTCATAAGAAAATGTTTTTTAATATACAATAAAAAGAACGCATAGCCCGCTTAATTACAAATTTCTTTTCATTAGAACTTTTGTAGGTACAAGCATAAAATACAAAGGAAAACTTAATTATCAATATTATTTGATATAGTTTATTATCGCTCACAATAATATTCAACTTTAGCTAAAAAAATCAGAATTTCTGCTATTTTTTAAGAAAAAATTTATTATATTATAGTTTAAAATTTAAAATAATGGGAAAGATTTCAAGGAGTATTAAATGTCTAGAAGATGTCAAGTAACAGGTATCGGACCTATAACAGGAAATCATGTATCTCATGCACATAACAGAAGAAAAAGAAGATTTCTACCAAATTTACAAAAGAAAAGAGTCTGGGTTCAGGAACTGAACAGGTTTATAACATTAAGATTATCCGCAAAAGCTATAAGGACGATCTCAAGAAACGGGACATCTGAAGTAGCAAAGCTGGTAAATGAAAAGAAAATTAAAGCCAGATAAATTAAACCGTTAAATTTAAAACAAAAAAGGAAAGCTTAAGCTTTCCTTTTTTTTACCCAAATACTATTACTCTCTTACTACCCAAACTTTAATGTTTGTTGAAACATTGGGATGAAGCTTTATGCTAATTCCATAAATACCCAGTGATTTAATCGGCTCTTCGATATCAATTTTTCTTTTATCAATATCATAGCCTTTTTCCTTAAGAGCATCAGCAATCATTTGCGTAGTTACTGAGCCAAAAATTTTATCTTCTTCACCGACCTGAACAGGAATAGTAACTGAAACTTTTTCAATTGCAGATGCAAGAGTTTCGGCAGAATGGATTTCTTGCTGTTTCTTCTTTACAATATTTTTCTTTTCCTCATCGAGAGCAAGGATATTTCCTTTTAATGCAGTATAAGCAATTTTACGGGGAATTAAAAAATTCCTGGCAAAGCCTTCTTTCACTTCAACTAAATCGCCAACTTGCCCAAGCGACTCATAGTTTTGCCTTAATATAACTTTCATTTCTTCTCCAAAAATATAATGTCATCTAACGGTATCCGAGACATAAGGCAGCAAAGCCATATGCCTGGCGCGTTTGATAGCTAGTGATAATTGTCTTTGATATTTAGAACTTGTACCTGTTATCCTTTTAGGAATTATTTTGCCCTGTTCGGAAACAAACTTTTGTAAAAGCTTTACATCTTTATAATCGATGTAAGTGACTTTATTCTGAGTGAACCTACATATTTTTTTTGTTTTTATTTCTTTTTTCATTTTACACCAAAGTTACTTTAATAAATCAGATTCTTCGCTTGATAAGAACTTGTCAAATGAATCATCGGTGAAATCCACATTTTCAACACCCTCTTCATCGGAAATAATATCTTCATCTTCCAAATGATCTTCTAAACCATTTTCACCATTAAATTTACCTCTTTTATTAAGGAATTGAATCCGCCTGGCCTTTATTTCAACAATGCTGCGATTGTGCCCTTCGTCCGATTTCCAGCACCTGCTTTGCAACTCCCCATCTACTAAGACGGCTGATCCCTTTTTAAGTCTATCACGGCAGCTTTCAGCAAGCTTATTCCATGCAACAATACCTATATAACAAACGTCTTCCTGCCATTGATTAGTGCTATCTTTATATTTTCTATTTGAAGCAATAGAAAAGTTAACAACAGGAGTGCTATTTGTAGTCTGCCGAAAAACAGGATCTTTTGTTAAGTTTCCCGCTACAATAACGTAGTTTATTTCAGGCATTTTCAAATCGGCCATGGTTTTTTCCTCCGTACTTAATCTTAAGTTATTAGTTAATTACCATTTTCGTCAACTTCTTCTTCCTTGTCTTCAACCGCCAGCGGCTCGCTTTCCACTATAATAGGAACTATTGTTTCTTCCACAGGAACGATTTTGTTTTTTTCTAAATAATCTACTGCATCGCCGTCAAGCTTTAAAGTTAGATATCTGAGAATTTGTTCGTCAAGCGAAAAAAATCTTTCGAGTTTGGCAATTATTTTGGATGGGGCAGTAAACCTGAAGATAGCATAATAACCGATTTTACTTTTCTTTACCACATATGCTAATCTTTTCCTTCCCCAATTCTCTATTTCCCTTATTTCCCCACCATTATTAATGATAGTTTCTTTAATTCTCGAAACGATGGAATCGATTAGTTCATCATCTAATGCAGCATTTATCATTACTGCACTTTCGTATACATTTGTCCTCATTAAGTCGTGTCACCTCCTTTGGTCTTATTGGCCCTCATTTTTCTATGAGAGCAGGGGTTAATTATATATTTGTTTTAAGAACGAAGCACTAATTTATTTAATTAGAATTGTATTTACAAGCATTTACCGCTAATATTTTATAAATTTTACAATTACAATTTCTTACAAAAGTTTCATATTTCAATTCTTTTCAGCATAATTTATAAAATAATGATTCAACTAATATTTTAAACCGTTTTTACAGTACTCTCACCTGCATTGTCCGGATTCTTATTTTTAACTGCAATTATGCTGCTGGCATCCAATAATTGTTTTGTTCCCCCTCTGATAAATTCTTCAATAAGACAACAACCTGTCTCAATTACTTTCTCAAGTATCTTTTCTTCTTCAGAATTAAAATCGGAAAGTACATAAGCGGCCATTTCACCCCTTCCAAAGCTGTTCCCAACCCCGATTCTTAACCTTGAAAATTCATTTGATATAAGATGATATATAATTGAGTTAATTCCATTATGACCCCCGTTGCTACCGGATTGCCTCACTTTAGTTTTACCAATATTCAAATTGATATCATCATGAATGACGAGTAAATCCGGTATGCTTATGTTTAAGGTCTCAATCAGTTCTGCTGCAGCAACGCCGGAATTATTCACATAAGTATTGGGCTTTACAAGATAATATTCGGAAGTATCGAGTTTACTGCTGCAATAATAATAACTTCCTTTTGAGGGAATAAAAGAAAGTGAATTTTTAGATGCAAAATAATCTAATAGCCTAAACCCGATATTATGCCTGTTATTTTTATATTTGTTCCCCGGATTACCTATCCCAAAAATAACTCGCACTTTATTATTAAATTATTCTTCTTCTGTTTCAGTTTTTTCCTTACCAATTACTTCCGGTTCAGCAGGGGTTTCCTCTGCGCCTTCAGCAACAGGTTCTTTTTCAGCCTTCGGATGTGTAACTGTAACTATTACAGCGTCTTCAGGGTTAAGAATAGAAAGGTTTTCAAGTATCAAATCTTTCACATGAATTGCATCGCCTAACTTTAATCCCTGTATATCTATATCTATGTGCTGAGGGATATCTTTCGGAAGACATTCTACTTCTAATTTATGCAATAATAGTTGAAGCACTCCGCCTTCTTTAATACCAACAGGACTGCCGTGAAATTGAACAGGTACCTCAAGCTGGAATGTTTCGCCGCTCGTTAATCCAAGCAAATCGAAATGAACTACTCTATCTGAAATAGGATCAAATTGAATGTCTTTTATAACGCAATCCAGTTCTTCATTACCGTCTAACTGAAGAGAGATAAGATGTGTTTCCGTAGTATAAACAAGCGGGTTAATCTCTTTTTCAACAACACCTATAGATATAGGGCTTCCGTGTTTAGAGTAATAAACGCCTAGTATTTTACCTGCCTTACGCAATTCACTACGTGATGATTTTGAAATATTTTTTCTTACACTTGCTTTTAGTACTACTTTTTCCATTTTATCTCCAGAACGGATGTTAACTTTTATCCATATCAAACAGCGAACTAATTGATTCGTTATTATATGTTCTACGTATAGCCTCGGCAAAAATGCCCGATGCAGAAATAACCGAGATTTTATTTAGATCGGCATCCTTTTTAATAGGAATAGTATCGGACACATATAACTTTGTTAATTCAGAATTATTAATACGTTCAATAGCCTGCCCGGAAAGTATTGGATGCGTAATAGCTCCATAGATATTCCGTGCGCCTTTTTTCTTTAACGCTTTGATAGCGCCAACGAAAGTGCCGGCAGTATCTATAAGATCATCTACCAAAAGAACGTCTTTATTTTCTACATTACCGATGATGTGAACCACCTCGGCAAGATTTTGTTTCGGTCTTCTTTTATCTATAACAACAAGGTCCGCATGCAATCTTTTGGCATAAGACCTCGCAAGTTTAATTCCACCTACATCAGGCGAAACGACAACAAGATTTTTTTTAAAACCGTCAAATAACCCACTAAAAACAGTAGAACCGTATAAATGATCGAAAGGTATGTCAAAGAAACCTTGTATTTGAGAAGCATGAAGATCCATGGTCATTACGCGATCAGCACCCGCAACTGTAATCAGATTTGCGACAAGCTTAGCTGTAATAGAAACTCTCGGTTGATCTTTTCTATCCTGCCTTGAATATCCGAAATAAGGAATGACCGCTGTAATTCTTTTTGCAGAAGCTCTTTTAGCTGCATCTACCATAATCAAAAGCTCTAATAAGTTTTCAGCCGGAGGATTTGTTGGCTGAATAATAAACACATCGGAACCGCGTATATTTTCACCATATTTAATCCAAATTTCGCTATCGCTAAACCGCTTTAATTCTATTGCACCTAAACACATATCTAGCTTTATGGCGATCTTTTCAGCTAATTCAATGTTAGAACTTCCTGCAAATATCTTATAGTCACCTTTTACCATCGGGAATTTATTCTATCAACTATTTTTCAAAAATAGATAGTAAATATAAATAAAACCGATTGGCAAGTCAATAAAATTAAATTTTGAAATAATCCAAAATATTGGGAAAACGCCAAATATTAACGGTTAATCCTTCTTTTTCTTTAAAAGGAAAATAATAACTATCAGCAGTACTAAGCCGGAAAGGACATAAATCCAGGGTGGGGTTTCTTTTAATTTAAAGGGTCTGAATGTAACTGAAATTGTTTTCCCACTGCCGATTTCTGCAAGTGAATAATCCCAGATTAATATTCTTCCCTTTTTAGCAGTACAATTATCGGTTATTATATCGCCACCGAATGTGTACTTATAAGTAACGTGAAACGCATTGCTGTTAATTCCAAAGCCGGTAGTAATCGGGGAAATAAACTGGGAAAATATCTTCTGCCCTTCTGCTCCATCCTTTAATGAAAATTCCGAAGATGCAAATGCTTTTGCCCGGCCTAACGAATCAATGTTATTAAAAGAAAGATTAATAATTGCATGATTCGTACTGTCAGTTGAATCTACATAAACACTTATGTTTTTGATTGTAACATAATTCGATGAGAATTCATTTCTTAAAGAATCAGCGTTAAAGATACCTACTTTATCAAGAATTTTATTGCTCTCATCATCAGGCATCTTGGTCCAGAATGTGACCCGCATTGAACCAGATCCATCTGCGTAAAGCTGTACATCTTGAATATAATTTATGCATCCGCTAAAAATAAAGGAGGCAAGTACAGCTATAATTATTTTTTTCACTATGTTAAAAAAGAATCGTTTGTAAAAATATCTATAAATAAGTTTTTTAATTTATCTGTAATAAAGATAACATTTTAGATTAAATAATAGAAATTATTAGAAAATTTCAGTAAGTTTCAAACGGATTTTTTATGGTAATTAGTTATGCCAACTTATCAATATAAATGTAAAGAATGCGGTTATTTGTTTGAAGTTTTTCAATCTATGAGCGCTGAACCGATTAAAATCTGTCCCAAATGCAAGGCCCCTGTTAAAAGACTAATTGGTCCCGGTTCGGGTCCCATTTTCAAAGGAACAGGATTTTATCAAACGGATTATAAAAACAAAGAGACCTCTTCTTCCAGTAAAGGAACTACTTCTTCAACTAAAGAAACTACTTCTTCAGCAAAAGAAACTACTTCTTCAGCAAAAGAAACTACTTCTTCAGCAAAAGAAACTACTTCTTCAGCAAAAGAAACTACTTCTTCAGCAAAAGAAATCACAAAGAACTCTTCTTAAAGAAATAAAAATTGTTTAATTATCCATTATTCTCTATTCTGGAATAATAAAATCCAATTCTGTTTTTTCTATATCGACTCTGACAAGCTTAACTCTTATACGGTCGCCCAATCTGAATTGCTTCTTTGTAGCCCTGCCAATAAAAGCATGTTTTTTTTCATCATAAACAAAGAAATCTCCTTCCAAGTCACGCAATTTTATAAGACCTTCAGCTAAAATATCAAGGATTTTAACAAAAATTCCAAAATGTGCCAATCCCGAAATTATTGCATCAAATTCTTCCCCCAAATGATTTTTGAGATATTCAGTCTGTTTTTGCTTAACCGAAAGCCTTTCAGCATCAGTAGCAGTACGTTCGGTTTCGGAAATATGATCGCAAATAGAACTCAATTCGGGTAATGCATAATTTCTTTGTTTCTCGTAATGCAAGTAATTACTTAAGAGTTTGTGAACAATTAAGTCAGAATACCGTCTTATAGGTGAAGTAAAATGAGTATAATACTTAAATCCTAGACCGTAATGCCCAATGTTATTTACGGAATAAACCGCTTTTGCCATAGACCTAATTGCAAGTTCGTTTATTAAAGATTCCTCATCAGACCCTTTAGCACTCTGAATTATGCTCTGAATCTGGTTTAATTTACTTTTCTGGGATGTACCACTCGTTACTGAATGTGGATCAATTGGGTAGCCGAGTGATTTAACAAATTTAGAAAACTCATTTATTTTTTCCGAATCAGGCAAATCATGTATGCGGTAAATAAAAGGCTTAACCGGACCGCTTTCCGGTGCCCCAATGTGTTTTGCAGTTAATTTGTTGGCAAGAAGCATAAACTCCTCAACCAACATATTACTTTCTTTTATATCCTTCTTAATTACTCTGACCGGGTTATCATTTCCATCAAGCTCAAACTTTACTTCCGCCGTGAAAAATTCAATACCCCCTTCCTTCAGGCGCTTTTTTCTAAGCGTACTGGCTAATTTGTTCAGTAATAAAATTTCTTTCTTAAACCCGTTATCTTCGCCTTCTATTACTTCCTGAACCTCGTCATAATTAAAGCGGTGCTTGCTGTTTATTATGCTCTTTTTTATCTCATAGCTTATTACCTTGCAACGCGGTGTCAGTTCGACTATTACCGAATAAGTAAGCCTGTCTTCACCGGGAACTAATGAGCAAATAATATTTGATAATTTTTCCGGCAGCATGGGAATCACTTTTCCGACAAGATAAATGCTGTTTCCTCTTTTCAACGCCTGTTTATCAATTTCAGAATCCGTTTTAACATAATGCCCAACATCGGCTATATGAATCCCTACCGAATAATTGCCGTTTTCCAGTTCTTCTAAAGACAGAGCATCATCAAAATCTTTTGCATCTTCCGGGTCTATTGTAAAAACTATTTTATCTCTAAAATCTCTTCTCCCTTTTAAATCCTGCGGCATAATGTTTATTTCAATTTGTTCAGCTTCCTCCAAAACAATTGCCGGAAATTTATACGGAAGATTTAACTCCCGGACAATCGATTCGATTTCCGTATTATATGAACCTTTTTTACCGAGAACTTCACTTATCTTCCCTTCAGGATTTAATACCGGGTTATCCCACTCAATGCTGCCTACAACAACCTTGTCGCCTTCTTGTGCGCCATTAAGATTTTCTTTATCGATATAAATGTCACGGTGTATGCCGGAATCGTCCGGTTCGACAATATAAAATGATTTTGATTTTTTTATTGTACCAATAATTTCCTCCCTTTTCCTCTTTATAATACCTACAATCTGCCCTTCAATATTCTTTCCCTTCTGTTTTGCGGAAAGAACCACCTCAACTGTATCGCCGTTAAATGCAGTGCCCAAATTACGGGTGGCAATAAATATATCCCTCATTCGGGGGTTTTTATGTACAACAAAACCGTATCCGCCATTCACTATTTGAAGAGTACCGTTAATTTTATTAGAAGGAGGCATTTGATTAAGCCTGTATTTTTTTTTCGATTTGCTTAAAAAATTTTCTTTATAGAGATCAAAAAGAACGGATTTTAGTGAACTATATTCATGATCATCATTTAAATTTATTATTTTTGCAATCTCTTTGCTTTTAAAATCTCTGCCGGGGTTCTTTTTAAAAAATGCAATTATCTTTTTTTTCATTAAAATTCAAACCTATATTTTAATCCGAGTTCATCTAACATTTCGTTCGACATTATAGTTTGCGTTAATGCCTCTTTTCTTTCAACCCTGATTAAAAAATTCTTAAAGATAGGATATTCGATCTTTATATTTGCCTGGCTTAAATCCTGAAAAACACCTGTTGGACCGCCAATAGAATAGTCGAATTTATTCACTTTCCCAATTAAATTAAATTTAGTAGTTTGTCCAACGTTCCTTACTTCAACACCTCTAACTGCATCGCCGAAATACTGGTTAAGAAACCCGCCCAACAAAGAGCCTGCAAAAGAAGTTGCAGTGCTCGTAGCAGTGCTTGATAATGGGTTTGATGAATTAGCCACACTTACAGCCTGTGACTGCTGCTGCTGTGAAAGATCTGCGGCAAATTTACCCATCATTATAAAATAAAATGCATCATCTTGATTTTTGGTTTCATCCTGCTTATTATTATCAATATTATCCGAGCCTACATAAACTAATATATTATTTTTGTCCTTAAAAAAATTCTGAAAAAGATTTTTTAGAGGTCCATTTAAAATAATTTTAACTGCAACCATTTCTTCCTTGATGTCACCTACGGGAGGCTGATAATAATTTTCATATATAGCAACAATATTCAAGTATGGGTTGTTTAATTCATTTTCAAACCGAATCGAGCCCGTTGCTCCAAATGTTTTAAAGAAGTCCAGAGTTGAGCCCTCCAGGAGGTTCAACTCTCCTTTTGCGGAAGTTTTACCGCCGATGTTTTCGTATTGTATATTTCCTTTTATTCTTGCCGTTAAATTTTGATTTAATTCCCTGGACAAAGCAAAGTTTAATATAGCTTCATTTTGGAATTTTGCACTTATGCTGTAATCAAGTGCGAATTTTGAATTATCCTGCCCGGTACTATCTTTAGAATTATTTCCTTTAGCTATATTTATAAGTTGCTCAAAGTCCTGTTCTTTAATAGGAATTTTTGAGCTGTCTTCAGCGAACCTATATATAAAATTTTTTGCATTATTCTGATACCCGGCTTGAGCCATCGAAAAAGTAAGATTTGCTTCTTTTATTATAACCGGTACATTAACAGAATATTTTTTAAAATCCGTAGTGATCTGAATATTACCATCCGATTGAATTACTAGATCGCCATAAACCGAAGGAGATGCTCCTTTCGAGTCATCGCTTAGGACTTTCAGAACTCCCGTTAAAGAAATATTAGCCGAAGAGAGAGAAAGCTTATCCAGCAGAGCGTTGCCGCTTCCCGTCATTTTACCGCCGCCTTTTGTTCCTCCGGGATTCGCTATAACAAGACTATCAACATTTATATTCTTATTATTAACAGAAAGCTTTACCCCGGCATTATATTCAAGATTATTAGCTTCAAGTATAAAATCACCGTCACTAAAGGTAATTATACCCAAAAGATCGGGATTATCGAAAGTACCGGTTAGAGTTAAATCAGCAATTAAATTTCCTTTTATTTTTTTTATCGCCGGTAGGGAATTTTCCAAAGGGCTTAAATCTAAATTAGTGGATGTTAACGTTAAATCGATTTGTTTAGATTTTATCAATCGTTCTTCCACATTGGTGAATGATAGGTCAACAGGAACGGTTCCCTTTAGCAAAAGTGATGGGCCACTATTATTAAATGTTGAATCAATGATCTGCACATTCATAGCTAAGTTTTGATCTGAATAATTTAATTCTCCTTTCAAGTTACCAATGATTCTGTTCCTAAATGAAAGATTGTCTAAGCCGGTATTTATTACAATAATTGGACTGGAAAAATTCCCTGTTATTTCAGCATTCAGATTAATATTTGCACTCAAAGAAGTGTCTGAAGAAAGATTAAAGAGGTTTACAGCTAAATCATTCCCGTTAATATTATTCATATTAAGTTTTAAATCCTGCCTGCCGTAACGTGATAAGTTACCTCTAATTCCTATTTCACCACCATTTCTGATTAAATCAAGATTGTCTATAATGATATTATCTTTCGAATAATTTACCCTGACATTACCTTTATTTACTATATTGAATTCATTATAAGCATACTCAAGTGTATCCAAATTCAATTTAATTGTGCCGCCGGAAAAGTCAGCCTTACCCAAAATTTTTGCAGTAGCATGACCTCCTAAATTACCAGATAGATTAATGTCTGTTGCTTCATTTTGTAATTTTAAATTCAGAATAACATTCCTGATATCGCTGCCCGCAAATATTCTATCCGATGTTAACTGAAGATTTGCTATAATATTATTCAGCGACGTAGAATTAACATTATTACTTAAATTAAAATTTAGCGCAAAGTTGGATAGGAAAAATACGTTGCTTTCTCCCCAGTATTTCAAGTAATTTAAATTAGTATTGACGGAAACAAAAATATCATCCCCGTTATTTTTAAACTCGCCGCTCACATTTCCATCTATACTGAATTGATTGCTGTCCAAGAAGAGGGAGAGTAGATTAAAGTCTTTAAACTCCATATAATATTTTATATCCATTGACGCAGGTAAAGAAGGAGCTAATTTTTTCTGCCTTGAAGTCTGTACTGCTATTCCCGTCTTTACCTGCCTGTTAAAAACAGAGTCCGGATAAA
>Ga0116130_1000632_pt1 | contig 21625 bp, 21 predicted proteins | sample June2015DPH_17_5_FD_89733 | JGI IMG/M metagenome (GOLD analysis project Ga0116130, IMG submission 89733) | Peatland microbial communities from SPRUCE experiment site at the Marcell Experimental Forest, Minnesota, USA - June2015DPH_17_40 | ecosystem: Environmental > Terrestrial > Soil > Wetlands...
GGATGGTGCTAATATGAATGCACAGGTAGGATTAACAAATCCTGCCGCAATAGGCGCAGATTTATGCCATATAAATCTTCATAAAACATTCTGCATTCCGCATGGCGGCGGCGGTCCGGGAATGGGACCTATTGGGGCAGCTTCGCATCTTGTCCCTTTTCTTCCGAACCATTGTATCATTAATCTTGGCCATGAAAAAGGAATAACTGCTGTAGCTTCGGCTCCGTGGGGCAGCGCCGGTATTCTTGTTGTTTCGTATGCTTATATTAAAATGATGGGTATAGAAGGTTTAACTTATTCTTCGATCATTTCAATATTAAATGCAAATTATATTAAAGCGCGTCTTGAACCTTACTTTAACGTGCTTTATACTGGCACAAGGGGAAGAGTAGCTCATGAACTTATATTCGACATGAGAAACTTTAAAGCTTCTGCTCAAATAGAAGTTGAAGATATTGCTAAGAGATTAATGGATTACGGATTCCATTCGCCTACTGTTTCTTTCCCTGTTCACGGAACTTTAATGGTTGAACCTACCGAAAGCGAATCTAAGAAAGAACTTGACCGCTTTTGTGATGCTTTGATTTCTATCCGTCAAGAAATAAAGGAAATTGAAACAGGAATTGCAGACATAAATGATAATGTATTAAGAAATGCGCCTCATACTGTACAAAACGTAGTTTCTGACAGTTGGAATCACTGCTATTCAAGAGAAAAAGCAGCTTTTCCGGCTCCTTTCACAAAAACTAATAAATTTTGGCCTAATGTTGGTAGAATCGATAATGCCTACGGAGATAGGAATTTAGTATGCAGTTGTCTGCCCGTTAGAGATTATATAGAAACGGGTATTTCTTAGCCCTTTAATCCGGCGGCTGTAAAAAATAATTGTCTTTACCGCCGTTTAATAATTCACATTTATTACTAAGTTCCATTACAACGAATATTAATGTTAAAATTTGCATCCATTATAGTTCTGCTGCTAAATGTTCCATTTTATTCTTATTCTCAAGGCAATGACTCTCTATTTTATAGCGGCAGTTACTCAATCAAAGTAGATTCCATAAAATTGGCTGGAAGTAAAATCACCGATCCGGATGTTATTATGCGTGAACTGACTTTCGGTTTAGGCGATACTGTAAATTCGAAAATCTTAGAGTATAATTCCAACAGGGTGTTCAGTCTCGGAATTTTTACTAAAGTAAATTTTATCCCTTATAGGGCAAATCAGTGTAATTATATTTTGATTAGCGTGAGTGAGAGCTGGTATATTTATCCTATTCCTTTTATTAATTTCGAAAACAGGGATTGGCAGGAAGTTTCTTACGGTATGAATTTTCTTGTGAAAAATTTCAGGGGAGAAAACGAAACTTTTAGGGCTACTGCTGCTTTTGGATATGATCCAAGTTTTACGCTTTATTATGATCGCCCTTACTTTATCAGGGAACAAAGTATATATTTAACGGTTCAGTTGTATTATCAGAATGCATTAAATAAAAGCCCCATTGCAAAAGAATTATACGGCGGAGACTTTTATCAAAAATTTATTAATGGTTCTATTGATATGGGAAAAAGACTAAATTTATTCAATAAAATAGATTTATTTGCCGGGTATGATTATATTGAAAATCCGGTTTTTATCAAAGGAATTTCTGCTTCAAATGAAAGAATTGATCGACAGGTTTCAGTCGGCGGCAGTTATACTTATGATACTCGAGATCTTGCTCAATTCCCCGGCAGAGGAATTTATGCCTTTGCAAGTGTTCAATTTAACGGGATGGGTATTGATGACATAAATTATCAGGTTGCAAATATTGATCTGAGAAAATACTTTGAATTGAATTCCGGCATGATATTTAAATTCCGCGTTGCTTCAAGGTTAACATTCGGCAGCCTTGTTCCGTATTATGATTTATCGGATTTCGGGTTTGGTGAGAGAATTCGGGGGTACTACAATCAGGTAATGGAAGGGAACGATTCTTATATTGGCTCAATTGAATTGAATTATCCTATAATAAAAGATGTTGGTATGAGTTTTAATTTTGTGCCGGTAATTCCTAACTCATTACTTAATTACCGTTTTGCTATGTATTTAGAGCTTTTTTCGGATTCCGGTATTACGAGATTTTGGGGACAGCCGATAGACATTAATGATTTTAGTTCAGGATACGGTGGTGGGTTGGTTATTCTTGTTCTTCCTTACTATCAATTTAGTATTGAATATGCACTTAATAATTATGGAAATTCACAAATCATATTCGGACTTGGAACATCTTTCTAATATTGAACTGTTTTATTCTAAACCTGAATATTTCAAACAAAATGAAATTATTCTCGAAGGTGATGAATGTCGTCATGCCGTTAAGGTAATGAGGCATCATTCCGGCGATGAAATATTTGTTACCAACGGGGATGGGAAAATATTTTACGGTATTATTAATAAAATTCTGAAAGATACTCTGAGTGTTACTATTAAGAAAGAATTTACTTATAAGAATAAGTTTTCCGCTATAGTATTTTGTCTGCCTAAATTAAAGAATCCTGAACGTTTTGAATTTGCACTCGAAAAATGCGCTGAATTGGGCATAACCAATTTTATTGTATTTGAATCCGAAAGAACTATATCAAAATCATCAAAAATTGACCGCTGGCATAAGATATTGCTATCTGCTATGAAGCAGTCATTACAGAGCTTTTTACCGGTAATTTCAACAGCTAATTCCATTGAAGAGATTAAGAATATTGAAGGTAAAAAATTTATTTTCGAGCAGAATACAGGAAATGTTTTCCGGGGTTTACCAAAAGATATTATGGGTAAATATTATTTCTTATTTGGGCCGGAAGGAGGATTTAGCCAAAAAGAATTGGAAATATTTAAAGATAATGAATTATTCAGACTGGCAGACAATCGGTTACGCTCCGAAACCGCAATTATTAAATGTGCATCTTTATTAACAACCATTGTCTGAACAAGGTTTTTAATTATTGCATATATGAAAACAATAAAAATAGGGTTTTTAATCTTATCATTTTTAGTAGCTTCATGCAGCCCCAGCGCACTGCGCTTTACTAACGAAAGATATTCATGGGAAAGGAACGGTAAGTGTTCAGGTTGAAGTTCTCAGATACGGTAAAAATTAAAAGTAAAAATTCAATTAGATTTTGCTCTTGTGGTTTTAAGCAGGTTTATAATAAGTAAAATGACGGCAACAATTATTATTATATGAACCAGGCCTCCCATAAATATTTTCAAGATAACTCCCAGCAGCCAGAGTAAAAATAAAAGTGAAATAATTAACCAAAGCATAGAATTATTAATAAAAGATTATAGTTAAAAATAGAAAATAGTTTTAATTCTCATTTGTGCACAAAGTCACAGCAAGAGATTATCGAATTGACCATTGTACTATATTGAAATACTTGTAGCTGAATTCATAAAGAATTTGGTTATATAAGTAATTGAAGCAAAAATACGATTTCTTTTTTCAAAGCCGGAAATTGTAAATAATAATTTTTTTGAAAGAGCGCTTAAATTTCGTTTAAGGGTCGATTTTGGCATCTTTGTTTTGGTTTTGCGTTTACTTAATTTTTAATTATTAATAAAATATTGTTGGAATATCTTTGTTTAGTGAAATAAAAACAATAAAAGCCGGGTTAGTTTTTATTTTAGTTCTTATTATAGGAATGGGAATAGCTTCGTACCGGGATATAAATGAAGTTTTTGAAGCTTCAGAACGTAGGGCTAATTCTTATAAAGTATTAAATACTACCGAAGATTTAGTTGGGCAAATTGCAAGTGCCGAGGAGGGGCAGAGAAATTATTTAATTACAGGCGATGAAACTTACCTTGAACGTTTTTACATAAGCATAAATAATGTAAAAATTGACATAAGTAATTTAAAAATTCGGTTAAAAGATGATAATAGACAGATAATTAAATTTAACAAACTTGATAGTTTAATTGTTGCCCGCTTCAACAGCCTTCAGGAAACAATTAATGTTAGAAAAAAAACCGGCTTTCAAAGCGCTGTTGAAAGATTAAAGCTTAATATCGGTAAACATTATATGGATAAAATATATGAGCAAACTGCCGGAATTAAAGCGGATGAATACAGCCTGCTCCAAAAAAGAGATCAACTGCTGGTTGTTAATGTTAAAAATACTTTTACAACAATTATTATCGGTACTCTATTAAGTTGTATAATATTTTTAACGCTATTTTATATTTTGAACCAGGAAATTGGCGATAGAAAAAAAGTTGAAGCAGCTATTAGGCACGAAATGGAATTTTCCGACAGGTTGTTAAACAGCAGCATTGATGGAATTTTAGCGTTTGACTGCGATTGCAAAATTACTTTATGGAATCCCGGGATTGAGTCAATTACCGGGATTGGGAAATCCCGGACTTTAGGAAAGTATGCTTTTGACGTACTGCCGTTCTTAAAAGAAATTGGAGAAGATAAATATTATTATGAAACGTTAAAAGGGAATTATGTAATTGCTAAGGATAGGTGGCTTTTTATTCCCGAAACCGGGAAAGAAGGTTTTTTTGAGGCATATTATTCCCCGATTTTTGATATTGATCAAAAAGTCGTTGGCGGAATAGCTATAATAAGAGATTGCACACAACGTAAATTTAATCTGACTGCTCTTGAAAAGTCCAAAGAAGAACTGGAAAAACGCGTAATTGAAAGAACCGCCGCTTTGTCTAAGGTTAATGACGATTTAAGAAATGAAATTGCCGAGAGGAAAAAAGCCGAAGGAAAAATAAACGCTTCACTTCATGAAAAAGTTGTACTCTTAAGAGAAATACACCACAGGGTGAAAAATAATTTACAGGTAATCTCAAGCTTATTAAATCTTCAATCAGGGTATATAGAAGATAAAAAATCTCTCGAAATATTTCGTGAAAGCCAGAACCGTGTAAGATCAATGGCATTAATTCACGAAAAATTATATAATTCTAAGGAATTAAATAAGATTGAATTTTCGGAATATATAAAATCATTGACGAAGGATTTATTCAATTCATATAATATTGATAACGACAGGATTAGTTTAAGAAGTGATTTTGAGGGGATTTATTTTGAAATAGATACGGCGATTTTATGCGGTTTAATAATTAATGAATTAGTCTCCAATTCCCTCAAACACGCGTTTCCAAATGGAAAAAAAGGAGAAGTTTTTATCGGGATCAACAAAATTCAAGATAATAAATATGTTTTGATTTTAAAAGATAATGGAATAGGTTTCCCTCAAAATCTTGATTTTAAGAAAACCGAATCTTTAGGCCTTCAACTGGTTATTACTTTAACCGAACAGCTTGGAGGCGTAATTGACTTAAATAGGAACGGATACACTGAATTTAAAATCATTTTTACTTCATAATTTACTACTTTATCCGCAGCGCACATCTTTGTTCAATTCATCGCAAGGTCACAATTATTCATCATAAAGTAATATAATTTTCACAGTCTTTTATGATTTTTATGCAGTAATAATAGAATGTTGATGGAAAAGAAAAGAATAATGATTGTTGAAGATGAGGGAATAATAGCTTTAGATATTAAAAAAAGACTTGAGTCGCTTGGATATTATGTACCTACAGTAGTTGATTCAGGTGAGAAAGCAATTGAAGAAGTACATAAACTACGACCCGATCTTATTATAATGGATATTGTATTAAAAGGAAAAATTAATGGCGTGGATACATCAATTTTAATCTGGAAATTTTTAGCAATACCGGTTATTTATATAACTTCTTGTTTTGATGAAGATTATCAGCAGCTCTGCAAGTGTTCTAATCTAAATTATGATTTATTATTAAAGCCGATTAATCAGAATGAACTTAAGGATAAAGTTGAACGGGCTTTACAGCATTAGGTATCTGGTCTTTCTTGAATGACGGCATTAATTTGAATTATTTAACTGCCTTATTTTTGAAATGGAACCAATTTATTTAGCAGGAAACTTTTTTATCCCTTTAAGAAAAGAATTCCACCAATTGTTTTTGATTATTTCAAATTTTGCTTTCTGTTTTTGATCTAAAAAACCGTTAATTTTATCTTGGACTGAAACAAAATTGTTATCGGTAGAAGAATTCTTTTCTAAATAATCACTTAGAATTTCATTAACTTTTGCTGTTTGTTCTTCAGAAAGCAGTATCTTCTGCTGAAGCTTGTAGGCAGATACTTTAGCAATATCAACCTTCCCTATACTTACATTTGAATCAGGTAATGAAACGGCAAAAATATAAGGCGCACAGCTAATTATTAATATAAGTACTAATGACAAAATAAATTTCATAAATTATACCTTTCCAGCATAGAAAAATCACTTTGCTAAAACTAACGTGCATAAAGAGGAATGTCAATGAAATTTTTTTCAATACGCTCTTGAATTATGAGAATTTGAAGGGTCTTTAATGAAATTTTAATGTGAAATCTATTGAATTTTATAATTACTTACTTTTTAAGTATTTTTACTTCATATAAAATTAATTATAAGGGAATTGAATAGAACAAGATGCTAAAAATATAATTATTTCTTATATTAAAACTATCGGGGGAAAAGGATATAATGTATCTGCCCCCGAAAAGAAGCAATATCATTATGAAATAATTGTTAAGGACAAATCAGATAGTATAAAGCTGCTTGTATATTTTGGTAAAAAGGGGACTAAGACGATTCTTCAAGGAAATATTAATTCTGGTGTATATTCCGAAATTAACAAAATAGTATTCGGAGAAACTTTATTTAAGATAGATAAGCCTTTAACAGACGAGCCGGAGAAGTATATAGGAACAGATGAATCAGGTAAGGGTGATTATTTTGGACCGTTAGTAATTTGCGGCGTATACGTAAATAAAGATACTTCTTCCAAGTTAAAGAAAATCGGAGTTAGAGATAGTAAAGAATTATCCGATAATGCAATTAGAGATATCACTTTAAGGATAAAAAAAATAATTGATAATAGTTATGACATAATTGTCATAACTCCCGGTAAGTATAATATTCTGCATGAAAAAATGAAAAATGTGAATAGAATTCTTGGCTGGGGACATGCAAAAGTTCTTAATAATCTGCTTGAAAAGTGTGAAGTTAAAGAAGCTATAAGCGATAAATTTGGAAACGAAAAATATATCGTCAATTCTTTACCTGATCAATGGAAGAATATAGAACTTCACCAGTTGACGAAAGCTGAAAGATATACTGCAGTAGCCGCAGCTTCAATTTTAGCCCGCAATATATTTTGCGAATGGTTTGAGATTCAAAAAAGAGATCTTGGCATTGAACTTCCAAAGGGAGCCTCTTCAATTGTTGAAGAAACCGCTTTGAAAATAAAAGATAAGTACGGCTTTGATAAATTAAATGAATTAGTAAAATTACATTTTAGAACTACCCTGAAAATTATTTAAGATAAAATAAGGAAAAAGAAAAACGATGACTACAACTTCAAAAATAAAAAGGATAGGAATATTAACGGGCGGCGGAGATTGCCCCGGTTTAAATGCAGTAATTCGCGGTGTTACAAAACCTGCTCAGGATTTTGGAATGTCTGTCTTAGGTATTCTCGATGGATTTGAAGGGCTGGTTGAAGGAAGGGCAAAGGAATTGGCTAATGCTGATGTTTCGGGAATATTAGCACGCGGCGGTACTATTTTGGGTTCTTCAAATAAAGGCGACCCGTTTCATTGGCCTGAATTAAAAGATGACAATACTATAGAAATTGTCGATAGATCCAATTCAGCGTTAAAAAATTACCTGGCATGGAATCTTGATGCTCTTATTGCTATCGGCGGCGATGGTACAATGCATATATGCAAGAAGCTTGGCGAAATGGGAATGAATATGGTTGGTGTGCCTAAAACTATTGATAATGATCTCGAAGCTACCGATCTTACATTCGGACACGATTCCGCAGTGTATGTTGTTGCCGAAGCTCTTGATAGACTTCACACTACAGCATCTTCTCATCACCGCGTAATTGTTGTTGAAGTTATGGGAAGATATGCAGGCTGGATTGCTTTAAATGGAGGTCTGGCAGGTGGCGCCGATATTATCCTTATTCCTGAAATACCGTTTTCATGGGAGAAGGTTTATGAAAAGATTCTTAAACGTGAGTTGATGGGAAAGAAATTCAGCCTGGTTTGTGTTTCCGAAGGTGCAAGATCTATTGATGGACAAATGATTGTGAAAGGAACCGATATTAAAAGGCATGATCCAACCCAATTAGGCGGTATCGGGGAAGTTGTTGCCCGAAGAATAGAAGAGAATACCCAACGGGAAACAAGGGTTACCGTATTAGGACACGTTCAGCGTGGCGGAAGTCCTACTCCATTTGATAGAATACTTTCAACTAAGTTTGGCTATTTCGCTATCGATTTAGCTGCGCGTAAAAAATTCGGAAGAATGGTCGCACTTAAAGGTAATGAGATAAAAAATGTTTTAATTGAAGATGCGATTTCGCATCAAAAATTGGTTAAATTAGATAATCAGAATGTGATTGCGGCAAAAGGTGTCGGTATATCATTTGGCGAATAGAATTTTCTTCATTTTTCTTAATCTTTTGTTTAAGTAAAGTTGATTTTGGGAGTGGTTAACTATATATTTACCAATCATTTTGTAACTTCTTATAAAAGATTATAAATTGTTCATTGTAAACTTTTTTACCATTGGGGCTGTAGTTCAGTTGGTTAGAACGCCTGCCTGTCACGCAGGAGGTCGCGAGTTCGAGTCTCGTCGGCCCCGCAATTACGCCGTCTTCCCCGGTGGTACTTTTATTTTTTACATTCAATTTGATTAGAAGCCTGAATATTGCATTTCTTCTAAATCCTTTATAATTAAGTACTATTACAATCAAATAACAAAAAGGAACTATATAATGAACATCTATGTTGGGAACTTAGCTTCAGACGTTGCTGAAGAAGACCTGAGAAATTTATTTTCGGAGTATGGACATATTACTAATGTGAAAGTAATAAAAGACATATTTTCCGGTACATCAAAAGGATTTGGCTTTGTCGAAATGCCAGGGGTAAGCGAAGCGCAGAAAGCTATAAACGAGCTAAACGCAAAAGAGCTTAAAGGGAAAAAAATCGTTGTTAACGAAGCAAGACCCAAAACCGACAGCAGAAGAGGCGGCGGCGGTAATCGCGGTGGAAGCAGCAGCGGCGGTAGAGGTGGAAGCAGCAGCGGCGGCGGCGGTAGAAGAAAAAGCTGGTAATAAATTTATTTGAATGATTCCCTGCTAGATATACACGGATGAAATTGTTAAAATTTCATCATTTAAATAAAACTGCATATCTGATTTTGCTTTTTTAATTGCAAATAATGATTTCTATTGACAAATGTTTGTAAAAAGCCTTATAAATTAAATTATAAGGCTTTCCTCTTACCTTAATCATATTTTTAAATATCCGGTCGATTTTTCCTTCGTAGCCTATTTTTTAAAGGTATACTATAATATTTTCAAATGATAGATTTTTACTTTTTAAAAAATCAATCAGAGGAGGATTATGTTTTGTCCAAATTGTAAAGCAGAATATAGAGAAGGGTTTACTCATTGCAACGACTGTGATGTTGATCTTGTAGCTACATTACCTGGACAGAAAGAAAATTCTGTAACAGAAGAAGGACTTGTATCAGATAAAAGTATACTTGATGACCAGAGTATTGAATATTTCTTACAGGGCGAAAATACAGCTTACATTAGAGGTTATATAGACCCTGCGATCTTAATGGTTAGGGAAGATCAAATACAAACAGTAAGAGAGTTATTAAAAAATTTTGATTTGAAGTTCACTTTGTTCAGTGCAAATAAATAAAAGTTCTATATAATCGAAATCCGGAAAACCAAACTGTGGATTAACTTCATCTATCTTGTTTTCCTAATAGCGAAGCAGGGCTTAACCTTAAGACTAAAAAATATTTATATCACTCTTCGGATCAACATAAGAACGGTATATCTTTGTCCCACACAAAAATTCATTTTCATCAACTTTAAAATCTTTCGGATCAAATTTTTTAAACTTCATCGATTGAAATTTCGTTGTTGGATAAATAAATACAAAATGATTTTTTGAAATTGTAACTTTTATGGGCATTTTAAAATCTTTTACATCTGCTTCCCATTTGTACCTTAAGGCAGTTTCATTCCCTTTTTTAATTACATAAGCCGTAAAAATTGGGAAATTTACATAACGTAAATACTGTTCGAAAAAATAATTTAAATCCTGTCCTGTCCTTTGGTTTATATAGTTCGTAATATCATCTGCATTTATACATTGGTATGCAAATTTTTCCTGCATCCCTTTTAAGATTGAGAACCAAAGAGTATCATTATTTATTACATCACGTAATGTATTCAATACAAGTTGACCTTTATCATACATATCGCCTGCGCCTTCCTGATTTACATTATATGGGCCGATAATAGGCTTATCATTCCTGATATTAGTCTTTTTGCCGTTCATATATTTTAATGCCGCTTTGTGTCCCCAGTTATATTCAACATAAAGAGCCTCGGCATAAGCTCCGAAACTTTCATGTATCCACATATCTGCAATGTCATTAGATGTTATGCTGTTACCCCACCACTCATGGGCGCTTTCGTGTATAATAATAAAATCAAATTTTAATCCAACATTGCTGCTTGCATAACCTTCATAACCTGTAATGTAATGATTACCGTAAGCCACAGCCGATTGATGTTCCATGCCGTTGTGGGAAGACTCGATTAGTTTATAGCCGTCGCGGTAGAAAGGATATTTACCGAAATATTTTTCATAACAAGCGTGCATGGTTTTTACTTGCCGAAAATGTTTTTTAGCTTTCACAAGATTTTCAGGTAGAACGTAATAGTCGAGTGTAAGCTTGCTGCCGTCTTTGCTTGTATATACATCGTTAAAGTGAGTATATTTGCAAATATTAATTGTAACGTCGTAATTATTAATCGGATAACTTACGAACCAGCTATATTTTGTACTGCTGTCAGGTAAGACTGTTTTACTTCTAAGCCGGCCGTTTGAAATATCTTCAAGGCCTTTGGGCACGGTAATATTTATCAACATACTATCGGGTTCATCAGACTGGTGATCTTTGTTAGGCCACCAAAGGCTTGCACCGGTTCCCTGGCAGGTTACTTCCACCCAAGGGTTTCCTTTTTTATCTTTTGTCCATATAAAACCCCCATCCCATGGGGGACGTTCTGCAATTTGAGGTTTGCCCGAATAGTAAAAAACTATTTGATGAATTGATTTTTGTTCTAATTTGTTTGGAAAACTGATAAACACAGCTCCGGCTTCGCGGGAATACTTTAACGGCGTGCCGTCCTCAAACTCTATTTTGTCAATATTCATATTGGCAAACAAATCAACCTGCATTTTATCAAATGTATTTACTACTTTGAACCTGATTGCGTTTGAACCTTTTATAGATTTGGTGGAAGTATCAACTGAAATATCAAGATTGTAATAGGTTACATCATAGCATGAACGAAGAGGGGAGAGGTATCCCCGCAAAGAATCAGCTCTTGTAAACGGTCCCCAATTATAATGCGATGGCTCTTGCGCATTTACAAAATGAATTAATATAGTAAAAATTATTATGGTAGAATATATTATTTGTTTCATCCATGTTCCCAATCAGAAATGATTATAAACTAAATTAAAATGCGATTCAGCGAATCGTATTATAATCCTGTCATCTTATTGGAGTAATTTTTAACAGCTTTACTCCGTGATGCGGAACTTTAACGGAAAATTCTTTAGAAAATATTCCGAGATTTTTTTGCCGCCAAAGATCTCTGACTTTAAACTTACCTGTAATACCAATATCCGGGGCCTTAATAATTATATGTTCTTTAATATTGGGGCCTCCATTAGAGAAATAATCACCCGGGCTTTTTTTGTTATCGCCGGTACTGAATAAACCGACAGCTTTGGAACCATCTTCCAAATCTTTCACCCAAATTTGTTTCCCGTCTGTATCAAGTACCCGGCTTGCTTGTTTTCCGAGAGGATCCTGATCAACGGCAAGTACTTCATCATTAGATAAAAGATTCAAAGTAAAATCATTAAGTCTGGATAGATCGCAACCTATTAATAATGGAGAAGATAATAGACACCACAAACTGATATGTGAATATTGTTCATCGGGAGTAAGCTTTGACGGGTGTAAACTCGGTCCCCAACCGACTAATCCAACTACAAGCATGTCGGGATCATTCCAATGTCCCGGAGAAGCATATTTTTCATGTCCGGCTTGATTGAATCCATTTTGAGAAACACTTGACCAGCTATCAGAAATATCTCCTGTGGTTCTCCAGCTATTACCTCCTATTTCGGCGCCCCATTCCCAAACGTTTCCCATTCCGTATTGACATAAGCTGTACACAATATCCCTGTTCACTTTATCTAATGAAGCACGCATCACTTTATAAGGCTTTTGATAAGCTTCAAGATTTTGATTTGTATCTATACTGCCGTAAGAACACCAATCATATTTTAAATAATCTATTCCCCATTCGGCATACCGCAAGGCGTCTTGGTCCTCATATTGATAACTTGCAGTATATCCGGCGCAGGTTGTAGGCCCCGGGGAAGAATAAATTCCAAGCTTCAATCCCTTATTATGAACATAATTACTCAGCGCTTTCATATCGGGAAATTTATTATTTGTATTTATCATACCATTTTTATCACGTGCATCACCGGCGATCAAAGAATCTTTTGAGCCGGGTTTGATAGACCAGCAATCATCGATATTAATGAATGTCCAACCATGATTTATTAATCCTGTTTTAACCATTGCATCGGCAGCGGCTTCTACTTTACTTGCATCAACCGCTCCCGCCCAGCAGTTCCAGCTATTCCAGCCTAAGGGCGGAGTTAGGCTTATTGTACTGCCTACAGAAATGCGAAATTCCCTTTCTGCTTTTCCGAGATTATTCTTTGCAAATAAAATTGTTTTATATAGTCCTTCTTTATCAATTTTGCCTGTTATAATACCGGTTTTCGGGTCAAGGGTTAATCCTTCCGGTAGACTCTTCGCTGAAAAAATTATCGGTCTTTTGCCGGTAGCGGCAATTGTATAAAGAAATAGATGACCCGGACTTACTCCAAAAATATTTGCTCCGTTTATTTGGGGATGATCGGACGTTTTAGGAGTTGAGATATAAGCTTTCTGTGTTGTCCTTTTTATTAATAGAGATGAAAGTGATACATCTTTCGTCATTTCAATTTTAGCATCACACCAATCAGCATGATCGTAATCAATACCATCTCCTGCATCGGTTACAAGTAGACCAAGCTTTTTAATATTGCTTATATCAACATCAACTATTTTTGAAGCGGTTCCTTTTTTCATAATACCGCTTTGCCAAAGAACTTTTCTATCTCCCAAAACAAAGAATTCAACCGAACCTTTATTTGTGGCTTCATCATCGACACCCACTGTTGCCAAAAACCGTTTCCCATTGTCATTAATGTTTAATAAAAATGTACTGATTGCGTGTGTTCCAACTCCGTGTTCAAATTTTTGTCCTGCTATGCTAAGTGTATTCCCTTCAACGGATTTATTTGCTTGCGCTGTTCCCCAGCCGCATTCCATATTTGTGAGATCAAGTTTATCCAGCCGGATAGTTTGTGCTTTTAAAGTAAATGAACAAAATGAATACAATAGAATAACAAAAAATAATATTTTCATATTTTTCACCATTAATAAAATGAAGAAAGTTTATCGGATAATTTAATTTAATAATCGGATGGAATTTAATTAAAAATTAATTATTATTTAATAAAATTAGATTTAAAAAAGTTGTCTAATATGCCAAAGCTAATAACTTCTCCTTTTATTGTGCAAGCCGCAGGAAATAATTTTATCGCTTAGGATGAATGGTATTAAAATTGGTGTTGATTTCAACTATGCAGCGGCAAAAATACAGCAATGAAACAATGAAGCGATAAAACTACGGCTCATTTATTAATATCATCAATATATTCTTTTAATGAAAAATTGCATCCACATTATAAATATAATTTGCTCAAGAATGAGATAGAACCTATATTAATTTGAGCATTTATAGATAATATATGCGCTTATATAAATAATAATTATGCAATTTTAGAAAACTCTCAGCTTAAAAATATTTATCATAAAACGGATATTAAAAAATGGGCAGCTTTGAAAAAGAAAAATTTGAAGGGGGATTTAATCCTAAAAAGCGTGAACTTGAGAAAACTCAAACTAAGGAAGTGAGTGCATTACTTGATAAAGATAAACTCGCAGACACATTGAACTTTTCCATTTTTTTTGACCGACGTATCGAAATGAATAAACGGCATTACAAAGATATTATTGAACTTGCGATATATTCACTAATCGGTTCGATACCATTTAAGATAAAAATTGATGACGACGACAGGAAGGCTTTTGAAGAAATATTAAAAGAGATTTCCACAAGTTATTTGGAACAAGAAAAAAGCAGTCTTAAAACTGCGATGGTTTCTTATGGCTATACAATCGACAGCGCTATTGTAACCGAATCCATAACAGAATATGAGAAGCAGCTTACTGCCATTAAAATCAGCGCCATGGAACTGCTGCCCGTAAAAATTAAGGATCACAATGACATAAAACCCGGCAGCGGGACAGAAGTCGAAACTGAACAAGCATGGAAAAAATACAGCGCATTAATAATTATAGGGATAATTATAGTTGTTATATGTGTAGCAGTATTGTTTTTTATTTTATAGCTTTTTATAACAAGAAATTTCATATTTATAAATAAAAGATTCCCCGGAAAGAAAAAATTGTAAATCTGTTATGGATGTCCGACTATTGAACGGAAATAAGATAATTTTAAAAAAACTGAACTTTATAAAGGTGCAATATGAAGATAGTATTTATTGTCTACCATAGTATTTTGGAAGAGAGGATTACTCGGTTATTTGAAGATTTGAAAATTGACTATTTTACCGAATGGGAAAACGTCAAAGGAAAAGGGCATTTTTCTGATGCCCATCTCGGGACAAGGGCATATCCCGGCTATAATTTTGTACGAATGATAGCATTTCAGGAAGAAAGTGCACTGAATGAACTTATCAACGGTGTGACCAAATTTAATAATGAAATAGTAAAGAATGACGATAAAATCAGGATATTCCAGATGCCGTTAGAAAAGATTTTGTGACATTTATAATTTCTCGTAATAAACTTCAGTGTTATAAATAAAGTTTACTTTTCCGTTTTGTTCGTATTGCCGGAGAAGCTTTGCAAGATTTTTTATCATCGGAATATAATAATGGTTATTTTCATCCGGTGCATACGATCAAAAAAGCAGCCTGCTTTTTAGTCCCTCAAAATCAAATGATTGCTTATTTGGAAAATTGACAACATTATATTTGTTAAAATAATTTTCAAAGATGTCTTTATTGATGTTTGTATGGTTTACCTTACGGTAATCGGATGAAATATCTAATAAAAGGTTTTCATATTCAATCATAAACTGATTAATATCCAAAATAATTCTTAGATGATAAAAATGTTTTGAAAAATTAATTTATTCCAATGTTTTATTACAATAATGAACTCAACCCCCTTCCGTTGCCAAAGGAAGGGGAAACAAAGGTGCTGAGTTTGCCAAAATGGCTGTTTATTAAGTTATTACACAATCTATTTTAGTAGTATTCTGCACAATTTACTTTTAATTTGGACGGATATGATAAAAGTCTTATTATTATCATTAACTATTGCATAATTGTTTCGATAATACAATTAGGTAAAGAATTTTTAATTATGGATTTTACTTTAGAATATTCGAAAGATATAATAATAGCAAGTGTAATAATCAAAAGAGCTACTTTTCTGGAAGCATTGCATTTCCAAAACCTTTTAACTAAAGAGATTGACAATGGTTACAGAAAAATAGTGATTGATCTGTCAAATTGTTCGTCGATAGACCCGGCGTTCATCAGCGCAATTATTTTTACTTACAAAAAACTAATGAATCTTTCAGGTAATTTAAAATTAGTAAAGCCTAAAAATTATTTGGATGATTACCAAAAGCTTGAAAATAACCTTAGAGTATTTGAAATTTTTAATTCAAAAGAAAAAGCGCTTGAATGTTATAAAATGATATTCTGTAAACCTTCTGATCAAGCCTTCTCTAATGCATAGGCAGCAATACTTAACTGATGTTCTTTTAATTGTAAAAAATTTTAGCACTACGGCGCTGCTTATTTCTAAGCATTTCTTTATAAGTAAATATTTACTTTAATATTGAGAAAATTATGCTGACTTTAACATATGTTAGAATTTATCGTGCTTAACCGTAGAACACGTATGGAATAGTATTAAAGGGTATGCTACTTAATTTTAGGATATTTTACTAAAAAAACAGAACTTATTTCAATCAACAAATTAAAGATTTTCTCAACTATGAGATTTAATTATAATTGTTTTTTTCTCCTATGAAATCCGCTTTCATCTTCCCACCCGGAAGGAGCAGATATCATAAAAATTGCTAAAATGCAGGCGGAAATTATTGAAACTGCAAGATAAAAGAGTATAATCGATAGCACTGCTTTTTTCTCCAATGATACAATCGTTATATGGCAATTATCGAACCCAATTAAAAATAGTTTAGTGATTATTGTATTATGAGCAATCCATATTTATATTTGTCCACTACTTTATTTACCAAATAAATACAAAATTAAAAAAATATGACACAGAAAATTATTCTTCAGACAAATTTTTCTAAACTTAAACTTGTGAAACAAGGAAAAGTAAGAGATATATATGATTTAGGTGAATATTATTTAATTGTTTCAACCGATAGGTTATCGGCGTTCGATGTAATTATGGGTCAGGGAATACCTTTTAAAGGAGAGGTTTTAACTAAAATTTCTTCATTCTGGTTTAATTTTGTGCAAGATATTATAAATAATCATGTTATTGCAACTGATGTGAATGATTTTCCCAAAGAATGTCTTGAATACGCCGAAGAATTGAGGGGAAGATCAATGCTGGCAAAAAAGGCTGAAGTTATACCTGTTGAATGTATTGTTAGAGGCTACATTTCCGGTTCCGGATGGAATGATTATAAAAAAACAGGTAAGATTTCAGGCATAAATCTTCCCGAAGGGCTTGTAGAATCTGAAATATTGCCTGAACCGATTTTTACGCCTTCTACAAAAGCAGAAATCGGGCTGCATGATGAAAATATATCATTTAGTGAAGCAGAAAAAATTATAAATAAAAGTAAACTTGATAAAATTAAAGATGCAACTTTGGCTATTTATAAGAAAGCTTCTGAATATGCTTTTAGCAAAGGAATTATTATTGCCGATACAAAAATGGAATTTGGTATTTACAAGGATCAGATAATTATTGTAGATGAATTATTAACTCCTGATTCCTCAAGGTTCTGGCCGTTAAACAAATATAAAAAGGGGGGTGCACAGGAAAGTTATGATAAACAATTTGTAAGAGATTATTTACTCTCGATTAAATTCAATAAACAGCCGCCTCCGCCGCAATTACCGGAAGATATTATCCGAAAAACCGGTGAGAAATATTTAGATGCTTTATATGAACTGACCGGTGAGAGAATAGCTTGAATGAAGCCACTTGCTATAAGGATTAGTGAGAAAAAAAATCTTATAATTCAATTTGATGAAGGTGGCAATTTACAAATCGAATTAAGCTTTTTAAGGCGTTGTTGTCCGTGTGCCTCTTGTTCGGAACAGAGAGAAAGCCAAAGTAAAAATTATATTCCCCTGTTTTTTGCCGATCAAATAAAGGTTAAAAATATTTATGAAGTCGGAAATTATGCAATCGGGATAACATGGAGAGATGGTCATAACACGGGAATTTACGAATTCCCATACCTTAAGTTTCTTGCTCAAAGTAATAATGCCATATGAAAATCTATGATACTGCCTAATCAATTAACTGTTTTAAGAATTATTTTAACTCCCGTATTTTTTGTCCTGTTTATATCGAACTATCCCGTTCTAAGACAGATATCTTTAATTATATTTATTATTGCGGCATTAACCGACTGGTATGACGGCTGGCTGGCAAGAAAATTTAATTATATAACAAGCTGGGGGAAATTTTGGGATCCGCTTGCAGATAAGATTTTAACATCGGCGGCATTTTTTGCATTTGTAATAATTAAAGTCATTCCTTTCTGGATGGTCCTGATTGTAATTATTAGAGATTTTTTAATAACCGGGCTGAGAGCTTATGCAGATTACAAGGGGCATTCCTTCCCGACAAGCCGGTATGCTCAATGGAAAACTTTTATTCAAATGGCTTTTCTTTATTATCTTCTCGTAGTCTATTTAGGTCAAAGTTTTAGTTGCATTTATTACGGCAATGAAAGAATATTTGCAATATTAATGAATCCTGATTTTATTTATTATGCTATGCTTTCAGTTACCATCATAACAGTCCATTCCGGTATAACTTATCTTTACCGGGGCAAACATTTAATCCACAATTTAATCAAAAATGAAAATTAATATATTTGAAAAATGTTTGGGGTCGGGTTTTTTTACAGGGTACATCCCATTTGCATCGGGAACATTTGGCAGTCTTGCCGCTTTGTTAATTTATTACATACCCGGATTTTCAAATCCACCGGTAATAATTACTGTAATAATTTTCTTTGCCTTCTATGGAATATATGTAGGTACCAAATTTGAAAAAATATATGGGAAAGACCCTGCTGAATGCACAATTGATGAAGTTGTAGGAATGTGGATAACTTTATTATTTGTTCCTAAAACGATAATGATATCATTAACTGGTTTTTTAATCTGGCGGCTTTTAGATATTATAAAGCCTTTCCCCGCACGCCAGGCAGAAAAATTGCAAGGTGGTTTAGGCATTATGCTTGATGATGTTATTGCTGGCGCTTACTCGTTAATTATTCTTCAAGTAATTTTGATTATCTTTAAATACTAACTATTTCCAATTTTCTGAGAGGAAAATGAATGCTCATATAATTACCATAGGTGATGAGATATTAATCGGGCAAACTATAAATACGAACGCTGCATTTATTGGTGAGAAGCTTTCCGGGATTCAAGTGAATGTACGGAAAACATCTACTGTTCCTGATGATGAGGACGAAATTTTGAAAGAGTTTAAGGTATGCTTAATCGAAAATGATCTTGTGGTTGTTACAGGCGGGCTAGGACCTACGCATGACGATATTACCAGGACATGCATTGTTAAATTTTTTCACACTGAATTAATTCGCAATGATGAAGTCCTCGATGATGTCAGGAATTTTTTCAATAAGAGGGGAAGGAAGCTGACAAAGATTAATGAAGATCAAGCCTTAGTTCCTAAAAACGCAAAGGTAATCAGGAATGAAATGGGAACGGCACCTGGAATTTGGATAGAAAAAGAAGATAAGATATTTGTGGTTATGCCCGGCGTACCATTTGAAATGAAAACTATGATGAATAATTACATCATTACCAGGCTGCAGGAGAAAATTATTAATAAAGATTCCTTTGTAAAAAGAGGTAATCTTTTAACAACGGGCATACCGGAATCAATGTTATTTGAAAGACTTGGAAATTTGAAAGAGCTTTTAGGCGGAGCAAAGCTTGCCTTCCTTCCTAGTCAATTTGGCGTGAAGCTAAGAGTTACTGTAAATGAAAAAAATGAAGAGCTTGCAACCAATAAATTAAGTGAGATAGAACAAAAGATCAGAAGCAAGGTCGGAAGGTTTATATATTCAAAGCTGGATGAATCTCTGGAATATACAGTTGCAAGAATGCTTTTTGAAAGAGGTTTAACTATTGCTGTTGCGGAATCGTGTACAGGCGGATTAATTTCAAATATGCTCACAAATATAAGCGGAAGCAGTAAGTTCTATGAGCGCGGTATAATCTCTTACAGTAATGCTTCAAAAGTTGAAATTTTAAAAGTTTCAGAGGATACAATTACTCAAAACGGTGCTGTCAGCCTTGAGGTTGCCCGTCAGATGGCAGAGGGAATTAAGTCAATAAGCGGTACCGATTTAGGTTTAGCTACTACCGGTATTATGGGCCCAACCGGAGGCAGCTCGGAAAAACCTTTAGGATTGGTATATATAGGGCTTTGTGATGATAAAGTCTGCACTGCAAAGAAATTCCAATTTGGAGACGACAGATTTTTAAACAAACAAAGGGCTGCCCAGGCGGCGCTAGATATGATAAGGCGTTATTTACTGGGAATTCCGTTTGATGAATAGGCTATTTATTGCTTTAAAAATACCTAAGGGAATTAGAGAAAAAATTATTAGTTTTCGGGATAGCGCAATAATAGATTATAGGATGTATAAGTGGGAACCGGAAGAAAAAATTCATCTTACATTGAAATTTATAGGCGAGGTAAAAGAAGAATTAACGGAATCAATAATTAATTCGCTTAAATTTGTTACTGATTATAATAGCTTTGAATGCAGGTTAACACGTTTCGGTTTTTTTTATAAGCGAGGGCAGTCCAGGATTCTGTGGATAGGATTATCTCTTAATAGCTATATAGACCAACTGCTGGAAAAAATAAATAAAAAATTAGAAAAGTTTTCTATCCCTGCTGAAAGAAGAATATTTCAACCTCATTTGACTATTAAAAGGTTAAAAGGAGATGAGGGGAAAAATTTTATTGATTCTTTTGAAAGTTTTAAAGTTCCCGATATTCAATTTAAAGCTTTTGAAGTAGTACTGATGAGAAGTGATTTACTTCCTAGCGGTTCGAAGTATACTGAAATTAAAAAATATAACTTAAAATGATATGGAGGATAAATGAGTTCCGATAGAGAACAAAAATTAAAAATAATTGACGACGCCATTGCCAGTATAGAAAAAACATATGGTAAAGGTTCCATTATGAAGCTCGGGAACGGGGTAATAGCCGATGTAGAATCAATCTCTACCGGGGCTCTTTCTCTTGATTATGCGCTTGGTATTGGCGGTGTTCCCCGTGGCAGGGTTACTGAAATTTTCGGTCCTGAATCCAGCGGTAAAACTACTTTATGTCTTCATATTATAGCTGAAGCGCAAAAAACAGGCGGACTTGCTGCCTTCATTGATGCTGAACATGCGCTTGATGTTAATTATGCTAAGCGGCTTGGTGTAGACACGGCTAACTTACTTTTATCTCAGCCGGATTTTGGCGAGCAGGCGCTGGAAATTACCGATACTTTAGTCCGGAGTAATGCTCTTGATATTATAGTAATAGATTCAGTTGCCGCACTTGTCCCACGGTCGGAAATTGAAGGCGAAATGGGCGATGCTACAATGGCTGTTCAGGCAAGGCTTATGTCTCAGGCCCTCAGAAAATTAACCGGGGCAATTTCAAAATCAAAGACTTCTGTTATTTTCATAAATCAATTAAGAAGTAAAATCGGCGTAATGTTCGGCAATCCCGAAACAACAACCGGCGGAAATGCTCTAAAGTTTTATGCTTCAGTTCGCCTTGATATTAGAAGAATAGCCGCTATTAAGGATGGTAATGAAGTGGTTGGAAACAGGACAAAAGTGAAAATTGTAAAGAGCAAAGTAGCGCCTCCATTTAAAGAAGTTGAGTTTGATATCCTTTATAATGAAGGAATAAGCAA
>Ga0116130_1000646_pt1 | contig 21235 bp, 21 predicted proteins | sample June2015DPH_17_5_FD_89733 | JGI IMG/M metagenome (GOLD analysis project Ga0116130, IMG submission 89733) | Peatland microbial communities from SPRUCE experiment site at the Marcell Experimental Forest, Minnesota, USA - June2015DPH_17_40 | ecosystem: Environmental > Terrestrial > Soil > Wetlands...
ACGGCGTCCATGGCACGGCTTACCTCCACCGCGGCACGGATTGGCTGAATGCCGCTCCGTATTTCTACAATCAGGACCCTAACATTCCCGCTAACGAAAAAGTGCCCCAGCTGCACCGCTACACGGCCGGTGGAACCATTGGCGGCCCTCTCATCAAAGACAGGCTCTTCGGTTTCGTCAGCTATCAGCACATTCACGCTTCCGATTTGGAGATTGGGACTTCACGCACGGCAGCGCCTTTCGGGCTTACCGACGACCGCAGTCCGGCAGCATTGGCCACGGTCGCCAATAATGATGGCTGGGGTGTCACGGTGAATCCCGCGGTGGGAACGAATCCGGCGGGTGGGACCGGACCATTCAACATCGATCCAGTAGCCTATACCTTGTTGACCGCCAAGTTGCCCAACGGCCAGTACCTGTTTCCATCGGCGAATCCTAACTCCACTCCGACGGTGAACTTCCCGGAGAACGTTTTCATTACGCAGCCGGCCTACTTCATTTCCGATCAGGCCGTGTCCGATCTCGATTACCTGCCTACCTCGAAAGATACTCTGTCGCTGAAGTATTACTACCAACATGATCCGACCACGGCGCCTTTCGGTTTCTCTTCGGTCCAAGGCTTTCCCCAACACTTAGACGCTGGAAGCCAGGTCGCTTCTATCACGAACACGCAATCGATCAGACCGAACTTCAGTCTGACGGAGGTGTTCGGCTTCATTCGCGAAAAAGTCTACAGCACGATTGCCCAACCCTTCTCGCCTGCATCCATAGGCATCAATGCTTTTGCTTCTAACGTTTTTCCAGGTATCACAATCGTCGACGATCTCGGGAACAATTCTTCAGCAAATACGGGGAATTGCACATCGACTCAGGACCCAGCGGCCTGCGGTCCGCCTTTCAACGCCGGCCTGAACATTGGTTCAACCGCGGCCTCGCAGGGCGCCTTCACCGGCATCTTTCAGAACCGCTGGATGCCCTCCGCCAATGCCATTTGGAACCTTGGCAAACACACCTTCACTTTCGGCGGCAGCTTTTCCTATACCCAGCTCAATGCGCGTGATGAAAGGACGAACACAGGCATGATCGGCTTCTCCAATTTCGCCGACTTCCTCACGGGCTCACCCATCACCTATCAGGCCAACGGATTTATCACCACGACTTTTTTGCAAGGCGATGCCAACCGCTATTACCGCTCTAAGGAAAACGGATGGTATCTTCAGGACAAGTTTCAATTCCGTCCCAACCTCAGCATAAGCGCCGGCCTTCGCTTCGACTATCACGGAGGTCTGACGGAAAAGAACGGACGCCTCTTCAATTTCGATCCGGCGGGCTACAGCTACAACGCGACAACGGACACGATCGCTTCGAACGGCTTCATCGTCGCCGGGAACAACCCGCTCTTTCCAAGCAAGGGCGTCAGCGACTCGACCCTAACGGGACGAGAGTGGGGACTCGCACCGCGCGTCGGCTTGGCCTGGAGCCCGCGGATGTTTAACGACAAGGTTGTGGTTCGCGCTGGCTGGGGCATGTACTACGATCGCGGCGAACTCTTCACCTATTTGTCTCCGGGGTTTGCCTCCGGCGTAATCGCGGGCGGTCCGTTCGGCGTAAATCAGACTCCGCCGTGGGTGAATCAGCAGTCTTGCAGCCCTTATGCGTACACGTTCTGCAGCACTTTTGAAAATCCTTGGGGCACATCGCTCGGTCCCGGTCCCTCGGGCAATCCCGCGGATCTGGTGCTACCCAATGCGTCGGCGATCTCAACCGGGATACCGCTATTTTCTTTCGCCGATTACAACCGTGCCAATAAGCTTCCTTACACGCTCAACCAGACGCTCGACATTCAGTGGCAGCCTCGTAACGACCTCGCGATCGACATCGGCTATGTCGGCAATCTCGGCCGCCATGAAATCGTTCCTCTACCCTTTAACCAGGCCCTGATCGCGTCTCCCAGCAATCCCATTCGGCCGGGCACACCGTTTGAGCAGGATTACACTTACGGCTACTCAGTGACGGGCCCCGCCACCTGTAATCCGAGTGTTTTTGGAAGTTGCTTGCCGATCAATTTGCCCAGCGCCAACGGGCAACCGGCGCAGCCCTACCAGGAAACTTTCGAAGGTGGAAATGTCGATCTCCGCGTTCCCTACATCGGTTATTCCTCCGAGTCGGAGTCCTACACCGCGGCCGGCATCTCGGCTTACAACGCGCTTCAGGCGCACATCGAAAAGCGTATGAGTCATGGCTTGCAGGTCGGCGCCTCGTACACCTTCTCTCATGCAACGGACGAGCAAAGCGCGATGGGGCTTTTTTACAACGGCAACAATCCCCTGGATTTGCGCTCCGGCTACGGCTTGTCTGACTTCGACCGCAAACACGTGCTGAATTTTACCTATACGTACCAGTTGCCCAAGTTTTTTTCGGAATCCTCGTTCAAGGGCAGGATCGCCGACGGTTGGGCCCTCTCCGGTTTGACCGTTATCCAGAGTGGCCAGCCGTATAGCGTTGTCGATTATTCGGGCGCGGTGGGCAGCATATTCTACGGCACCAACGACGGCATCACGAATCCCATCGTTCCGCTCTCCGGTTGCACCGCCAAACAGGCGCTCACTGGAGCCTCCGGTGCGGGTGCTCAACCCGCGCTTAACGCCCAGTGTTTTGGCATTCCTTTGCTTGCTGCAGGCGCCTTGAACGGCGCGATTCCCTCCAACGACCCGTACGAAACGAATTTCATCGTACGAGGCCAACGCAATATTTTCCGCCAGTCCTGGCAGAGGCGCGCGGACATTTCGCTGGTTAAAATGACGCAGATCACCGAGCATACCTCCGTGAAGTACACCTTCGACGTCTTCAACCTGACGAACACCGCGAGCTTCGATATCCCGATCGACGACGTGAGTCAGAACATCAACTTCAACGGCTTTCCCGTCGTCGGTACGCCAGCGACCTTGACTCCCTGCAACACAAACTTCACCGGATCTTTATACGTCTGCCCCACGACGGGCAGCGGTCTGGGTGTAACGAATAAAACCATCGGAAGCCCACGGCAGATTCAGATGTCTTTGAGCCTCAGCTTCTAATCCTCGCTGCAGCGGGGTGCAAATAGAAGAACGTTTCCAGACTCGGGCCAATCCCAGGGACTCGTGCGAAAAGAGTCCGTGATTACTCCTGCCCAATGTCCTCGTTCCAAATCTCAGGGTTCTGGCGAACATACTCACCCAACATCGAAGCACACTCTTCCGAATCGAGGTCGATGACCTTTACGCCCAGAGAACGCAGCCACTCTACGCCGCCTTGAAAGTTGCGGCTCTCCCCGACAACCAGGGTGCTGAAGCCAAACTGCCGCACCAGTCCGCTGCAATACCAGCAGGGAGCGAGTGTTGTGACCATGATGAGCTCGCGGTAGCTGCGCTGGCGTCCAGCGTTACGGAAGGCATCGGTTTCGCCATGCAACGAAGGGTCGCCATTCTGCACGCGCCTGTTGTGGCCGGCGCCAACCAGTTTGCCGCTCTCATCAAAAATCGCGGCGCCAATCGGAATGCCGCCCTCAGCCAGCCCCTTGCGGGCTTCCGCAATCGCCACCTCGAGCATGGCAGAGTAATTGGAACTTTCCATGGTGCTCGATTATATGTCGCCCGGGTGCCGGTCTAGATGCATACCCTCGGAGAAGCAGTTATACTCATGCGCCATGACTGCACGAATCAACTCATGCTCTCGCCTGATGTTTTTCTTCTCCGCATGCATGCTTGTTTCCGCTTTCCTTTCCGCGCAAGACCCGCCCGCCCTCTCTTCTCGCGCTGCATCCGTACTGGATTCGATGCCGCACGCCAGGCGCATCACCGAGATTGCAGTATCTCCCGACGGCAGTCGGGTCGCTTACATCGTCGACGGGCAAATCGCAGTCATTTCTTCCAGCGGTGGTTCCCCTCGTGCGATCGCCGTGAACGGCAGCAGCAATCCCTTTCGCGCAGTGACCTGGTCCGCCGACAGTAAACGCATCGCCTTCATCGCCGATCTGCCCGGCGATGCACCCGCTGCCCAGGTCTGGACTGCGTCAGTCGACGGCCCGGCCCCGGTCAAGCATGCGGAACTGCAGGGCTATGTGCAGACTCCCCGCTTCTCTCCCGAGGGATCGAAGCTTGCCATCCTATTCATCGAGGGCATGCCTCGCGTCGCAGGACCGCTACAACCGATGACACCGATAGCCGGGGTGATCGATCAAGAGATTTTTGAAGAGCGCATTGCAACTATCGACTTGAGCACGGGCCATCTCACTCAGGTGACTCCTGGGGACATGTATGTCTACGAATACGACTGGACTCCCGACGGAAAAGCCTGGGCGGCAACCGCAGCACCTGGTTCCGGCGACGCGAACTGGTGGATCGCTGGCCTCTATCTGGTGAATGCGCAAAGCGGCCAGATGCACGAGATTTACAAACCGAAGCTGGAACTCGCGGAGCCCCACGTCTCTCCGGACGGAAAGAACGTAGCATTCATCGAAGGATTGATGAGCGATGCCGGCCTTACCGGCGGCGAAATCCATGTCGTCCCGGCCGACGGAGGGACTGCCCGAAATCTCACCCCCAATAGCAAAACGTCTCCGTCGGCGCTGGCATGGAAGTCTCCCGATGTCATCGTCTTCGCCCAGAACGCCGATGGAAACTCCAGCTTCGCCACCGTGGGGGCTAGTACAGCTGCCGCGCAGACACTCTGGAGCGGCGAAGAACTGGCCGCTGCGACCACCGATGCCTGGGTTCCGGGCGGTTCCTTTTCCCGCGATGGATCGGTCACGGCAATTGCGCGCCAATCGGCAAGTTCTCCGCCGGAAGTCTGGGCCGGCCCAATCGGCAAATGGAAGCAGCTAACCAGGCTCAACGCCGGAGTCAAGCCAGCCTGGGGCGAGATGCGCAACGTGCACTGGATGAACGGCAGCACGCGCGTACAGGGCTGGCTACTGTTACCCAAGGACTATGCCTCCGGCAAGACTTATTCGCTGGTGGTCAACGTTCACGGCGGACCATCTTGGGCGTGCACCTCCTCCTGGGACGAAAGTGAAATGGGTCCGCAGTCGGCGATGGGTTATTTCGCTCTGTGCCCAAATCCGCGTGGAAGCTACGGTCAGGGAGAATCGTTCACGCAAGGCAACGTCAAAGATTTCGGCGGCGGCGATTTCCAGGACATCATGGCGGGCGTGGATTCCATCTCGAAGGAATACCCCATCGATGCCAAACGCATCGGTATTCGCGGACACAGCTACGGCGGCTATATGACGATGTGGGCTGAGACCCAGACGCATCGCTTCGCGGCGGCGGTTGCGGGCGCGGGTATTTCCGACTGGCTGAGCTACTATGGCGTGAACGATATCGACGAATGGATGATTCCGTTTTTCGGTGCTTCGGTCTATGACGATCCTGCCGTGTACGCCAAGAGCGATCCGATGCACTTCATCAGAGCTGTACGAACGCCGACGCTGATTCTGGTAGGTGACCGCGACGGCGAGGTTCCGATGGAACAATCGGTCGAATGGTGGCATGCTCTCTCCACCCTGCACGTCCCGACAAAACTGGTGGTCTATCCGAACGAGGGGCACATGTTCATCAAGCCTGCCGACGCGCGCGACTATGCCTTGCGTTCTCTCGAGTGGTTCGAGGAATGGTTCGCCAAAGCGCCGCAGTAGATCAAACTGTTGGGGCCGATCGCCTGGTCAGATGTCGCCTTGCTTCCCGCGTACATGAACATACACCAGAGAAAAGCTCGACCCAGTTCCGCTTTTGTTCGGCTCAATAGCGACCGCGTGCTGGTTATTTTCCGTGCCAACTTTTAGCTCCGTCACCGGGCCCGTATTGTCCCCTTCACATTTCAGTCCTTTGGCGGATTGATTGGGAGCATCGTCGTCACTAAAGTCAGCCTGGCTGCTGCCATGTTCGCGAGTGTGGCACTCGACTACCTTGCCGTACTTCTTTAATTTGTCGCGATAGAATTCGATGATTTTGAACGGCGCGTCGTCAGAATCGTATTTCGCTGCCACCAACTTCACGCCAAAAGCCTCGGTAAACAGGCTGAGATTGGCCGAGGCGTCGTTCTTCTCGTCGTGTCGCCGGCGTGCCCCCGGGTAAAGTGGCAATCCCGCCTTTTCGGCATCCGCATCGGTGCCCACATGCAGGTCGCCGGCATTGCTTTGGATATCAATATGCTTATCCTGATCGCCGTCAGGTTTCTGAGGTTCAGCTGCGAAGCTGGCCAGTACCACCGCGATTCCAACTGCGGCTAAGAGCATCGCACGAAGCAGAATGAATCGAAGCATAAGCTTTTCCTTCTCCAACTGAGACACCGCTCTAGATTTCCGCATCCTTGCCGTGGGTGCGCACGTAAACCAGCGAAAAACTTGATCCCTTGCCTTCCCGCTCTACGGCAACGATGTGCTGATCGTCTTTCCTGCCAACTTTGAGTTCAACGTCGTTGCCGCCTCCGCCGTCGCAGGTCAACTCGTTCGAAGCACTCTTGGAGCCCTGCGATCCCATTTTCATATCCAGATGCAGGCTGGAAGTGCGGCATTCCAAAACCTTCCCATATTTTCTCAACTGTTCTCTGTAGAAAGACAGCACTTCAGCCGGCGCATCGGCAGACTCATACTCCAATGCAACAACTTTTATCCCGTATCCGAAGCCGGAGATATTCACATTGGCGCTCTTATCGCCGCCGTTGATATCTTTTTCCTTCAGGTGAGCACCCGGATAAAGCGCCAGTCCGATGTCGGAGACGTCTGCCTGTTGGCTGACGTGGACGCCGCCGAGCAGCGTTTTGATGTCCACTTGCTTATCTCGCCCGTTCGCCTCTTTCTGCACATTCACGCTGCACGCCGGCAATATCAGAAGTGCGGCAAAACTGCTTGCGACGATCATGCCCGAAGCCAGTTTATTTCTGCGCATGTTGAGTTCCTCCACTGGCGACCTTTACCGGACGCTCAAGACCGGCGCCCCGCGCGGCCACATCGGGGATGCTGACGGGAAGATGCCCCCGAATCGCAACTTCCCCGAACAAGGCCTTGACCGCAGCTATTTCCGAAACGCTTGCGTTGGAGAACGTACACAGGTAATTCTCGATTTTAGGAAAGTCGGCCGCAAGGTACGGATTCCCCATGGCTACGACCGCAGTTCGGTCCGCGTTGTGATCCAGTATCTGCTGCAGCAGGGCTCCAGTGGCGTCCGCCATGGCAACGGTGTTTCCGATCTTCCCCGCGTTCGGGACAACATATACCGCAGCAACCACTGTTTGCGCCTCGTTCACTGCCTTCAGCACCTCGTTGCTCATTCCAGCCGCCACGCGCGGGTCTATGTAGATCAGGTGAGCGCCAGGAGTCCGCGCTAGAAATTCCCGGCTGAACGCACGACCGGACTCCGTCCGCACGTCGTCGGAAAAGACCACCGCGACCACTTGGTTGTGAGTCTCCTCCTGTTCTGTATACGGAAGCCCGGCCATCCTGGTTCCCTGGTTCTTGAGCGACGATTTGAGCGGCAGCACCTTGCCATTATCACGAACCAGGGTGACCGCATCGCTGGCTACCTGCTGGCCAAAAGCAAGATTCTCCGGCTTCCCCACGAGGGTTGCGATCGCCTGCACATCGACGGTGCGAGCGTCCTGCAGGCCGAGAGATGCCTTTGTCTTCAGTATCTTGAGAACGGAGTTGTCCAGACGCTCGCGGGAGATTTCGCCGGACTGGACCGCCTGCAACATTGCATCGTAGGAAGCAGGGAAGTCGGCGGGAATGAGAAGTAGATCATTTCCCGCCTTGAAAGCCTCCACTGCGGCCCGACCAATGTTGTTGGCGAAAAGGTGCGTCAGCGCGGCCATGTCGAGTGCGTCGGTGACAACGATTCCCTGAAAGCTAAGTTGCCTTTCCAGCAGATCCGAGACGATCGCAGGAGAGATTGAGGCCACGTGGTTGGGATCGGAATCCAGTGCAGGAACAGTAACGTGCGCAACCATCACCGAGTCCACCCCCGCCGCGATGGCCTGGCGAAACGGCGGCAGCTCGATAGAATCGAGATGAGCGCGGTTCACGTTCACGCTGGCGACGCCCAGATGCGAATCGGTTGCCGTATCCCCGTGGCCGGGAAAATGTTTGACCGTGGTCAGCATTCCGCCCTGATGCGCCCCCTTGATGTACGCCGCAACCAAATCGCCCACCTGCTTGGGATCTTCGCCGAACGACCGCGTGTTGATGATGGGATTGGCCGGGTTCGAATTAACATCAGCGTCAGGAAAGAAGTTCCAGTGGATGCCAATGGCGCGCGCCTCTTCGGCGGTGATCCGCCCGAAAGCCTCAGCATCTTCCAACTTGCCATCGCCGCCAAAAGCCATGGCATGCGGGAAGACGGTGGCTCCCATCAGGCGCATGGGAACGCCACGTTCAAAATCGGCGGCAAACAGAAGCGGCAGTTTGGAATCACTTTGCAACCGGTTGAGCAATTCGGCGGCTTCGTAAGGTTCGCTGCGTAGAAGATACGGACCATCCACATGCACCGTCATGGCAAACGAGCCAACCTTATACTTCTGCATGGAGTCGCGCAGTTGCAGGTATTCCGGATTTTCCACGTTGAGAAAACTGGCGCGGCACCAGATCATGAATACTTGACCAACTTTTTCTTCTAAAGTCAGCTTGCGTAATGTTTTCTCCGCCCACTTTTCGCCGCCGTGAGTGAGGTGGATTGGACCGGGACGCTGATATTTTTCCTTGGGAAATGCCGTGGCTGTGACCATAAGAACAACAAAGAGCAGAAAGGCGAGTCGACGGTGCATGCCGAGAACGATAGCAGAAGGGCGGGTATCAGGTCTTAGGTTTCAGGTCTAAGGTCTTAGGCGTTGGGCTTCAACCGGGTAACGACGGCAAAGAGCAAGCTGCGGCCTCTCCCGCTAAGACCTAGGACCTATAAGACAGGAGAGCCACGACACAGCTTCCTGCTGAATCTGCGGATCATCCCCAAAGCCGCGCAACCAACGGACCTCCGGCTCGCGGCGAAACCATGTCATCTGCCGCTTGGCATAGTTGCGATGAGCTTGTTGCGCGGATCGTAGTGCCCCCTCACCTGTGAGTTCTCCGCGTAGGAGTTGCACGCACTGTTTATATCCGAGCGACGAGAGTGGGCCGGCGCTATCCCCGTACTGCTCCAGCAGGCGCTTCGTTTCATCCACCAATCCAAGTTCAAACATTTGCTGGGCGCGGCGGTTGATTCGCTCGTAAAGAGCCTGACGCTCCGGATCGAGGCCCAGCCGCAGAATGCGAAATCCTCGCAGAGGGTCGCGCCCACGCTGCTGCCAAAGGTCTGTTATCTTTTGCCGCGAGGATAAGCAAACTTCAATGGCGCGAACGAGCTTGGGCGCATCGTTGGCATGAATCTTCCCGGCGGCAGCGCTATCGAGACGGCGGAGGATACGGTGAAGATAGCTGGAGCCGCGGCTCTTTGCTCGTTCGCGCAAGCGCTCGCGCAGTACTTCAGAGCGTTGCGGGCCGGGGAAAAATCCCTCGAGCAGGGCGCGCAGGTAGAGTCCAGTTCCGCCGACGAGCATGGGCAAATGATGGCGAGACTTGATCTCCTCGATCACTTGCCTCGCCTGGCGCGCATATTCGCCGGCCGTGATGTGGCTAGTCGGCGCAAGGTAGTCGAGCAGATGATGGGGGGCGCGGGCGCGTTCGGAGGCAGTGGGCTTGGCGGTGCCGATATCAAACTCGCGGTACAGGGCGACCGAATCGCAGTTCACGATCTCGCCCTGGAAATGTTCTGCGAGCGTCAGGGAAAGCGCGGTCTTCCCACTGGCCGTGGGACCGACCACTACCGCGAGCAGCGGTTCAGGCGCCACCGTCAGCGCATGCTCCACTGAATGGCGTGCCAGTAACGAACCAGGGTGAGCACGAGCAGTAGAAAAGCGATCAGCAGCAGGCCGGAAGTTTCCGTGGCATAAATCGAGTGTCGGCGATGCTTGCGGTTGGAATCGTTCTGGCGTTGAGCCTTCAACACGCCAATATTGTACGCCGCGCCCCAATGGCATGCGATGCTACACTACGCGTCGTTAGTCATCGTTTTGATGCTATGCCCGCTTTCTCAGGCAACCAATCCGGCAGAATCGCGCGCTTCGGAGTGTTTGAGCTCCACTACTCTTCCGGAGAGCTGCGCAAGAACGGCGCGAAACTTCGACTCCAGGAACAGCCGTTTCAAGTTCTGCTACTCCTGCTGGAGCGCGGCGGTGAAGTGGTCACGCGCGAGGAGATGCGCCAGAAACTGTGGCCCGCTGACACCTTCGTGGATTTCGATCACAGCCTGAATACGGCCGTGAACAAGTTGCGGGAAACCTTGGGAGATTCGGCGTCCAGTCCGCGTTACGTCGAGACGCTCGCGCGGCGCGGATATCGCTTTATTGCGCCAGTGCAAACGGCAGGGGTTCAGACGGGAGGTGGAAGCGCAGGCCCGTCTGCTGCAAATCCACCTTCGGCGCAATTCCATTCTGAACTGGAAGTTCCGATTCCAAGGCGCGGGCTGACCCGCGGATTGTTTGCCCTGGTTCAAGCGATGTATTTGATCTTCTACCTGGTGGCACTTTTTCGATTGCATGCAATCCAGGAAATCGCCGAGTCTTTCTTGTCGGGATGGCATGCAACCGTGCTGGCGGCGGCAGTGATGGTAACCGCAGGGGTCGGGATCCCGCTGCGCTGTTATCTGCTCTCCGCAGTGGGTTTCGACTACCAGCGCTTGGGTCAGAAATTTCGGCAAATGTTTCCGTTCATTCTGGCGCTGGATCAACTGTGGGCCGTCGCTCCATTCCTGCTGATGCAGAAGATCGGCCTGGGCGCGGCTTTCGCAGCAAGCGCAGCACTGCTTTATGTGCCCTTCTCGGAGAGAACCCTGATTCGCATGGCCTATGAGGGAGCGCCAGCGGGCGAGTAGAGCTCCTAACCGGTGAGGAGGAACGCGATGGCGCAACAACCGCTAGCGCCCGAACACCCGTCCGGCGAAAACAGACCTTCCCAGGTCCCATCTGACTCGTCGCAAACTTCGCCTGGCACCGACACTGTAGGCGTTCCCCAATACGGCTTGCTCGAGTTACTGGTGCTCCACCTGCTGCCGGGCGCGCTGGCCACCCTCGCTTATCTTGCCTTGGTCCCCCCCTGGCGTCGCGCGTTCATTTTCCCACCATGTCCGCTTTGCTGCTTTCTGCGGCTATCGCGCTCGTTCCGCTCGAAATGGGGCACCTCTTGCTCCAGGGAAAACGGCTTAACGGGCGCTGGTCGCTTGCCGGAATTGTGCTCTACCAACGGAAGTGGGCGGGCTGGCGTTATTTCCTGATGGCCCTAGGCCTATTCGTCTTGTCCGTGGCAGGGTATACATTATCCGAGCCGCTCGATTACGTTTGGAAACACATGGCGTTCTCCTGGCTGCCTGGGTGGTATGTCTTCTCAGACCTCGAGCAGTATGCGCAATTCAGCCGCACCGTGTTGATCGTCACGTTTTCTGCCCGGCTGTTACTGGATGGATTTCTCTTCCCCGTGGTTGAAGAGCTCTATTTTCGTGGGTATCTGCTGCCTCGCATGTCACGCTTCGGTGGGGCTGCGCCTTTCATCAATTGCGCTTTATTCTCCATCTATGATTTCTGGCAGCCTACAATTTGCCCACAATATTCTTCGTCTCTTTGCCCATGGTATTCGCAGTGTGGAAGACCAAGAATGTCCGGGTGGGCATTTATACGCATATTCTGCTGAACGTCTTGGGAGGGATATCAACCCTGATAACAGTGCTTCACCCTTCATAAGGGTTTGCGACAATTCTTCGGTATTCGGGAACTAACCTTACGAATCTCGCGTAATTACGTCTAAGAGGCTGGGGCGTGCGTGTGCATTGCTGGAGGAATCCCATGAGACAGACGGCTATCGAACGTTGGGTATTCGTGGTGCTGATCCTGAGCGGATTTGTTTCCGCGTGGGCGGCGGTACCGGCGCGGGCGGACGAATGGTCGAAAACTTACAACCTTACCGGCCAACCCGATCTCAGAGTGGAGACATCGGATGCGAACATTCACGTCTCCACTTGGGATCACAGCTCGATCGAGGCCAGGGTAACAACTACGGGTTACACGATCGGCGACGACGGCATCCGGATCGAGGAGCACCAGACGGGCGATATGGTCGAGATCGAAGTGCGCTATCCGCACCACGGTGTGACCATTAACTGGGGCAACACAATGGGTCATCGCGTCGAGATCGCGATCGACATGCCGCGCGAGGGCCGAGTAGACTTGCATACCGGCGATGGCAAGATTGACCTGGGAAATTTTAAAGGCGTGATGGCACTCCGCAGCGGAGATGGCTCGCAGGAAATTGACGGCGTGGACGGGAAACTGCGGGCAACGACCGGCGATGGCCACATCCGTGCCAACGGGCGCTTTGACGATCTCGAACTCAAGACCGGCGATGGGCGCTTGGATGCCCGAGCGGCAGTTGGGTCGGCGTTAGTCACCGGCTGGAGGCTGGAAAGCGGCGACGGCTCCGTGACCCTGGAGATACCCGAAAACCTGGCGGCCGATGTGGACCTGCACACCGGAGATGGCCACATCGATCTGGATATGCCAGTCACGACCACGGGCAAGATTCGCCAGAACCAGGTTCGTGGCAAGCTGAACGGAGGCGGGAATCTGCTGGTGATTCATACTGGGGATGGATCGATCAGGCTGCGGAAGGCGTAGCCCGCACCTTCAAATCCCGGCTCAAAATCAAAGATCGCGGCCGCTGCGGCAAGGTAGATTCGATAAGAACTATTCGAGTTCTCCTTTGGTGGGGTTGTAGAAGAAGCGGAAGCGCAGAGCCAGATACTGTCCCCCAAACTCGGCAGGGAGCGGCGGAAACGGGTCCGAGCCCTGAATGCCTGCCCAAGCCGCGCGATCCAGTGGAACATCTCCGGAGGTAGTTACTAGCTTCATGCCCGCGACTTGTCCGTCCTTGGTGATCGCGAATTCGATGATCAGGTTTCCATGCTTCATCTGCGCCGATTCCGGAATCGAGTTGTACCAGTTCTCGCGGACATCGTGAAGCACCCGCTGCAAGTAGGGGCCGAAATCCACGCCCATGGTGTCAGAGAGAACCTCGAGGTTTCCCATCTGGCCCGTGAGCGCCTGTGCCAAGACCAAAATTGCCTCCATCCCCCTGTTGGCCGGCGCCGCGTCCGGCAGCCGCTGCGCGGGTCGCCTCCTCAATTGCTGAGCCCGCTGACATCGAGCCCGCGTATTTCTTGAACTCGTTGTTGATGTTCGGCATGGCCGGCGTTTGCAGTTGGGCGATCTGTGGATTCGGCGGTTGCTGCGGCGCGGGCGGCTGGTTTTGCGCGAAGCCAGCAGAAGACTGCGGTGGCGGCACCGGCCTGGGCGCACCACTTGCACCGGGCGCTCCCGGCGCAGGGGTCGCCAAAGCCTTGCGCAGTTCCTTGACGTCCAGTTCAGGATGCCGCGTCATCGCGATGCGGTCTTTATCGGAAGCAATGTTCGTGTTCGGTCTGTGTTGGAGCTTTTGCAGGTCCTTGGGAAGCTCCAGGAAGGTGACATCCTTGTCCGTCGTCAGATTTTTCGCCGTAACCGCCGAGTGCCACGGCAGATATTTGTCGAACCTTTGAATATTTACCAGCAGGATGATAAGAATCAAGTGGGTGATGATCGAGATCCACGCGGCCTCGCGGCGCCTCGAGCGGGCCAGATCATCCTGCAACTGGATGAGCAGATGCGGCACGCGGGCATCGTCATCGAGATCGCGGTAGGCCGTTTCCCATCCCTTGGTATCGTAGAGCCCAAGTTGTTCCGCTTGCGGCTTCTCCGGAGGGGCCACGGGATCCTGGAATGGAATTTGCGTGATGGGCATGAACTAAGTTTGTCCGAGCTAAGTTTGTCCGAGCTAAGCTTATCCGAACCAGGCTTGTCCGTTAGACACACAGTGGCGTCTCGACGTTGCATCCGGCCTTCCCTCGGATACCCCAGCGCACAAACGCGGCAAGCTAGGTTATTTTCGCATCTTTCAGCCGATTTTGCTCTGACAAACGTCGCGGGACTTACGGGTGTAAACATTTGTAAAACGCTGCCCAGTCCGCCTCTGGAACTGGACCGGCTTTGGGCAGATCCGCTAGCTATCTTTGCGATAGAGAAGATCGCGCATCGCTCGTCTCCGCGCCTCGTTCGTTTCCATCAGGCTCTTGCGTTCGTCGGCGTCCATGCTTTGTTTCGTTGCAGGGTCTGCGGATTCGGGCTCGCTGCAGGCAGGGCAGCGGTTGGCAAAGCCGGGCTTATCCGGCTTCAGCTCAAACTCCTCTGAGCAAACAGCGCAGACTCGGATCGGGAATGCCATCCGATTATTATGATACAACCCACGCGCAGTTATCCCGAGGTGACGGGCGATTCAGCTAGACGGGAATTATGGGCGTAAATGCACCCTTACGGAGAGCCTCTGCTTATGATTCTGAATCTCGAATGAGTCCCGAGAGCGAGGATAATGATGCTCTCGGTGAAGAGGGCATTTCCCAGCAGGCCCTGAGCCCCATACCGCGTGCGAAAGGTATCGGGGTGCGCCGGTTCCGTAGGCATCATCGGCTTCTGATAGACGTGACTTCCTATTTTCAAATCGCCAGAAGCCGGTGCTCCGATAAACACCGCCTCACGCCCCCAAGACTGCAGGCTGAAATGAATGGCGGCATCCTCCGTACCCATTCTGCCGGTGCTTTCGTGCCAAAGGCCTAAATCAACGCCGAGTGCATCGGGACTGGAACCGGTGTCATAGGTAAGTCAGCTCGTTCCAGGAGTCAGACACGCCGCCTGGGGAAGTCAATGACAAAGGCAACGTCCGATGAGAAGGTCTAAACCAACAGTACCGTGAGGATCGTGGGCGTGCGGCCGATCCGAAGTGCCCTTCCTCGGGTACCCCAGAATCGAGGAGAAGCACATCCCTGCCAAGGAAACATGGGGAATCCGAACGGCCCTTCCTTGGGCGAACCGTAAGGAACCACCTCATCCGCGCCCGTGTCTAGCTGATACCAGTACCGCTTTTCATTGAGCGAAATCGGCACCAGCATCCCGAACTTGTCTGAAAAGTCGTCGGAAATCCACTCCAACATGCCGCAGGAAAGGCCATCCATGGTGACGCTGCCTCGTTGGGAACGGACTGGCGCTCGACCCCGCTCGCTATCACCCGACGATTGTTGCCCCGCACGAAAAATAGTAGGACCAGGAAGGCAAGAGCAGCAGTGCCACTAAACTTTCGCCTTCGCCAAGCCAGCAAGCCCAACCTTCTTCCCATGCTCGCGGATCGCCGCAAGAATCTCGAGCGCAAGAGCCAGAGCGCGGTGTCCGTCATCGAGCGACACGACCGGTGTAGACCGTTGCCGCACCGCCTCAAGAAACGACTTCAATTCTGCGAGAAGCGGCTCTTCCGAAGTCATTGGCGGCTTGCCAACGCCAATCTGTGGATTAACCGTGGGAGTGCTGGAGGCTGATCCGTCGCCCCCGACGGTGAAGACGAGAACCTCCTGGCGTCCATAGTCCACCGAAACATACTGCCCAGGCTGGAAGAAACGCAACTTGCGCACGCGCTCGGTGGAAACACGGCTGGCCGTGAAGTTGGCGACGCATCCGGATTCGAATTCCAGCCGCACGTTGGCGATGTCCACTTTGCCGGAAAGAATGGGCAAGCCCACCGCGCGCACCTCTTTCACCGGAGAATTAACAAACGAGAGCACGATGTCGAGGTCATGGATCATCAGGTCCAGAACAACGTCAACATCGAGCGAGCGCGGAGTAAACACGCTGAGCCGATGCACCTCAAAGAACATGGGCTGACTGAGCAACGGGATGGTGGCCCGGACCGCTGGATTAAAGCGCTCGAGATGCCCCACCTGCGCGATCCGTTTGTGCTTGTTCGCCAGTTGAACCAACTCCTCCGTTTCTGCCAGCGATGCCGCTAGCGGCTTTTCGATGAGTACGTCCACCCCGGCTTCCATCAAGGCGCGGGCGACCCCAAGATGATGCACCGTAGGCGCTGCCACAGACGCCGCGCGAACTTCGCTGTGCGTGGTGAGCATCTGCTCGACCGAACCGAAAGCGCGGCAGCCAAACTCGCGTGCCACCGCATCGGCCCGGTCCAGGTCGGGATCGACCACGCCCAGCAATCGAACGGGCAGACCTTGTTGTTCAAGTTCGTGGTAAACCCGGGCGTGGTTGCGTCCAAATACGCCCACCCCTACCACTGCGACGGAAATCGCATTGTCAGCGTGCAGGAAAAAACTCTCGGCTGGCCGGTTGCCACCTGGAACAAGAAATTGTAAATGCAAAGGCGTAAAGCGAACCGGGTATTTTGTGATCGGGTCATCGGGCGACTCAATAAATTCTTGGGCAGGGCTTTTCCCATCACCGATGACCCGATCGCAAAATCACCCAATTCTTGTGGCCTTCTTGAGGATCGCGATCTGCCCGGCATGATACAGCTCGTGTTGCGCAACTCCGTGAAGCATGAAGCAGAAATCATATTTCTTGCCAGGGACGCGATCGCGTAGACGAGATTCCGGCAGAGTCGCTACCGTCTTCACCAGTGCATCGTGCGTGCGCTTGGCGTGTGTAACGGCCTTACGCCACGCCGCTTCCGTCGGCTTCGGAACGAGCGGAAAATTGGCCACGCCGGTAAGTTGTATTTTCTCGCCACCGAGCCGGCGGGAAGCCGCCGCATCCCACGCAGCGATGTGCAACGTAAGCTCCCAAATGCTGTGAGCATCAGGCAGAGGTTTAGCTGCGGCCGTGGCGGCCTCCACGTCTTGCAGCAATTCGAGCAGCGCAGGACCATGCCATGCATCCCCTTGGAATGCACGGCGCAACTGCTCGGCAATGAGGGCGGATTCGGAGGTCGCAGAAGTCATGTTCTTAGCTCGTGTTTGAGATCAGATTTGTTACAAGAAACTGAAAGCCGATTGGGCAGAGCTGGTCGCAAGCTGACATCAGTCAGCCACAATTGCGATTCCCACCGCATTGGCCGCGTCGATGATCTTGTCGCCGTCCAAGAGCAGGCATTTCCCCGCGTCGAGCGCCAGACAGGCTGCGCCCCCGGCCTGCATCACCTCGATAGTTTTCAATCCGATCACGGGAACATCGAAGCGCATGTCCTGATTGGGCTTTGCGATCTTCACCACGGTAAGAGAGCGGCTAAGAGTCAATCCCTCGCCGTACAGCGAACCCATCACTTTTCCGGCGCGCTCGATGGTGGCGTCGGTGCCCTCCATAGCTTCCACCGCCACGCAAGCAGATTCGGCGATTACGACGGTCTGGCCAATGTCATGCCGCGCGAGCTGGCTAGCCACCGAGCGGCCATACTCGATGTTCTTCCGTTCCTGGCCAGTGGGTGCGCGGCGTGTCAGCACTCCTGACTTCACCAGCAGCGGCTCCAGGAGCCAGGTAGAATTTTCCAGCGTGATGCCTTCCTCTGCCAAAACCTTGGCAATGGCGCCAAGCAGGCTGTCGGTGTTGCGCGTGGTCAGCGAAAGCAAAAGCTTGGCCAGACGCCAGTCTGGCCGGATGGCGGAGAAGATCTGTTTATGCTTCACCTGCCCCGCCATGATGGCGCGGCTCACGCCTTCTCGCTGAAAAGTTTCGATCAGTTTTGAGAGTTCGCCAAGCGACAGCCAGTGAGTGGACGCCACACCTCGACCTTCAATTTCAGGAGAAGTCTCTTCCTTGATGGCGATGACGACAACTTCGTATCCCGCGGCGCTGGCCGCATCCAGAACCAGAAAAGGGAACTTGCCGTTGCCCGCGATGAGTCCGATGCGTTGCATTTCAGTGGTCAGTGGCGAGTGGTTAGTGGTCAGTGCTCTTACTGGCCACCGACCACTAACCACTGCCCACTTACTTGATCACTCCTCGCTCCGACGCCTCGATAAAGCGGATCAGCAGATCCACATCTTCGCCGCGATCGGGCTCCGACTTCAGCTTCTCCAGCCCCTGCGACGTGTTCATCTTGGACGCCAGCAGCGTCTTGTAGGCATGGTGAATCTTGCGAATTCGCTCCGGCGAAAAGCCGCGGCGCTCGAGGCCGACTTTATTCATTCCGTAGGCGTGCGTGTTACGCGCGGCGGACGTCATGGAAAACGGCAAGACATCTTGCGTGATCGTTGTGCCGCCGCCGACGTAGGAATGAGCCCCGATGCGAACAAACTGATGCACCGGGCAAAGCGCCCCGACCACGGCCCACTCTTCGACTGTCACGTGTCCGCCCAGCGTCGCTCCGTTCACGAGCATGCAGTGGTCGCCGATCACGCTGTCGTGTCCAATGTGCGCGTAGGCCATAATGAGAATGTGGCTGCCCACTTTCGTGAGCCCGCCGCCTTTGACGGTGCCGCGGCTGATGGTTACACACTCGCGAACTTCATTTTGGTCGCCGATTTCGAGCCGCGTCGGCTCGCCTCGGTAGGTTGTATCCTGAGGCGCCATGCCGATGGCACAGAAAGGAAAGAAGGCGTTGTTGGCTCCAATTTTCGTGGGCCCTTCGATGGCCACGTGCGACACCAGATGGCAATCCTCGCCGAGGTCGACCTCGGGGCCAATTACACAGTAAGGACCGATCCGGCACGAAGGTGGAACTCGGGCTCGCGGATCAATAATTGCGCTGGGATGGATTGCGGCGGGATGAACGTTCATGGTTGCTTCATGGAATCATTCCGCGCTTTCACCGGCGCGGTTAAAACCGTCGCCGCGTCCACGTGAACTGTCGATGAGCTGACATGAAACCGTTGCTTCCGCTACACGCCTGCCCGCCACCAACGCGACACCGTGCATCTTCGCGGCGATCATTCGCGGAATGACGCGCCAGCCTTTCACTTCCACCTCGATCCGAAGCTGATCTCCGGGACTTACCGGACGACGAAACTTAGCGCGGTCAATGCCGGTGAATACCATCACTTTATTGTCACGATCTTCCACCTCGGTAAGCAGCAGGGCACCGCCCGCCTGCGCAATGGCCTCCACAATCAGCACGCCCGGCATGATGGGCAATCCCGGGAAATGGCCGTTGAAAAATGGCTCGTTGATGGTGACATTCTTGATCGCAACAATACTTTCCTTGCGTTTTAATTCCAGCACACGATCAATCAGCAGCAAGGGATAGCGGTGGGGGAGAATTTTCAGGATCTCGTGAATGTCGAGCGCGATCTTGCCAGCGCCCCCCGGCCGATCGTCCTCGGGTGGAGTGGTCTCAATCATGGATTCGTCTCAAACAGCCTGAAGATTATACTGTACCGCATCGTGTTCACGGCGAAGCAAACTCCAGTCCGCGAAAGGGAAGTGTGCCCGAAACGAAAATCGTCGAATCAACGATCGCGAGCCTTTGGCAAGGCCGCCTACGCTACTTTGAAGAGCGTCAGGACCAAATCGTCGAGACAATCCGCGAACTGGTGCAGCTTGAATCCCCAAGCGACAACAAGCGAGCGGTCGACCGAATCGCCGCGTTCCTCGCTCACCGATTCGAAGCGCTCGGCGGGCGGACCAAACTCCATCGCAGCACCGATTTCGGCGACAGTTTGCAGATCGACTTCGGTGGGAAAGTCTCTGGACAACAAAAACCGAAGCCGGTTCTGCTGTTGGGACATTACGACACGGTTTATCCGCTGGGAACGCTGGCGAGTATGCCGTGCAAAATCGAAAGCGGACGATTGCTCGGACCCGGCGTTCTCGATATGAAGTCGGGCATCGCGCTTTTGCTTTACGCCATCGAAGCGCTGCAGGGGTGGTTTGGCGGACTGCCACGGCCAGTCACAGTTTTTCTGGTTTCCGATGAAGAAGTGGGCAGCCGCTCGTCGCGAAAAATCACCGAGGCGCTGGCCAAGAAGTCAGCTGGAGTGCTGGTGCTGGAGCCTGCCGCTGGACTGCGCGGCGCCGTGAAAACCGCCCGCAAGGGCGTCGGCGAATACGCGCTGCGAGTAAAAGGCGTCGCGGCTCATGCGGGACTTGATCCCGGGAAGGGACACAGCGCCATCCTTGAGTTGGCCCGGCAAATTGCCATCATCGCAAAGTTCAACGATGTGCGGCAAGGATTGTCCGTGAACCCGGGCGTGATTGAGGGCGGAACGCGCACCAATGTAATTGCGGCCGAGGCGTCCGCGGCGATCGATGTACGCATCAAGAGTGCAAAGCAAGCATCCGCAATCGATCGCAAATTCCGCTCGCTCAAGCCCTTCGACAAACACTGCAAGCTCGAGATAACGGGCGGTGTGAATCGCCTACCCATGGAGCGGACCGCGGGAGTGGCGACTTTATACAAAAAAGCTCAGGGAATTGCCAGCCGCGTGGGATGGAAACTTGAGGAGGCTGCCGTGGGCGGAGGTTCGGACGGGAACTTTACCGCTGGCATGGGGATTCCGACGCTGGACGGGATGGGCGGTGTGGGCGAAGGGGCGCATGCCGTGCATGAATTCATGGTAATTTCTGAATTGCCACGAAGGGCGCTGCTGCTGGCGGGAATGATCGAAAGCGTTTAGGGCTTCTTCTTTGACTCCTTAGTAGGGGTAGCCTAGAATTTTCGCAGTGCTCTCGGCTGGCCTACGAAGCGTTGCTTAAGCGCCTGAGATGGAGGAGTCATGGGTGAATTTTCGCCGTTCCATTGGCTGTTGGTCATCGCGATCGCCCTTCTGCTCTTCGGGACTAGCAAGTTTGCCGCTGTCGGCAAGGGTATCGGCGAAGGCATCCGCAACTTCAAGGCCGCGATGAAAGAAGGGGAAGAAGCCAAGAAAGAGAAAAAAGAAGAAGAAAAGAAGTCCTAGTCGCTGATTTCTTTGTTTTTCCCGACGCTGTATATTGACCTGCCAGGAACTGTTTCAGACCACTCCTCGTTCGCGCAGCATTGCATACACCAGCGCCACCGGCAGCCCCACAACATTGCTATAGTCGCCCTCGATGCGCGGGATCCAACGGGAGGCGATGCCTTGGATTGCATACGCGCCAGCCTTGTCCATCGGTTCGCCGGTTGCGATGTACTCGCTGATCTCGTTGTCCGACAGCTGGCACATAGTCACCAGAGTTGTCTCGGAAGCAATTTTCAATTCTGGATTCTGAGTTCCCTGCGTCAATTCCAATTTCTCTGCCGACGGGCCCACCAGGCACACACCCGTGATCACTGAGTGCGTGCGTCCTGACAGCAGTCGCAACATGCGCACCGCATCTTCCTTGTCTCGGGGCTTGC
>Ga0116130_1000654_pt1 | contig 21008 bp, 18 predicted proteins | sample June2015DPH_17_5_FD_89733 | JGI IMG/M metagenome (GOLD analysis project Ga0116130, IMG submission 89733) | Peatland microbial communities from SPRUCE experiment site at the Marcell Experimental Forest, Minnesota, USA - June2015DPH_17_40 | ecosystem: Environmental > Terrestrial > Soil > Wetlands...
CCTCGAGGGGGAACGCCTCAGGGAAAAGGTCTCGGCCAGCAACTCCCGGACCGGGGACTCGCGACTCGGCCGGCTTTCCTGCCGGCTGGAGCGCTGGCTGCTCGCGCACGGCGTCGCGCTGCCGTTCGGGGTCCGCGAGCTCGCCGTCCTGGAAAAGCCCGGCGCGCCATGACCTCGCCGGCCCCGAGGCGCCAGATGCTGAGCATCGTGATACCCGCCTACAACGAGGAAGACAACGTCCCGAGGGTCTATGAACGGCTCGCCGCGGCGCTCGACGCGCTCGACTACGACTGGGAGGTCATCTTCAGCGTCGACCCGTCGACCGACCGCACGGAGAAGGCCATCCTCGATCTGCGGGCAGTCGACCCGCGGGTCCGGATGCTGAGGTTCTCACGGCGCTTCGGCCAGCCGACGGCGACGATCGCCGGGCTCGAGGCGGCGTCGGGCGACGCCGTTATCGTCATCGACTGCGACCTCCAGGACCCCCCCGAGCTCATCGGCGAGCTCGTCGAGCAGTGGCAGCAGGGCTACGACGTCGTCTACGCGCAGCGCCGCACCAGGGCGGGCGAGACGCTCGTGAAAAGAATGGTCGCCGCGGTCGGCTACCGGATCATCCGGCACATCGCCGAGGTCAACATCCCGCCGAACGCCGGCGATTTCCGCCTCATGAGCCGCCGGGTCGTCGACGCCGTGGTCGCGCTGCCCGAAAAGCACGGGTTCCTGCGCGGTCTCGTCGGCTACGTCGGGTTCCCCCAGACGAGCGTGCTCTACGACCGCGAGGTCCGCCGGGGCGGCTACAGCAAGTACAACCGCTTCACCGGTTCGGTGCTCATCGGCCTCAACGGCGTGATCGGCTTCTCGCGCTATCCGCTGCAGCTCATCTCCATGATCGGCATCGGGCTCGCCACGATCGCGTTCCTCCTCGGCGCGACGTACTTCTCGTTCAAGCTCGCGGGCGTGCACTTCCCCGTCGGCAACCCGACGCTCGTCATCCTCATCTGTTTGTTCGGCGGCATCCAGTTGCTCTCGCTCGGCATCCTCGGCGAGTACGTGGGCCGGATCTACGACGAGGTGCGCGATCGCCCGAAGTACATCATCGAGTCCCGATACGGCTGGGACGACGCTGATCGCCGGTAGCGACGACCCGGGGCGCGGACCGCGGCCGGCGGTGCCGCCGGTGTGCGTCCTCGCGGGAGGGAGGGGTACCCGCCTCCGGGAGGCGACCCGTGACCGGCCCAAAGGCCTGATCGAGGTCGCCGGCCAGCCTTTCCTCGTCCACCAGCTGCGCCTGCTGGCTCGGAACGGCGTGACGCGCGTCGTGCTGTGTGTCGGCTTCCTCGGCGAGATGGTCGAGGAAGCGATCGGGCCCGACCGCGAGGGCGTCGAGATCGCCTACAGCTACGACTCTCCGGGGCTCGACGGGACGCTCGGCGCGATCCGCCGGGCGGCACCGCTGCTCGGCGATCGCTTCCTCGTCCTGTACGGCGACACCTTCTTGCGCGTCGACTACCGCGACGTCGCCGATTCCTGGGCGCGAAGCGGGCTGCCCGCGGCGATGACCGTGCTGCGCAACGAGAACCGCTGGGAGGCGTCGAACGCGGCGTTCGACGCAGGGCGCGTCACCCGCTACGACAAGGAACGCCCTTCGCCCGACATGGCCTTCGTCGACTACGGGCTCGGCGGCCTCACCCCAGGGGTCATCGACCTAGCCGGTGACGGCGCGGCCGAGCTGTCGGACCTGTACTCGGTGCTCGCCGCCAGGCGGCTCCTTTTCGGCTACGAGGCGACGGAGCGCTTCTACGAGATCGGCCGCACCGAGTCGCTGCGCGAGACCGACGCGTTCCTGCGGGGCTACTGGTCGGCGGCCGACTGAACCGCGGGTCGTTCAGCCCGCCGAGTCGCCGTGGCGGCCCTCCTTCCGGCGCAACGGGGACGCCACACGACCGGCGAGCGACGCGCCGGCAACGGCCCAGCGGTAGCTGCGGGTGGCCTGGATCGTGGCGATCTCGTCCTGCAACCGGACGATCTCGGCGTTCAGCCCAACGATCACGGCCTCGGCGTGTTCGAGATCGGCGATGAGCTCGGCGGCGCGTTCGCGCACCTGGCCGAGCTCGTCGCGCGTCGCGCGCTCCCGGTCCTCTACCCGCGCGAGGATGAGCTCGAACTCGTTGATGTAGACGTCCTTCACCGAGAGTTCGCGCAACACGGCTTCGTACTCGGCCTCGCGCACCCGGTCGGCCTCGACGAGCTCGCGTCTCAACAGTCCCGCGGATCCTGGCGCCTCGTCGGGAAGCGATCCCGCCACGGGACTCACGATACTCGACGCCCCCGGAACGCCCAGCTCACAGCCGTTCCCTCACGATCCGACCCCGGCGAGCCGTTCGACGAGGGAGGGCCAGACCGACGACGCGGGCAGCGCCGCCCAACAGGCCTGCTGGGCGAGCACGCGCTCGCGCTGGGACCGCCAGGCGTCGTCGTCACCGAGCAGCGCCGCGACGGCGCGGGCGAACCGGTCGGGATCGTCGGTGACGACGACCGCGCCCCGGTCGTCGAAGGGGATCCCCTCGGCGCCCACAGTCGTCGCCACGGTCGGCACGCCGTATTGCACCGCTTCGACGGTCTTCAGCTTCACCCCCGACCCGTAGCGGACCGGCACGACGACGACGCGCACGGTCGCGTAGAACTCGGCGAGGTCTGCCACCTGACCGACGAAATCGACGGCCGGCGTAAAAAGGCGCCGGACGTTGGCCGGGGGGTTACCGCCGGTCACCCGCAGGCGCACGCCGGGCTGACGGGCGCGCACCTTCGGCAAGACCCTCCTCGCGAACCAGTCCACGGCGTCGGCATTCGGCGACTCCGGCCCGGCGGACCATCCCGCGACGAAACCGATGTCCCGGCGGGAGGCGACGCCACCGTGGCTCGGTGTCACCTCGGCGAGGAACGGGGGGTGCACGGCGACGTTGTGCGGCGTCGTCGAGTACTTCCGGAAGAAGTCCGCCTCGTCTTCGGAGATCGCGACGACGAAGTCCGCCTCCCGGGCGATCCCCTGTTCGACCTCCGCGAGCCTCGCCGCGTCCTGCGCCACCCGGAGCGCGGTCGGCGCGTCGAGGACGAAGGCCAGCTGACGCTCGAGCCGCCGGTGGAACAAGGCCTCCGCGTCGTAGACGACCGGGACCCCGGGGGCGAGCCGGCGCAGCGTCCCTACCGACGCCGTCCAGTTGTGGGGCCGGGAGACGATGGCGACGGCGTAACGCTGAACCTCACGCGCGAGCAGCCTCTCGAGGTCCTCCACGACGACTCCGACGCCTAGCGCGTCCGCCCGTTCGGCGTCGGAGTCGGTCGGCGCGACGAGCGGGAGCACGTCGACCTGGAAACCTCCGCCCCGAACGAGCTCGCCGATGACCTCTGCCATGCGCCCCGAACCCGCGCCGAGCGACGGATCGGGCACCGCATCGTCGATGACGAGAAGACGCGACTCCCCGCGCCGACGACGTGGGACCGCGGACCCCGCCGGCGGGTTCGGTTCGCGCGTCGCCATCGCCGCCCGCGCCGAACTCGCCCCGGCGGACGGACGGTTCGCCCGGGCGCGCCAGACGTCGAACAGCTCCCGGTTGAGCTGCATGACGCACGACCGGAAGTGGTCGTTCATGCGCGCCGAGTGCGCGCGGCGCACCGACGCCCTTGGCTCGATGACCACGTGTCCCCCGGTTTCGGCGACGCGGGCGCACAGGTCGGTCGTCGCGAAACCGAACGGGTGGAAGATCCCGTCGAGACCGCCGAGCCGGTCCCAGGCGCGACGGCGGACGAGGAACGCGCACTCGGAGACAGCGATCGACGAATCCTCCGCCGGTCCGCCGGGTCCGGCCGCTCGATCTCGCGAGCCCGGGGCGTCATCGACCGTGACCGCACAGCCGATGACCTCGGCGGCGGGATGGGATGCCGCCGAGGCCGCGAGCACGTCGAGCCAACCGGGCGGCACGGTGACGTCGTCATGGATGATGGCAAGCAGTTCTGAGCGGGTCGAGGCGACCCCAACGTTCACCGACCCGGCGAAGCCGAGGTCGGAACGGGATGTGATGACCTTTGCCCCCCGAACCAGTCGCGCGACCGCGTCGAGGACGTGCGGCTCGACGTCGTTCAGCACGACCACCACCTCGAACGGATCGGTCGTGCGTTGCGCACCGATCGAAGCGAGACACCCGAGGAGGTGCGGGGCGGACCCCCAGGCGGCGACGACCACCGAGACGGCCGGATCGGATGCCTCGTCGAAGACGACCACGTCCGGCGCGCTCACGGCCTCGGCCACCCCTCTCCGGACATCAAGTTCGACCCAGCGGCGCGGCGCGCCCCGGCAGGAAATGCAACCGATCCCACATCTCTTCCCTGTCGAGCATCGTGGGCCAAAGAATATCGACGGTCGTACGCGCCGACCCGGTACATCAGCCGACGATGCCGCCCCTCGTCATGGCGAGAACGTCGAGGGCCCGGTCGACGTCGTCCTCACCGAGCAGGCCCATCTCGAGGACGACGGCGCGCAGGTCCTTACCCTCGGCGAGGGCGCGCTTCACGACCTTCGCGGCGTTTTCGTAGCCGATGTAGGGATTGAGCGCCGTCGCAATCGACGCCGACGAGAGCGCATAGTTGCGGCAACGTTCGGCGTCGGCCTCGATGCCGTCGACGCACTTCGCGGCGAGCGTCCGGCTCGCCGCGGCGACGAGGCGGATCGACTCGAGCAGGTTCCGCCCGATCACGGGCAACATGATGTTCAGCTCGAAGTTCCCCGCGGCCCCGCCGAAGGCGACCGCGGCGTCGTTGCCGATCACCTGGGCGACGACCTGGCACACCGCCTCGGGGACGACGGGATTCACCTTTCCGGGCATGATCGAGGATCCCGGCTGGAGATCGGGGAGGTGGATCTCTCCGAGGCCGCAACGCGGACCGGACGACATCCAGCGCAGGTCGTTGGCGATCTTGTAGAGCGACACCGCGATCGTCCGCACGACGCCGGACGCCTCGACGAGGCCGTCGCGGGCCCCCTGGGCCTCGAAATGGTCCCGAGCCTCGGTCAGGTCGAGTCCCGTCGCGCGGCGCAGGCGCTCGATCACCTCGGCGGCGAAACCGGGTTTGGCGTTGAGGCCCGTGCCGACCGCCGTCCCCCCGAGCGGGAGCTCGCCGACGCGACCGAGGCTCGAGCCGAGGCGTTCGATCCCGTGCTCGATGGCCGCGGCGTAACCGTCGAACTCCTGTCCGAGCGTGACCGGCGTCGCGTCCATCAGATGGGTGCGGCCCGCCTTCACGAGTTCGGCGAATTCCCCGCCCTTCCGGCGCAGCGCGGCGGCGAGTTGATCGAGCGCGGGAACGAGGTCTGCCCCGATCTCACGGACCGTCGCGAGATGGATCGCCGCCGGGAACGTGTCGTTCGAGGACTGCGACGCGTTCACCTCGTCGTTCGGGCTCACCGGCCGTCCCAGCCGCTCGCCGGCGAGCTGGGCGAGGACCTCGTTCATGTTCATGTTCGTCGAGGTGCCCGAGCCGGTCTGGAAGACGTCGATCGGGAACTGGTCGGCATGGCGGCCCGACGCGACCTCGCCGGCCGCCTCGCCGATCGCCGCCGCGACGGTGGCATCGACCGTCCCGAGTTCGGCGTTCACCTCGGCGCAGGTGCCCTTGATGATCGCCAGCGCCTCCAGGATGGCGCGCGCGACGGGTTGCCCCGAGATCGGAAAGTTTTCGACGGCGCGCTGTGTCTGCGCCCCCCACCGGGCATCGGCGGGTACCCGCACCTCGCCCATCGAATCGTGCTCGACCCGGAAACCGTCCGCCGAGGCGGGCTTGGCCTCGCCCATGTCGTCATCCTTTCTGCCGCCGGACGGGCACCGATGCGCCCCGACCCTGTGGATAAGACAGTCTCACCGTAGCGGGACGTCATCTGAGGCGACGGAGCCCCAGCCCAAGCTGTGTTTCCTTGCACAGGCCATACGGCCACCGATACGTTGGGCTCATAATGCGCTACCTGGCGAGGGTTGTGTCGCGGGCGGTGATCAATTGATCCGCACCCCTGCCGGACGCCGCGTTCGACGACACCCTCGCGACGTCCGCCATCTCCTTATCGCCGCGACCGTCGTGGTGGCCGCGGCGACCCTGCTGCCGGCGCTGTGCGCCGGCGCAGCGAACAGCCCCTCACCCGTTTCGACGCTGCAGTCGAAAGCGAGCGTCCTCGCCTCCAAGATCGCCACGATCCAGGTGAAACTCCAGGTTCTTTCCGAGGAGTACGACCAGGCAGCGGCGCGCGAAGCGCTCCTGCGCCGCGACATCCGCAAGGACGAGCGGCAGATCGATGCGGCCCGGTCGAACGTGAGCGATGACAAGCAGTCGCTGCAACGCCAGACCATCGACGCCTACGTGAGCGACGGCGCGACCTCGGACGACCTCTCCGCCCTCACGGGCAACGAGAACGCGCTTCCCGCCCAGCAGACCTACCTCGAGGACGCCGCGGGGAGCCTGTCGAGCGCGGTGAGCTCGTTGCGCTTCTCCGAGCACGCCCTCGTCGAGCGCGCCGACCAGCTCGCCCGGGACGAGGTCCAGTCGCGTGCCGCGATGAAGACCCTCAACGCCGCCCGCACGAACGCCGACCAGCTCGACACCGACCTCACCTCAACCCTCCAGGGCGTGAACGGCTCGCTCGCCGCCGCAGTTGCCAACCAGCAAAAGCAAGAGGCGGTCCAGGCCGCGGCGCAGGCCGCGGCGGCCCAGGTGATCAAGCAGGCGCAGCAGCAGTCCGACGCCGCGACGAGCTCCAACCCCGCCGCCACGGTCGACCCGACGGACGCGGCGAACGGAGACCAGCAGGGGCTCGCGGCCGTTCATGCGGCGGAGTCGCAGATCGGCGTGCCCTACGTCTGGTCCGGCTCGTCTCCGGGCTACGGCTTCGACTGCTCGGGGCTCACGATGTGGGCATGGGGCCAGGCGGGGGTCAACCTGCCCCACAGCGCCGAGGACCAGTACTACTCGGTCGAGCACATCCCGTTTTCAGAGCTGCAGCCCGGCGATCTCATCTTCTACGCCGCAGGCGGCTACATCTACCACGTGATCATGTACGTCGGGAACGGCCAGGCGATCCAGGCTGAGCAGACCGGCACGACCATCGCCATCGCCCCGGTCTGGCCGGGCGCGTTCGCCGCGGGACGTCCCTGACCGAAGGTTCACCCGCCCGGCACGCCCGGCCCGGGAGCTAGGAGGGCCGGACGGCGGCCCCGCCGCGGGCCCGCTCGGCGACAGTCAGCACCGGCACGAGCCAGGGTGCGCCGTCGGGCGGCAGTTCCGTGACGATGTCCGCGGCGACGGCCCAGCGCAGCGCGGCGACCTCGGCCGGGTCGGGCACGGGATCGCCCTCTATCTCACCGACGAGGACGTGGTCGAACTCGTGCTCGACGAGACCGGACACCGGGCAGACCGCCCGATAGGTGAGCGTGCCGACGTCGGCGAGGCGACAGGCGAGGCCGAGCTCCTCGCCGACGCGCCGCTCCGCGGAGGCGACGAGGTCCTCGCCGGGCCGGGGGTGGCTGCAGCACGAGTTCGCCCAGATCAGCGGGAAGTGATATTTCGTCGCGGCGCGCTGCTGGAGCAACACGAGCCCGTCTGACCGGTACAGGACGACGGAGAAGGCGAGGTGGAGCCGGCCCGGCGCCTCATGGGCCGCGAGTTTGGCCATCGTGCCGATCGGTTCCCCGTCCTCGTTGACAAGCACGACGGTGTCGCGGGCCTTCGCCGACCCTGGCTGCCCCGCTCCCCCGTTTGCCACGCCGTTCGCTCCTTCGGACACGCCTCGAGGCGCGCTTCGTCGTGCCGGGCGGATCCGCGCGCATGCTATGACGGACCTCGCGAGACTGTCGGACGCGCGCCTCGGGAGGCGTGGACCGGCAGGCAGCGAAGATCGGGGTGATGTATGGAATACCGGCAGCTCGGGAGGTCGGGACTGCGGGTGAGCGCGCTCTCACTCGGGTCGTGGGTGACGTTCGGTTCTCAGCTCGACGTCGGGCTCGCCAAGTCGTGCCTCGCCGCGGCCCGGGCGGGCGGGGTGAACTTCTTCGACAACGCCGAGCAGTACGCCGGCGGCGAGTCCGAACGGATCATGGGCCGGGCGCTCGCTGAGCTCGACTGGCCACGCCACAGCTACGTCGTGTCGACCAAGTTCTTCTGGGGCATCTACGAGGGCGTGAATACGCAGGACACGCTGAACCGCAAGTACCTCCTGCAGGCGATCGACGGGTCGCTCGAGAGGCTCGGCCTCGACTTCGTCGACCTGGTGTTCTGCCACCGCTCCGACCCGGCGACGCCGATCGAGGAGACCGTCTGGGCGATGCACGACATCGTGAGCTCGGGCAAGGCCACCTACTGGGGGACGTCAGAATGGCCGGCCGACGACCTGCGCGCCGCGTTCGAGATCGCCGAACGCCATCACCTGCGCAAGCCGGTGATGGAACAGTCGCAGTACAACCTGCTCGAACGCCGGCGCGTCGAGGTCGAGTACGCCCGCCTCTATGAGGACTGGGGCCTCGGTCTCACGACCTACAGCCCGCTCGCCTGGGGCATCCTCACGGGCAAGTACGTCGACGGCGTCCCCGAGGGGTCGCGGGCGACCGTCCCGGGCTTCGAGTGGCTGCGGGACCGGCTCGTCGCGCCGGAGACGAACGCCCGCGTCCCGGCGCTGCTCGCCGTCGCCCGCGAACTCGGCTGCACCCCCGCCCAGCTCGCCATCGCCTGGTGTGCGGCGAACCCGCACGTCTCGACCGTGATCACCGGGGCGAGCCGGGTCGAACAGGTCGAGGAGAACCTGCGGGCGCTCGACGTCCTGCCGCTCCTCACCCCCGAGGTGATGGCCCGGCTCGACGCCGCCTACGCCTGACCCTGGCGGGGTGGCGCGACCTCGTCTGAACCTCGCCCTCGCCGGTTCGGAAAACCCCAGGTGGGTGACGGATCTCGTCGCGGCACGCGGCGCCGCAACGCCACGCCGTGCTAGTTCACACGGAGTTCACACGTCTGACACCGCGGCGAAACGACACTCTGGCACGCTGAGCAGGTCAGACGCGGATCGGTCCCACGTCGGAGGTGAACGCGTCGCGCGTGAACCTCCGGCGCGGGGCTGAAGCGATCCGCCGAGCACCCAAGGAGCAGTTCGTGAGCTATCAGGCTGAGTACATCTGGATTGACGGCTACAAGCCGACACCGATGATCCGATGCAAGACGAAGATCGTCGCCGACGGCAAGGAACCCCCGATCTGGGGCTTCGACGGCTCCAGCACGAATCAGGCCCCCGGGAACCTCTCCGACTGCGTCCTGCGGCCCGTGCTCGTCACACCCGACCCGCTCCGGGGGGGCAAGAACAAGCTGGCGCTCTGCGAGGTGCTCCTCACCGACTTCACGCCGCACCCCACGAACACGCGGGCGGGTTGCGTCGAGGTCGCCGAGAAGTACGCCGCCCAGGAGCCGATGTTCGGCATCGAGCAGGAATACACGTTCTTCCAGGACGGCCGGCCACTCGGCTGGCCCGAGATCGGCTTCCCCGCGCCCCAGGGTCCCTACTACTGCTCGGTGGGGGCCGCGTACATCGTCGGGCGAGACATCGTCGAGCGGCACACGGTCGCCTGCCTGGAGGCGGGGATATCGATCGAGGGGACGAACGCCGAGGTGATGAAGGGCCAGTGGGAGTTCCAGGTCGGCATCTTGCCGCCGCCGGTCATCGGCGACCAGCTGTGGCTGGCCCGCTGGCTGCTCTGTCGCATCGCCGAGGACTTCGGCGCCGACGTGAGCTTCGCCGCCAAGCCGGTGCCGGGCGACTGGAACGGCGCCGGGGGCCACACCAACTTCTCGACCAAGGCGATGCGCGAGGGCTACAAGCCGATCCTCGCCGCCTGCGAGGCGCTGGCGAACCGCGTCGAGGACCACATCGACAACTACGGCGACGGCATCAAGGACCGGCTGACGGGGGCGCACGAGACGGCCCACTGGAGCAAGTTCCACTACGCGCCCTGGGACCGCGGCGCGTCGGTCCGGATCCCGTGGAACGTCGAGAAGGAGCAGAAGGGCTGGATCGAGGATCGCCGGCCGAACGCCAACGCCGACCCGTACGTCGTGTCCCGGCTCATCACCGAGACGGTCTGCGAGGACGCCGCGAGGGGCTGAACCCCGCCCGGTAGAGCGGCCGCGCCCGGCTCGCCGGTGGGGTCGACGAGCGCACCAATTCGTCGGGCCCGCGCCACTCGGTAAGGTGGCCGCCGTGCCGACCGACGCCGCGACCCTTCCCCGGCGACGCCCGCTCGTCCTCGCCGACCTCGTCCCGCGGGTTCGGGCCCGGGACGCCGTCCTCGTCGTTGGCGCCGCCGGTTTCGTCGGGCTGCTCGCCCAGGTCTCGATCCCGTTGTCGTGGACCCCGGTTCCGATCACGGGCCAGACGCTCGGAGTCGTCCTGGCGGGCAGCACCCTCGGCGCCCGCCGGGCGGGCGCCGCCCTCGCCTTCTACGGCCTTGCCGGACTCGCCGGCGTTCCCTGGTTCGCCGATCACGCCGCGGGCTGGCCCGGCGGGCTGTTCGGCTATGTCGTCGGCTTCCTCGTCGCCGCGGTCGCCTGCGGCTGGTTCGCCGAACGGCGAGCCGACCGGCGGATCGTGAGCTCGCTCCCGGCGATGCTGTGCGGCGACGCGATCATCTTCGCGATCGGGGTCCCGTGGCTCGCCGTCTCCTACCATTTCGGCGCCGCCGAGGCGATCGACAAGGGACTGACGCCGTTTCTCGCCGGTGAGGCGATCAAGACGGCGCTCGCTGCCGCCCTCCTCCCCGCGGCGTGGAAGATCGCCGGCGCCGCCGGGAGGTCGCGCGAGCTGCCCCGCTAGCTCGACGCCCGGACGCCGGGCCCCGAACAGGGAGTCGCTCCGCCAGGTCCCCCGAACGAAGCTGTTCGGCCCCGGACCGGTCCACCGTCGCAACCGGGGCCTTTTCCCCGGCGAGTAGCTTGGCGCGCCGTGGATCCGTCGAGTGACTTCACCGGGGCGGCGCGCGCGCTGACCGCGAGCGGGGAACCGCTCGTCACGGCGCGCGGGCTCGTGAAGCGGTTCGGTGAGTTCGTCGCCGTCGACGGCATCGACTTCGACATCGGACACGGCGACTCCTACGGGTTCCTCGGCCCGAACGGGGCCGGGAAGACCTCGACGATGCGCATGATCGCCTGCATGTCGCCGGTCTCCGCGGGAACGCTCCGGGTGCTCGGCCGCGACCCGGACCGCGACGGCCCCGAGATCCGCGCCCGGATCGGACTCGTCCCGCAGGACGACACCCTCGATCTCGAGCTGACGGTGCTCGACAATCTCCTTGTCTACGGGCGCTACTTCGACCTGCCGCGCCGCCTGATCCGCGAGCGCGCCGACGAACTGCTCGATTTCGTTCAGCTGAGCGAACGCGCCCGTGACAGGGTCGAGTCGCTGTCCGGCGGCATGCGGCGCCGTCTCACGATCGCGCGCTCGCTCGTGTCGGAACCGGAACTGCTGATCCTCGACGAGCCGACGACGGGTCTCGACCCTCAGGCTCGACACCTGCTCTGGGACCGCCTCTACCGGTTGCGGCACCGGGGCGTGACGCTCATCATCACGACCCATTACATGGACGAGGCCGAGCAGCTCTGCGAGCGACTCGCGGTGATGGACCGCGGCCGCTTCGCCGCCGAGGGCGCGCCGCAGGAGCTCATCGCGCAGTACTCGACACGTGAAGTCGTCGAGCTGCGCTTCGGTACGACGGAGCCGGAACACGTCGCCGACCGCCTCGACGGGATAGCGCAACGTTGCGAGGTGCTCCCGGACCGCATCCTGCTCTACTCCGACGACGGCGACGCGACCCTGGGGCGCGTCCACCGGCTCGGCCTCAACCCGGAGAGCACGCTCGTACGGCGCTCGAGCCTCGAGGACGTCTTTTTGCACCTCACCGGCCGCACACTCGTCGACTGACCGATGGGCGGCGTCGTGACGGCCTTCGGCACCGCAGCGCAACCGCGCGCCGGCGTCCCGCGCTGGCTGAGATCGTTCGCCTACTGGGCGTTCCAGTACAAGCGGACCTGGCGGGGTTCGGTGACGACGAGCTTCCTGTACCCGGTGCTCTACCTCGCCGCCCTCGGGGTCGGTCTCGGATCGCTCGTCGACCACCACGTGCACGCGGTGTCGGGGGTGAGCTACCTCGACTTCCTCGCGCCCGGGCTCCTCGCCGCGACGGCGATGCAGGTCGGTGCCAACGAGTCGATGTACCCCGTGATGGACGCCATCAAATGGGGGCGGACGTACTTCGCCATGCTGGCGACACCGCTCACGGTGAAAGACGTGCTCCGCGGCCACCTCGCCTGGATCGCCGTCCGCCTCGTCACGGTCTGCGCGATCTACGTCGTCATCATGGAGGCGTTCGGAACCCTGCACTCCGGACTCGCGGTGCTCGCCGTCCCGGCCGGCGTGCTCGCGGGTCTCGCCTTCGTCACGCCGATCATGGCCTTCTCCGGGATCCAGGAGAGCGACCGGGGGTTCTCGTCGCTCTACCGGTTCGGTCTCATCCCGCTCTTTCTGTTCTCCGGGACCTTCTTCCCGATCACACAGCTGCCCCGTTGGCTCCAGTTCGTCGCCTATGCGACGCCCCTCTACCACGGCGTCGCGCTCTGCAGGGGCCTCGTCCTCGGCGACCTGGGGATCGCCGCGGGGGCGGTGCACGCCGGCTACCTCGTCGCCATCGTCGTGGTCGGCTACGTGCTCGCGGCGCGCAGCTTCCGCAAGAGGCTCGTCTGGTGAGCGCGGCCGTCTCCGCCCCGTTCCGCATCACGCCGATCGGCGTGCTGGGCTCCCGCCGCGCCCTCCGGCTCGTCGAGCGGAACCTCCTCGTCTACCGCCGGAGCTGGATCATCTTCGTCTCGGGGTTCTTCGAGCCCTTCTTTTACCTGCTCTCGATCGGCGTCGGCCTGAACAAGCTCGTCGGCGCCCTCCGCATCGGCAACGCCCTCGTCGCCTACACGGCCTACGTCGCCCCCGGCCTCCTCGCCTCGTCAGCGATGAACGGGGCGCTTTTCGACGCGACGTTCAACATGTTCTTCCGACTAAAGATCGCCAAGACCTACGACACCATGCTCTCCACGCCGCTCGGGCCGGCCGACGTCGCGCTCGGCGAGCTCGGCTGGTCGCTCATCCGCGGCTCGACGTACTCCGGGGTGTTCATCGTCGTCATGGCGGGCTTCGGCTACGTGCTCTCGCCGTGGGCGGCGCTGTGCCTGCCCGCCGCGATCCTCATCGGGTTCTCCTTCGCCGGTGTCGGACTGGCGGCGACCTCGTTCATGCGCAGCTGGCAGGACTTCGACAAGGTGTCGCTCGCCATCATCCCGATGTTCCTTTTCTCGGCGACGTTCTACCCGTTGAGCGTCTACCCGGGATGGCTGCAGCTCGTCGTGCGGGCGACGCCCCTCTATCAGGGGGTCGCCCTGGAACGCGGCCTCGACGCCGGCGCGCTGTCGGCGTCGCTCGCCGGCCACGCGGCGTACCTCGCGGTCCTGGGACTCGCCGGCCTGGTGGTCACCTCACGGCGTCTGGCGCGCCTGCTTCTCCCCTAAGTACGCGTCGAACGGCTGGCGCGCGGTCAGGTCACCCGCAACTTCAACTCGTAGGACTTCGCCGGCTTGGCGTTGCGGCCGGGGGGGAAGTACTTCAGCAGAATCGTCGTCGAGCCCGCGCCGACGGCCCGGAACGCGACCTCCTCGATCTCGGTCCCCCCGACGGAGCCCTTCGTTGCCGAGGGGTGCATGTACGCCGTCGAGACGTACTTCGCGACCGACGCCGCCGGACGACGCGTCACCTTCCAGGTGTAGCCGCAGCTCGCCACGCACGCCCTGAGATCGACCACGATCTTGTCACCGACGACCGCGGTCACCCGGGCGATCGGGGCCCGCACGACGACCGTCGCGGCTGGCTCGCGCGACTGCGCCGGCACCGCGGCGCCCGCCGTCGACACCGCCGCGAAGGCGACGAGCGCCATTGCCACCGGGATCGCGACCAACCGTGTGCTGGGCCTCGTCGTGCTCACGTCTTCACCGCCGTCTCCGTGAGCCCGGCCGACTGCCGGGGCGTCCGCTTGCACCATACAACCCGTGCAAAATCCCACCTCTAGGACGTGCGCCGTGGATCTCCGGCCTCCGGTCGATGCGAGGGATACGACACCTGCACATCCACAACCGGGAGTCCTCGGGCGGGTGAACCTCTACCGCGTCACCAACGTCTGTGGAGGGAACATCTAGGGCCCGACGAGCAGCCGGTAGACCGCCTCCTCGGCGTCCGTGGTCGCCAGCAGAAGGATCTCGTCACCTGTCGCGAGCTCGATCTCGGCCCGCGGCGGCAGGACACGGCTCTTGCGCATGACCGCGACGACCGTCGCGTCCCGCGGCAGCTCGAGGTCGGCGAGCGCCTTCCCCACCACGGGCGACGCGGCGGCGAGGGTTACCTCGACGAGATGGGTCTCACCGTCGCCGAGTTCGAGGAGCGGGACGAGCGACCCGACCGAAACGGCCTCCTCGACGAGGGACGTGAGCAACTCCGGCGTCGACACCAAGACGTCGACACCCCATGAATCGTTGAAGAGCCATTGGTTCTCGGGGGTGTTCACGCGAGCGACGACACGCGGCACGGCGAACTCCTGCTTGGCAAGCAGCGAGATGACGAGGTTGTCCTCGTCGTCGCCGGTGACCGCGACGGCGACGTCGACCTCGGCCATCCCGGCGGCGTCGAGCGAGCGCATCTCGCAGGCGTCGGCGACGACCCATGTCACATCGAGCGCGGGCTGGTGGAGGGCGACGACCTCGCGGTCCTTCTCGATCAAAAGGACATCGTGCCCGTTCGCCCGGAGGTCCTTGGCAATCGCCAAGCCGACGACCCCGGCGCCAGCGATCGCGACCTTCACGGCCGGTCCGCGGTCTCGTCGGCGACCGGTTCCGGCGCGGGGGTCTCGAGGAGCCGCCCGAGATCGCCCACCGAATCCCTCGTCACGATGAGGTGCAGCATGTCGCCCTCCTGGCCGACGAGCCCGTCGGTGTCGAGCCGCGGCTCCCCGCCGCGGAGCACCGCCGCGACCTTGGCCCTGCCCTCGATGGCGAGGCCGCGGAGGGACCGTCCCGCCCACGCCTCCGGCAGCTGCCGCTCGACGAGCACGAGTTGCCCGGTCGGATCCGTCCAGGCACCCGCCTCGATCTCCGGCACGAGGCGCTGCATGACCTGCTCGATCGTCCACGTGACCGGCGCCACCGTCGGGATCCCGAGCCGCTGGTAGATGAGCGCGCGCCACGGGTCGTAGATACGCGCGACGACGTTGGCGATGCCGTAGTGCTCCCGGGCGATCCGGGCCGTCACGATGTTCGTGTTGTCCCCGCTCGTTACCGCGGCGAGGCCGCCGGCCGTCGACGCCCCGGCGGCGTTCAGGTCGTCGAGGTTGAACCCGGAACCGACGACCTTCTCGCCGGGCCAGTCGTCGGGGAGGCGGTGGAAGGACTGGGACACCCGGTCGATGATCGAGACGCCGTGACCCTGCTCGGTGAGGCCGATCGCGAGCCCGGCTCCGACCCGCCCGCAACCGACAACGATGACGTGCACGACCTCCATGCAACACCGCCCGGGGAGTCGGGACAACTCCTCGCCTTCGACCCCCCAACGCCGGCGGGCGCGATCCCCCGCCGCGTTAGGGCGTCGTGTCGGTCTCCGCCTGCTCCGGCCCGGCGATGAGCTCGTAGACCGGGTTCAGGATCGCGAGCTGGCCCTGCCAGGCGCCGACCATCCCGCGGGCGATGAGGCGGGCCCCCTGCTGGACGCCGGGGATGTGCCGGCGCCCCTGGAACACGAGCAGGATCGCCCCCGTCGGGTCCACGAGCGTGCACTCGAGATTCGCCGTCGCGCCGCCGGCGGGGACGCGGACGGACCGGATTCGACCGGCGACGTGTACCCGGTCCCGCCATTGCGCCTCGACGATGGGCGTCGTGCCGGAGATCTTCGACGTCTCCCCGTCCCCCTCGCGCACGACGGGGCGCGTGTGGTGGGTCCCCGTCCGCTCGAGGAGCGCGATTGCCCGGTGCTGGGCGGGGACGCTCGAAAGCTGGAACGGGACGATCGTCGCGTTGGCGTGGGGCAGCTGGGACACCACCGCCGCGATCCGGTCGGCGGTGCGGTCGTGGAGGATCCTCTGCCAGCCCGTTCTAAAGGCGCGTCGCGGCATGACGACCGACAGCTCCGTGTCGCCCTGGGCCAGCACCTGCGCGGCGAGCTCGAGAGCGGCCCGTGCGAGGCGGCGGTCCGGGCAGTCGACGATGTCGAGCGGCAGGCGCGAGAGCCCGAGCCGGCTCCACTCGGCCTCGAGCCTCGCGGCATCCCGCGGGTCGACCGCGAAGTGCACCGCCCGTAGCTCGTCCGGGTTGAGCGTGCGCGCGTACTGCACGGCGCGGGCCGAGGCGAGGTCGAGCCGGTTGACGAGGATGAGGACGACGTGACGGCGCAGGACGGGCGCCTCGCAGGCCTGGGCCGCGCCGACCTCGAGCTCCTCGGACTCCGTCGTGTACTGGCGGTGGAGCCGGAGCAGGGCGACGTAGAGCAGCGGGCCGAGGACGACGACGAGCCAGGCGCCCTCGGTGAACTTGAACACGGCGAAGATGAGGACGACGATCGCGGAGAGCACGGCGGCGAAGCCGTTGATCACCTGGCGGTACTTCCAGCCTGACTCGCGCAGCGTGCGGTGGTGCTTCACCATGCCGGCCCCCGCCATCGCGAACCCAGTGAACACGCCGATCGCGTAGAGCGCGACGAGGCTCGTGAGGTTGGCGCCAGTGCCGACGACGAGGGCGATGCCCACGACGGAAAGGACGATGATGCCGTTGGAGAACGCCAGCCGGTGGCCGCGCCGGGTCAGCTGGCGGGGCAGGAACGAATCCCCAGCGACGAAGCTCGCGAGGTAGGGGAAGCCGTTGAAGCTCGTGTTGCCCCCGGTGAAAAGGATCAACATCGTCGCGATGACGACGAGGTCCTTGAGGGCGAGCCCGATGCCGTGCGTCCCGAGCGCCCACGCCGCCACTTGCGAGATGACCGTCGGAGAGCCCGCCGAGTACGGAGAGGCGTGCGACCAGTGGGCGAGCAGCGTCACGCCGAGAACGAGGAACCCGAGAACGCAGCTCATGATCACGAGGGTGATCCGGCCGTTGCGGGCCTCGGGCCGCTTGAAGGCCCCGACGGAGTTCGAGATCGCCTCGAGACCGGTGAGCGACGATCCGCCGTTCGCGACGCCCCGAAGGATCACGGTGATCGCGGCGAACGCGACAAGCCCGCTGTGCTGTCCGAAGGGCAGCATCCCCGCCTGGCGGGAGATCTGCGCCGGCACGTCGCCGATTGCCTCGCGGACCAGCCCGACGACCACGGTCGAGCCAAGCCCGAGGATGAAGAGGTAGGTGGGAAGGGCGAACGTCTTCGCGCCCTCACGGATGCCGCGCAGGTTCCCGTAGCAAAGGAAGACGATCACGGCGACCGTGATCGGCACGGTGTAGGGCACGAGCCTCGGGACGAGCGAGGTGAGCGAGTCCGTGCCTGCTGTGCACTGCACGGCGACGGTGACCGTGTAGTCGATGAGCAGGGCGACCGCCGCCACCTGCGCGGTGCGCGGCCCGAAGTTGTCCCGAGCGACGACGTAGGAGCCCCCGGCCTTCGTGTAGGCCTTGATCACCTCGAGGTACGACAGGGTGACGAAGACGAGGATCCCCAGGATGACGAACGTCACGGGGATGAGAAGGGCGAACGCGGCGACGCCGAACCACGGGACGAGCTGGGTGAGCATCTCCTCCGTGCCGTAGGCGGAGGACGAGATCATGTCGGGCGCGAGGACGCCGAGACCGGCGATCTTGCCTAGCCGTTCGACAGCCTGGCGCTCGGTGGCGAGCGGTGGGCCGAGAAGGACGTTCTTCAGCCGGTAGCGGAACGTCTCCGGGAGGGCTGCGATGTCGGGGCCCGGCAGCGCGTCCGGGGCGAACGGCCGGTCCTCGTTCGCCGGTTCAGGGGGCGAGTCGCGCCCGGTCTGGGCGGCAGCTCCCCGGGGCATCCGTTCCACGGGTCTCACCTAACCACACATCCGCTGTCGGACGCGACGGATGCCGCGCCACCTGGCGACGCGAAGCCAGCCCAGCAGCGCCGGATCCGCCATGTCGACCGGGTCATCTACCCGTCGCCATCGTCGAGGTTTGCGCCGCCCACCCGAGCCCGCGCCGTTCCCTGGCGAACGGCCGACGCTCCGGGATCGACCTCGCCCGCCATGACCGGCTTTGTGGCACGGAGGCCGCGGGTCGCGGAGAGCACCGCGGCGAGGGCCATGAACCCGATCGAGGAGAAGAACGCGGCGTGCAGACCAGTCGTGAACGCCGATCCCAGCCGGCGGGGCAGGCTCGTCGTGCCGACGAAGATCGCGAATGCGAGCTGACGGGAGATCGAGCGCGCGGCCACAAGCACCGCGACCGAGAACGAGAACACCATTCCGATGTTGGCGAACGTGCGCAGCATCCCCGAGGCGATCCCGAAGTCCCTGCCCGGCGCAACCTTCATCACCGCTGAGTTGTTCGCCGGCATGAACGCGCCGGCCCCGAGCCCGTTCAGCACCGCCGCGACGGTGACCACGCCAAGCGGGGTTGTGGGCGTGAGCTGGGAGTAAACACCCAGCGCAAGCACTTCGACACCGAGGCCGATCGTCGCAGGCCAGACGGCGCCGAACCGGTCGGCGAGCCTGCCGCAGATGGGCCCGATGATGCCGCCCACGAGGTACCCGGGAATGAGGAGCAACGACGCATCGAGCGGCGTGAGGTGCCGAACGCCCTGGAGGTACATGAGGACCAGGAACAGCACGGCGAAGTTCGCGAGGCCCTGGAACAGCGCGGCGAGAAGTGTCGGGGCGAACGTCGGGATCCGGAAGAGCCTCAGGTTGACCATCGGTGCGTCGCGGTGGTGCTCAACGACCACGAAGACGACCAGAACGGCGACGCCACCCACGAGGGTCGCGAGCAGCGGGCCGGAGAGCTTCGACGTCGCGAGTTTCGTCATCGCCCAGAGCACGCCGAAAAGTCCTGCGCCGAGAAGACTCATCCCGAACAGGTCGAGACGCTGCCGCTCACGCGGACCGCGGTCGCGGAGAACCTTGAGCGCGAGCGCGAGCGCCAACAGCCCCGTCGGGACGTTGATCCAGAAGATCCACCGCCACGACGCGTACGTGATGATGAAGCCACCGAGCAGGATGCCGAGGATGGCTCCCACGTTCCAGCCGATTGCGTTGTAACCGAAGGCTTTCCCCCTCTGCTGCTTGGGAAAGGCATCGGCCAAGACCGCACCGCTATTCGCCGTGAGGAACGCCCCGCCGACACCCTGGACGATGCGGAAGACGATGATCGTCGTCTCGCTCGTCGCCGTTGCGCACAGGGCTGACCCGACGATGAAGACCGCGAAACCGAGCTCGTACATGCGCGTCCGCCCGAACATGTCACCGAGGCGGCCGACCTGGGTCGCCAGGATCGTGACGACGAGGATGTAGGCGACGATCACCCACACGACTGCGGAGAGCGCGATGTGCAACGACCGTTCCATCGCCGGAAGTGCCAGGACGACGATCGTCGTGTCGACGGCGGCCATCAAGACACCAACGACGACGACGAGGAGGATGAGGGCGCGTTGGCGGTCGCTCAGTCCGGTTTCCGGACCGGGCTCGGCGCCAGAAGGCCGGGGCTCGCCGTCACTCCGTTCCCGCTCCCCACCGTGCCCATCGTCGACGATCCGCGGCGCCCCGGCGACGAGGTCGTCGGCTGCGATTCCCCGAACGTGCCCCGGTCGCCTCATCTCACCTATCCCGCCCGCTTCGCCTCAGCACGGTGGTGACAGGAACGGCCGATCGCACAGCGGGAAAGTCTTGGGAGCGCTAGTCCACGTCGCAAGGGGACAAGGTCCTGGGCGCCGATCAGCGATACCGATCCCGAACCCGACGATTCCCGCGGTAGTGCAATGCGGCGCAAGGTCCGAAACACCGGGCCGGCCGCGGCCCACGAAGGCTTCGACTACCCGGGGTGCGGTGTCCCGCCGTGCCGGTACTCGGCGATCGCGTCGGCCGGGAGCGGGTGGGCGAAGAGGAAGCCCTGGGCGGTGTCGCACTCGAGCGAGGTGAGCTCGTCGAGCTGCTCGCTCGTCGCGATCCCCTCGCCGACGACCGACATCCCGAGGGCGTGGGACATCGCCGTGATGGCGGCGATGATCTCCGTGTCCCGGTTGGTGCGGCCGATCTGCTCGATGAAGCTGCGGTCGATCTTCAAAATGTCGACCTTTAGCCGGTGGAGGTGGGCGAGCGTCGAGTAGCCGGTCCCGTAGTCGTCGATGGCGAGCCGGACGCCCTGGTCGGATAGGGCGGCGAGGGTCGCCTCGACGTCGCCCGACTCGCCGTTCAGCGTCGTCTCGGTGATCTCGAGGCAGAGCCTTCCCGGCTCGAGGTCGTGGCAGGCGAGGACCTTGGCGACGTAGGAGGCGAAGCTCGGGTCGACGAGCTGGCGCCCGGAGATGTTCACCGCCATCGTGAACTCGTCGGGCCAGCCCCCCGCGGCGAGCCAGGCGGCGAGCTGGCGGCAGGCCTCGTCGAGGACGAACGAGTCGATCCGGGTGATGAGGCCGCGCTCCTCGGCGAGCGGGATGAACTCGACCGGCGCGATGACCCCCCGGGTGGCGTGGTTCCAGCGCACGAGGGCCTCGACGCCCCGCAGGCTGTGGTCCTCGATCGAAAAGAGCGGCTGGTAGAGGAGGAAGAGCTGGCTCGCTTCGAGGGCCTCGCGCAGCTCCACCTCGAGGACGTGGTTGGCGACGACCCGGGCCCGCTGGGAGGGGGAGAAGACCTGGAAGCAGTTCTTGCCGGCGTCCTTGGCGCGGTACATGGCGATGTCGGCGTCCTGGAGGAGCTGGC
>Ga0116130_1000655_pt1 | contig 20997 bp, 20 predicted proteins | sample June2015DPH_17_5_FD_89733 | JGI IMG/M metagenome (GOLD analysis project Ga0116130, IMG submission 89733) | Peatland microbial communities from SPRUCE experiment site at the Marcell Experimental Forest, Minnesota, USA - June2015DPH_17_40 | ecosystem: Environmental > Terrestrial > Soil > Wetlands...
GCGAAGAAGGGACAATTCATAAATGTCTGAGGACACGCAGAGGGTGGATCCTCTACGCGATCATCCGCCAGTTTCGCGAAATCTCATTCGCAATCCCATCAGCCTGATCGGTCTGGCGCTGGCCGGCGTCGCCGTCGCCAACATCGTTCTGCTGGTTCTCATTGACGTCCTGGCCAGCCACTCCTCTCCCTACATCGGCATTCTGGCCTACATGGTGGCGCCGGGATTCCTGGTTTTCGGACTTATTCTGGTCCCCCTTGGAATGGTGATCGAGCGGCGGCGGCGGCTGCACGCGGTTGGTGCGCCGCCCCATTTTCCCAAACTCGATCTCAACAATCCGGCGCAACGCAGCACCTTCGCTTTCCTGCTTAGTTTCGTGGTGATCTTCGCGCTGGTCAGTTCCGTCGGCAGCTACAAGGCCTATGAGTTCACCGATTCGGTGGATTTTTGCGGCCAGTTGTGCCACACCGTTATGCATCCCGAGTTCACGGCGTATGAAGCCTCGCCGCACGCGCGCGTGGCTTGCGTCGAATGTCACGTGGGATCGGGCGCCAGTTGGTACGTGAAGTCCAAGCTGTCGGGCCTGCGCCAGGTTTACTACACCGCTCTGGGCACCTATCCGCGCCCCATTCCCACACCGGTGCAGAATCTTCGCCCCGCGCAGCAAACCTGCGAGCAGTGCCACTGGCCGCGAAAATTCTGGGGCGCGCAGCTCAAAACCTTCACCCATTATGGCGACGATGAGCAGAATACGCCGCGCGTGCTCCGCATGCTGATGAAGGTCGGTGGCGGCGATCCCAAACTCGGACAGGCCGGCGAAGGCATCCACTGGCACATGAACATCGCCAACAAGGTCACCTACATTGCCAGCGACGAGCAGCGGCAGGTGATTCCCTGGGTACGCATAGAAGACAAGAATGGCCGGGTGGCCGAGTACCTGGCGAAAGACGCCTCCCTCACGCAGGCGCAGATTGACAAAGCCGATAAGCGCCGCATGGACTGCATCGACTGCCACAACCGCCCGTCGCATATCTACGTGCCACCCGATGCTTCCGTGGACCAGGCGATTACCGGGCACGCCATCGATGCCACGCTGCCATTTATCAAGCAGCAGGGTGTCGCGGTGCTGACGGCCGACTACAAGACCTCTGACGAGGCGCAAAACGCGATTGCCGAGAAGATTTCAAAGTTTTACCAGGACAAGTACCCGCAAATCGCGTCGGCCAAGGCGGACAGCGTCAAGGGTGCCGTCGTCGAATTGCAGCGCATTTACAGCACCACCTTCTTTCCCTACATGAAGGTGAACTGGAAGACGCATCCCAATAACATCGGGCACATGTACTATCAGGGTTGTTTCCGCTGCCACGATGGCAACCACGTGAGCAAGGACGGCAAGGTCATCAGCAAAGACTGCAACTCCTGCCACACGGTGATGGATCAGCAGGAAAGTGGCACGCAGATCGCGGCGGTGCCAGCTCAAACTTTCAAGCACCCGGTTGACATCGGGGACCTGACTGGAGTGAACTGCTCCGATTGCCATAGCGGGGGCGTCGGGCCGTAAGGGCCACGTAGAGGTCGCGCGTTTCAGCCCCTGAGGCACTTCGGCTGCACTCACGACACCCCCCTCCCCCGGCCGTTGCTTCATCTTTGTTTTCAATACTTTGCTTGCAAAGTATTCATAAAAAACAACTTAGTTGCATCAATAAGTCATTGCTGCTCAATACCTTACGTAGTTTCGGTCAAAGTATTCATAACAAACAACTTAGTCTCACTAGTAAGCCTTTGATAATCAATACTTTGCGCGATTCCCCACAAAATGTTGAACCTTTTGGACTTACACGCAAAGTATTCCGGAATAATGACTTAGAGGAAAAATATCGGCGACGCAGAGGCGGGCAAGCCTGGAAAATCGGAAAGGGCCGCAAGCGAAACAGACAGCGCTGTGGTCGCAGCACGCAGTCCTGCTCTCGAGGATGTTCTGGGAGTCACCCACCCACCGAGCCCGCCATGGCGGACGCTCGCCGGGGGCCCGCTCACTCGCAGGCACAACAGTCCTCACGCACAGTGTACTTGCCGGCAGCCGCCAGACCCAAGCGGGTTAGACACAGGGCAGTGTGACTAGAGCGTATTTCAAAAATGGTCTTTGAAGGGGCGCAGCTTTAGCTGCGCCGGTTTCCGTTAGCGAAAGTTGTGCTCTCTCGGCAGACAAAGTCGCGTTTTTCACAGCTATTTCCCAAGATCTGTAAACTTCTCGCCTGTGATTTTGAATACAGACGCCTGTGATTTTGAATACAGAAGAGAAGATCGAAGGCAGCTACAATCAGCGGCGCAGGGTAAAACAGGCTGAATCACGCACGGAGTTGGATCAAGCGAGAAAGTGTTCGGGCAAGTCGGGCCGATGAACGTCACCATTCTTAAGGGTAGCCAAGAAATTGGTGGAACCTGTATCCAGGTCTCCTCTGGAAAAACAACGATTCTTCTCGATGTAGGTCTTCCTCTCAGCCCAGACAGCCGACCTGTCGATGTCTCTAGCCTGTCTGTTGATGCCGTACTTATCAGCCATCCTCACCGGGACCACTTTGGCCTCATGGACTCACTTCCGGCCGGCACTCCGGTCTATATCGGCAAGTTGGCCCGCAGCCTGATCGACACCACGCAGGTTTTCATCGGCAAAGACAGATACGCACTCGACTTCCACAACTTCAAAGCCTGGCAGCCGTTTACGATTGGTGAGTTCACCATTACCCCGTATCTGGTGGATCACTCCGCCACCGATGCCTACGCCTTTCTCATCGAAGCCGAAGGCAAGCGCCTGTTCTACAGCGGCGATCTTCGCTCGCATGGCCGAAAGGGAATTCTCTTCGACAATCTCGTAGAGCGCCGGGTTCGCGACATCGATGTGCTCTTCCTCGAAGGCACCATGCTGCATCGCAACAACGACCTCTTCCCGGACGAGAAGTCAGTCGAAAAAACTATCTTTGAGACGATCCGACGGCAGAAGAACATCTCGTTCCTGCTGTCGTCCTCGCAGAACATCGACCGCATCGTGTCCGCCTATCGGGCGTGCAAACGCGCCCACAAGCTCTTGGTCATTGACATTTACACCGCATGGGTGCTCGAACAACTCCGGCAAATCACTCAAAACACGCCCGCCATGGATTGGCCCGGGATAAGAGTTTTCGCCGCTCACAGCCAGGACGAAAGGCTCAAGGTCAACCCAGACTACTTTGGAGATTTCAGGAAGCGACTCTATCGCTACAGGGTCAAGCGTGAGGAACTACACGCAACTCCTGAATCATTCCTCTACTTCGGCAAGATGTCCAGCTTTCGTCTCATCGATGAGTTTGAGAGCGCCGCAGCCCCTGTCAATGTCATTTACTCGCAGTGGCTCGGCTATCTCGACGGAAGCCATCCCGAGTACTTCGGCAGTGACAGGATCTCCGCCTACCGGAATGACCCAGAAGTGAGCTTTGTCTACGCGCATTCGAGCGGGCATGCGCCATTGAAGGACCTGCAAAAACTGGCTGCGGCTTTGAAGCCGAAAATGCTGCTTCCGATCCATACCGAAGACGCAGAGGGCTTCAGAAGCAACTTCGAGAACGTCACGACACTAACGGACGGAGAAACGTTCATCCTGGACTGACAAAACCTGTTACAAATATCTGTACCGCCAATGCGGTGAAAGGAAAGTAGAAATGGCCATCTGTCCAAAGTGTCATACCAGCGGAGGAAACTGGAGGCATTGCAAAGCGTGTGGGATGTTTTTTTGTTTCAATTGCAAAGCTAAAGAAGGATTCCATATCGACAACAAATGCCCACTCTGCGGGGTTGTCGGCAAGATAGAACGTACGGGACCGAAATAGAAGGAGCTCGGAGAACACATAATGCCCAAAGTCCAAGGCTGGATTGCAGAACACATTGAGAGCCGGATTTCTCGTGCCAGGCAATGGCGCGAGAAACTCCCCGAGCACGCGAGACTAGCGAAAGATTTCCGGTATGTTCGGATTCTAGGGAATGGATTTCGCCCCGTGTCAATCAGCATTATTAACCCTTGTGGGCATCTGAACGACAAGAACGGTGGTGATATCGAGTGTTGTAGCACCCTCGCCGAAGCTCTGGAAAAGGCGAAGAGCGCAAACCGCGATGAGGATGAGCCCGTCACGGACAAGCCGGAGCATAGGGTTCAGGCTTACCTTATTCGAGAGGCATTGCGAAAAGAGTTGCGATTTCATCAAGCGTTCCAAGGATTCGGCAATGAATTCGATGAGCTTATCTTTGTCACGGATGAACTCAACCTGGAGGCCGGGGAAAACAAATTGCGGGCCGACATGATCGCGGTCGGAAGCAAGAGCGGCGCATATTTCCCAGTGTTCATTGAACTGAAGAACGCTCGGCATCTAACCGAGCTAATAGGCCAACTGAATAACGCCAACGAGATGCTTTGGGAAAACGAGGAAGCCCGCGGCACGTTTGCCGAGTTTCTAAACGTAGTCACCGGCGTAGATGTTGACACTTCGGCGAAAGCTAAGCGGATGCTCATTTGGCCGAATTCGCCGAGCGGGAACGAATCGGAAAGTGTCAAAAAAGCCCGCAGAGAAGGCTTCCTTATCGCGGACTTTGAGCCATCGTATCTATTCCGTGCCCTCGAATAGGCACATAACGCCATAGAGGCGGGACGAGTTGGAACCCAGAGAGCCTCCTGATTCGGAGGCTCTCTGGGTATATTGATGCTATTGATGCCGAAGAGTGAGCCGCTTTCTATGGCAGAACGATCCACAAAAGCGTCGCGAACCAAGAGCGGACCGGAGCCGCACGTCGGCATTTTCTGGCTACTGGACGGCACACTCCTCACCGACAGCACGCCGCTCAACCAGGCGGAGCCGTACGGTGACCACCTAACACATCCCCGAAGTCATATCGACGTGTGGGACGGCTGGCAGAAGTTGGGCAAAGTACCCGTTGACGTGCCTTATGAGCAGCCGCCCCGTGGAAGGGTGGTGTTCAACCGGAAGACCAGCCAATCTGTGCTTCTGGCTGACAAGTGCATCCTTGAACGCAAGAGTGTTGTCGCCGAGATCACGAAGGCGCTCGGCTTGCTCAAGGACGTCACGCTTGGCAGCGACTCGCACTACCGCTGCTCGAAGTGTCTGTACGGGAGCATCACCGGAGCGGATTGGGACGATTGATCGCAGGGATGGGGTGTGGGCAAGGGGACGGCGCTTGAGTCCTATTGCCGTGAAACGCCCGACGCGTCTGCGTGCAGGCATAGGCTCTTGGCCAGCCGCGGTGGAGGCGGCTGGAATGAGCAGACGCGCCAAGCGGAAATCCTCGAAACTAAAGCGGCCGAAAACAAAGCTCGGCCTCCCTGACCTGGACCACAGCAAATCGGCTTTCCTGGATAGCCTTCGCTCGCCCGAGTCGAAGCGCGGATAGCCGATGGAGAAGGCGCCGCGAGGAGAATACTTGCGTGATCCTGTTTCAGGAGATGACGACAAGTTGTCTTGAATGTCACTCGTCCGCTCGGACGCCTCAAAGGTTGTGAGGCAGTGTTTCGTAACAGCCTCGTTCCCCTTCCTGCACCGACCCCCTCTACGGCCTGCGGCGCTCCAGCTTGTCCCGCAAACATTACGAGGGTGGGATGCATGGGTCGGCAGGCTTCGCAGAAAAAGACGAGTCGAGATTCGCAAACATCCGGCGCAATGTGATGCCAGCGTTATAAGCGGCTGGTGTGTTCTGCGCATCGTTCATCGGAACGCCAGAGACGTCCCCATCGAAGTACGTGAACCGGTCGGTGATCGCGGACACGAAGAGAAAGGGAGCGTCTGTACACGCGAGACGGATGAGGCCATGCGTTGTCTCGACCGACGCCGGGCGAGCTGGATGACCTGCGGCCATGAAGGCCGCCACGGTCTCCGGATCTTTGAACTTGTAATCCCCATAATTCGTCACATTCAACGTCCCAAGCGCGACATCGGCGATCCCCGCGGTCACGACCGGAGAGTCAGACGGGTTTCTCTTAACCGGCAGAAAATGAAGTAGAGCCGAACCTGCGTCGAAGGCCACCAGTTGCCCGAACAGCTTGGGAGAGATCGAACTGGTGATGAGTTGATCGGTTGGCCCTTTCCAGGTGCTCGACGGATTCTCGCCGTCAGGGTGTGCGTCATGCAGGAAGACCGATGTTCCAATAGCCACACCACCATTCCGATTGGGAGTTTCCGTCGCGGAGCTGGCCGTACCGACCGCAACTACCAAATCCGGCGAGGAGCCGGTCGCGAAAATTTGGGGCAGGCGAAGGCTCTTGACACTGCTGCTTGATTGACACGCGCCCGGTGCATCATTGAGCAAGTCGGATATGCACCATACCTCCAGCTCAAAGTTGTTGTACTGGAACACGGCGCGCGGTTTGATCCACGGGGGCGCCTTTCCCGATGGGCGCTGAAGTGGCGAGTTCAACACTTTCGGCCAGATCGTATCTCCAGAAGGCCACGCATTGCTGTTGAGCATCGCGGCAATCGCCGGCTCGCATTCCCACCACTTATTAATGACCGTGACTATTCGCATTGCGAGCTCCATCGCTGCTCGATTGACCTTCTGAAGTTTGCTCAGCACATGCCATTTCGTGAAGGATCGAAGAACGGTAGCTTAACCCTCCGGACCGGTCCAGGCAAACGATTTTTCTCCTTGAGTCGCTGGCGGCCGGGGATGCAAACTATCTCTTTCGAAAGCTCATGTTTGTTAGTGGAGACGGCAGGAGTTTAACCACCGTCATTAGCACGGAGGATTCCTCCTTTTATCGTACGACACCGAAGAAACAATTTCGGTGCACGTCTTATTTGTGGATCCGGAAACATCGTCCCAAGCGTGTACACACACCCGTTCTTGCAAAGTGCTCGCAGAACTTCCGCTTCGAAGACAGCCTAGCCGGAGATTACTCCCGACGAGTCGGCCAGCATCCGCCAACCGCATTGGCACCGCCACTTGGACGTAAAACGCCCAAACCGTTGAAATGGCTGTTCGGCAGCTGAATTTTGCTGATTAGTAACGAGAAACGCCCAAGTGTCCACAAACCAAGATCGTTCGCGGATGGTCGGCCGTCCGGACGTAACTCCAGATCGTGACATGCGGATCGGGAACCAGCCAATACCGGAACGATGGAACTGTTCCTAATCAAATTAGGACACCACCGGAACGACCTTGCGCTTGCCAAAGAGCGTAACGATCAGCAATAATAGGTCTTTGCCTCCAGTAGCGGGGCCCTGGCAAGCGTCGCAGTTGAGCTTGACGGGGTGTAAGTAGCGGGGGTCCAAGGAACGCCTGGCTGCGTTCGTTGGGGTGTGTGAGCGAAGATGTGGTTCGCTGGAGCACCCGCCCGAAAGGCGCGAACGGCGTGCTTATCGGGGACCTCGATCATCTCGCCTGAGGGAATTTGTGCCACCGGCGCTTCCCAGCGCTCCCAACTAAATCCGTGGTTCTAGCTTGGGGAGGGAATGCGCACACGTGTGGACATTGTCGAGCAGGAAAGGGAGCAGCTTCTGTGTTGATGATTCGCCTTTCGCGCCGCGGTGCGCGCAAACAGCCTTACTACCGCATTGTGGTAATCGAGAAAGACCGCGCGCGCGATGGCCGCTCGGTGGAAGTGGTCGGCACCTATAATCCGCGCACCGATCCCGCCAGCGTGGAATTGAAGCGCGAGCGTATTGCATATTGGACCAGCAAGGGCGCGCAGTTGTCTGACCGGGTAAAGAAGCTGGTGGACAAGGCCGCTGCCAGCGCCCCGGCTCCGACGGCCGCCTAACATTGCGGGACAAACTAGCTTCCGATGAGGGATTGCCGTAGGCCGGTTGGTATCAGGGCACGACTTTCAGTCGTGCCGCAAGTTGGCGGCCCAAAGTAGCGACTTCAGCCGCTGGAGACAGGGGCTAAAGCCCGAATCGAGAAGCGGCCTTTTCGGCACGGCTGAAGCCATGTCCTGATACAGGCCGAATTTGTGAGATAGGTTCTGAATCATGACAAGCGCTGTGAACATGGTTGCGTTGGTGGAACATCTGGCCAAGGCCGTGGTGGAAGCGCCTGACGAGGTGACCGTGGAAGCCTTTGAAGAAGGCGGCCAGACGGTGTTGGAGCTGATTGTGGCCGAGACCGACCTGGGGCGGGTGATTGGCCGTCAGGGACGCATGGCCCGCAGCCTGCGCACCATTGTGAATGCGGCCAGCGTGCGCACTCGCAAGCGCTATCAGTTGGAGATCGTGGAATAACTGGCGACTTCATTACGATCGCTCGTGTGCTCGGTCCGCAAGGACGGCGCGGCGAAGTTATGGCGGAGTTGCACACCGACTTTCCCGAGCGCTTCCAGGAGCGCCGGCAGTTGTCAGGTTTGGCGGCCAATGGTAGCCGCCGCGAATTGCAGCTTGAAGAGCACTGGTTTCACAAGGGCGGCGTGGTTCTGAAGTTCGCTGGCATCGAGACTATCAGCGACGCCGAGCAGCTTGCCGGCCTGGAATTGCAGGTTCCGCTCGAGCAGCGCACCGAGTTGGAAGCGGGCGCTGCGTATGTGAGCGATGTTGTCGGCTGCGAAGTGTGGATAAGGAATGCCGACGACCAGCAGCTGCTTGGGACGGTCAGCGAAGTGCAGTTTGGAGCAGGAGAAGCTCCGCTGCTGGTGGTGCGAGCGAAAGTCGGCGCTGAGCAAGAAATTTTGCTTCCCTACGCCGAGGAGTTTCTGAAGTCTGCCGACTTCCAGCAGCGGCGGATCGAGATGGAGTTGCCCGAGGGACTGCTGGCGCTGGACTCCCCGCTGAGTGGGGAAGAGAAGCAGCGGCAAAAGAGCGAAGCCGACGAATCACGATCGGCGGGCGTTCGCCGCAAGCGAAGGAAATGAGATCAAATCCCCAAGCGCCTTAGGGCGCGAATTGGGGAGGCCCGAATGAAGTTCGAGATTCTCACGATTTTTCCGGACTTTTTTCGTGGGCCGCTGGATTACGGCATTGTGCGCAAGGCGCGCGAAGCCGGGCTCATTGAAATTGGCATTCACGATCTGCGGGCGTTTACGCACGACCGGCATCGCACGGTGGACGACCGGCCATTCGGCGGCGGCGAGGGTATGGTGCTAAAGCCCGAGCCCATCTTCGAATGCCTGGAATCGCTTGGTGTCTCGCCGCGTGAAGAGCGGATGGGCGACGATTCGCGCGAGACCGTGGTGCTGCTTTCGCCCCAGGGCGAGTTGTTCACCCAGGCAGTGGCGCAGGGCTTGACCAGGCGCGAACGCGTAGTGCTCATCTGCGGGCGTTACGAAGGTGTGGATGAGCGGGTGAGCCAGCACCTTGCCGATCGGGAGATTTCCGTTGGCGATTTCGTGCTCAGCGGCGGGGAGTTGGGCGCAGCCATTATCGTGGACACGACGACGCGGTTGCTTCCCGGCGCGCTCGGCAACGCGGCCTCGACGCAGCAGGAGTCGTTTACTGCGTCGGTTGAGGCGGAGCAAGAAAAGGTTGCAGGCGGGCCGCCGAGTTCGACGTGTGGGTCGGGCGGACTGCTGGATTATCCGCACTACACGCGTCCGGCAGAGTTTCGCGGGATGCAGGTTCCCGAGGTGCTGGTAAACGGGGACCACGACGAGATTCGCAAGTGGCGGCGCCGCAGCGCGCTGCAAAAGACATTGCGCAACCGTCCCGATTTGTTACGCGATGCCGAGCTGAGCAAAGAAGATCGCAAGCTGCTGGCCGAGATTGCGGCGGAGCAGGGAAGAGCGTAATGAAAATCATTCACCACGGAGACACGGAGGACACGGTGTTTTTTCCAAGAAGTTTTCTCCGTGACCTCCGTGCCTCAGTGGTTATTTACATTGCTAATTGCTAGTTGCTATTTTCGCCGCCGCGAGGCGCGACACGGAAGGAAAAGAACAATGTCGAACAACTCACCTATCATTGACCGGCTACTCGCCAAGACGCGGCGCACCGATCTACCCGACTTTAAGCCCGGCGACACCGTCCGGGTACACGTGAAGATCAAGGAAGGCGACAAAGAGCGCTTGCAGGCGTTCGAAGGTGTCGTCATTTCGAAAAGCAAGGGAGACCAGCCCAGCTTCACGGTGCGCAAGATGAGCTTTGGGCAGGGCGTGGAGCGCATCTTCCCCACCCATTCGAAGGTCATCGACAAGATCGAAGTGCTGCGTTCGGCACACGTACGTCGCGCCAAGCTGTATTATCTGCGCGCGTTGCGCGGCAAGGCCGCCCGCCTGCGCGAAGTGGATACCAAGCGCGCGTAGTTGCACTGAATTTCTGGCGAGAATCATGACGCCCACCGTTTCACTTGAAGCGGTGGGCGTTGGTTTCTCGGGAGCGTGGTTCAGATCGCCCGCCCTGCCAACTGGCCGCAACACCCATTCAAAACGCCAAACCCCGCCTCATAGGCGGGGTTCGGGTCGCGACCTGCTGTCGCAGTTTGTGGCGGGGAAGTCAGGTAGGGTGTTGTTGCAGCTAGAGCTTTGCCGCCAGTTCCATCAAACCCACGGTCATGGCAATCCAGAGCGCAAACGCTACCGCATTGAGAGTGAAGCGAACCGCGCCGTTGTCGATCAGCCAGTTGTATTTCGCGTCCATAGTGTCTCCTTGAAAAACGGGTTCCACTTCGACAATCGCAACTGCGCTATCGGGGACCCCGGAGATTGCGCCCGACGTGCCCTGCGGCCTCACCGGATCATGTTCTGCTGCTATATACGGGCGAACTGCGGAAAGGTTCCATTACGATTTGGTGAATACTGGCCAGTTGCGGGAATTCAGTGGCAAGCGCAGGTTTTGGTGGGGCAAAAGTCGCATACCTGCCGACTGCTAGTTTCGCTTCTCGTCTGGCGCCGCAATCTCTCCCAGTTCCCAATACTTCTTCAGCAGGGTGTCGGGGACGTTGACTGCTCGTCCCGTCAGCATGTGTTTCAACTGCAGCGCATTGACTGCCGCTTTGCCTTCAAAGTGATTGTTGGCGATGACAAACGTCTTCTGCGCCTTGGCGGCAATGGTGTCAATGCGCGTCTTCCATCCCTGCAATTCGGGGCCGGTATAGAGATAGTTGTAGCGGTCGTTGCGCGAATCGCTGTCGAACCATTGATCGTAATTGCGTCCGTGCAGGCGCACGTAAGCAAACGCGGCGGTTACGTGTTCGCTGGGAGCAATTGCTTTTCCCAGCCGCGGCTGGTCGATATTACAGAAGGCCACGCCCTTTTCGGCGAAGTAGCGCAGGGTCCCTTCATTGGTCCAACTGTTGTGCCGCACTTCCACCACCAGGGGATATTGCTTGAACTTCTCGACCATGGTCTCCAGATAATCGCGGTTCGGATTGGTGTTCTTGAACGAAATGGGAAACTGCGCCAGCACTGCGCCGAGCATATCTTCAGCGGCGATGGAGTCAAGGCCGTCCTTGGCCAGCCGTTCATCTTCGGCGCTGGCGACAATGGTTTCCGAAGATGTGCTCTCCACCACGGCGATCGGCGAGTGGGTGAAGGCCTTGTTCAGCTTGGCCGTGAACATGAACTCGGAATTCACCGCGCGCGATTTGCGGCACCACAGTTTGCCCCACTCCGGCTTGATGTGGCCATAGAACGAGGTGTTGATCTCGATTACGTCAAGGAAACGCGCCAGGTATTCCACCGGATGGAGCGATTTCTTGATCTGCGCCGGATAGACGATGCCTTCCCAGTCTTTATACGACCAGCCCGCGGTGCCAACATAGATCTTTGCCTGCTTGTCCATCCTTGAAGGCGAGATTAGCACAGGCCCTGCGGGCCAATGAAAGTGGCAGAAACAATAAGGAACACTTTGGAAGGAAAGGCGCGGCGGAATGGCCGCGCCTTCGGTTATTCGCTCTCGGGTGTCAAGCTGTCTTCCAACCAGGAACGTCCGATCAACTCACATTTCCTGGAGCAAAACGTCCGCCCGTCACGAGCCCGGCTTGTGCTTTTGAGATACTGGGAATAACACCAGAGACAGACCGCAGCGGAAGTGGCTGCGTCGTACTTGTTTGGTTGCATGCAATCTCCAGTGGAACGGGAGCATAGGATAACTCGCCGCCAAACGCAATCGGCAAAATCGTGGAATCAAGACAGTTACATCGGGTAAGACTATTGTGGGGGTGGTTAGGTGCGCTCAGGTGCCAATAGCTCGTCGACGGACTCGCGCTTGCGCGCCAGCCGCACCCGTTTGCCGTCCACCAATACCTCAGCGGGCCGGAGACGGCTGTTGTAATTCGAAGCCAGCGACATGCCATAAGCGCCGGTATCGAGAATAGCCAGCAGCTCGCCCTCCTGCACAGTGAGTAGCTCGCGGTCGCGCGCCAGAAAGTCTCCCGATTCGCACACGGGCCCAACCACGTCAACGGTTTCTGTGGCCCGGTTGTTTTGCAGAACAGCGGGAACGATTTCGTGATACGCGCCGTAGAGGGAGGGGCGGAGCAGGTCGTTCATGGCCGCATCGACAACGACAAACTGCTTGCCGTTGTTGCGCTTGCGATAGATGACGCGCGTCAGCAAGGCGCCGGCAGGGCCGACAATGGCGCGGCCAGGCTCCAGCAGAAGATGCATGCCGAGACCCTTCAGCGGTCCCAGCAGCGCCCTCGCATAGTCTTTGGTTTGGGTAGCAAAGTTCGCTTCGGGAGTGTGTTCGTACTGGATGCCGAGACCTCCGCCGGCATCGACGAAGCGAATATCGTACCCCTCCGCCCGTAACGAACTCGCCAGCGAAGCCACACGCTCCATGGCTTCGCCAAAGGGAGCCACATCCGTGATCTGAGAGCCGATGTGAACGCTGACCCCGGCCGCTGTTAGATACCGGTTTTCGGCTCCTCGACGGTAGAGCGCTGCCGCGTCGCGCCAAGGCACACCAAACTTGTGCTGGTGTAGTCCGGTGGAGATGTAAGGGTGGGTTTCGGTTGCGACATCGGGGTTCACCCGCACCGCGAAACTAGCTGATTTGCGAAGATGGGTCGCCCGCGCCGCCAGCAATTCCATCTCACTGGCGCTTTCGACGTTGAAGAGCATGATGCCGGAGCGAAGTGCCAGATCGATTTCCGGCGATAACTTTCCGACGCCGGAAAAAACGACTTTCGATTTGATCTTGCCGCTGGCTTCGGCTACCCGCTGCAGCTCTCCCCCGGAAACGATGTCGAATCCCGCGCCCAGGCGAGCCAGCAGGCGCAAGATCGAAAGATTCGAATTCGCCTTCACCGAGTAACAAATAGTGTGTTCGCAGCCGTCAAACGCCTGGTCAAACTGCTGAAAGCGCTGGCGGATCGCCGAACTCGAGTACACGTAGAGCGGCGTGTCGTAGAGTCGCGCCAGCCGGGAGAAGGGAACGTCGTCGGCGTGCAGCTCGGCATTGGATTGGGATTTGCGCAGGAGTCCCTTATCGCGTTTGTAGGTGAACCCAGGCGGGCGTTCCGGTGGTCGGTCAGCTTTCACTTTTTGGCGGATGGTCCTTTCACCTTGATGGCCACGATAGTCTGGTCATCGAACGTCTCCACGCCCTCAGCATGGCTGGAGACGGCTGTGAAAATGGCGTCCACGATTTCTTCCGCGCTGCCATGCGCATTGGCGCGCGCGATGTTCTCCAGACGTCGGCGACCGAACATCTCTCCCGCCGAACTGGTGGCGTCGAGAATGCCGTCGCTGAAGAACAGAAACACATCTCCTGCTTTCCCGCGCAGATTCAGTTCGTCGTAGGTGGCATTAGGGAACAGACCGATCGGCAAGCCGGTGGCTTGAATCTCTTCCACCTTGCCGGCATGACAGTGCAGCGGACGCGGCAAGCCTGAGTTTGCGATCTGGAGCAGTTGCTGCTGGTCGTCCCAGATAGCGTAGATCATGGACACGTACTGGCCTTCGATCGGGCGTTCCGAGAGCGACAGGTTGATACCTTCCAGCATGCCCGCGGCGCTGGGTTCTTCATTGGCCAGCGAGCGTGCAATGCCGCTGACCAGCGATGCATAGATGGCGGCAGGTGCACCCTTGCCGCTTACATCGCCGACGGCGATGCCGGCCACGCCCTCTCCGCTGTACTCCAGGAAGTCGTAAAGGTCGCCGCCGATCTGGCGCGCCGGGGCAAAGCGCGAAGCCACTTCGGCATGCTGAAAGGTCGGCATTTTCTGCGGCAGCAGCCGGAACTGCAACTCTCGGGCCAGCGCCAGGTCCTGCTCCAGCCGTTTCTCCTGCCGCGCGATGCGCTCATACAGGGTCGCGTTCTCGATTGCGATTGCCACTTGCGCGGCTAGTGTAGTCATAGTGCGCACGTGGTCTTCGGTGAAGTACCCGCGACGCGTGTGTTCGATATCGAGGACCCCGATCACATTATCTTTATAGATCAGCGGAATGCAAAGCTCCGAGCGCGTCTCCGGATTGGCGTTGATGTAGCGCGGGTCCTTGCTGACGTCCGGCACCAGGACGGCCTGCTTGTGCTGGGCGGCATATCCGACCAGCCCCACGCCCAGGGGAATCTCGTGCTTGAGCTTTACGCTCTCATTGAAGCGCAACGAGAAGCGATGCTGCAGGAGGGTGCCGCCCGGGTCGAGCAGCAGGATGGAAAACATCTGGAAGTCGATGATGCGGGTCACCAGTTCGGCGATCCGTTTCAGCAGTTGGTCAACGTTGAGAATGGAGGTCAGTTCGCGGCTGATCTCGGTGAGCAAGGTCAGTTGCCGGGCCTGTCGCGAGACCCGGGTGTAGAGGCGCGCGTTCTCGATGCCAACGGCGATACGTGACGCGAACAGGGTCAGCAGTTGCTTGTGTTCCTCGGTAAATGCGCCCGGTTGAGCGGCTTCCACGTCAATGACGCCGATCACCTTGTTCTTGGCGATCAGGGGCGCGGCCAACTCGGACCGCACTCCCGGTGCGGAATTGATGAAGTTCTGCTCGGCGGCGACATCGTTGACCAGCACGGCCTCGCGGCGCTGCACGGCTTGTCCGGTGACGCCTTGCCCAACCTTAATGCGGATGCGTTCCGCCACCTCGGGAGGATGGCCGACCTGGAAACGGACGCGCAACTCTTGGGTCTTTTCGTTCAACAGCAGGATGGCGAAAATTTCGTAGTCGATGACCCGCTTCAGCATCTCTGCCACACGTTGCAGCAGGGTGTTCAAATCCAGCGTCCGGTTTACCGCGTCCGCCACTTCCAGCAAGTAACTATCGACGGAGGCGAGCGCTGGGGGCAGCTGGATTTGGGATGGCATCGGGCTGGGACTCTTGTCCTTCATCATAACAGTCAAATCGACCGTAGAATGGGCCTGGAAAGCGCATTCTGAGCCTCTCCAACAGCATCGCAGTCAGGCTCGGCGCCAACGCAGCATGGTAACACTGCGACTCGGCAACTGATGTATTCTCTCGGGTGGGCGTGCGAATCATCGGTGGCGTATCGCGGCCTCCCGGACTTTGCCTAGCCAAAGGCGCGTGAAACCGTTTGAACTTTCTCCTGACCCATAAACGCGAGGTGGCAACGCTGACCGCCGAACACCTATGGCTGGTGGGAATTTCGATGCTGCTGGCCATCCTCATCGGAGTGCCGCTGGGGATATTGCTGACGCGCCGTCCGAAGTGGAAGGCGTTTGTGCTCGGCAGCACGAATGTAGTCCAGACGATCCCCAGTCTCGCGCTCTTCGGACTGCTGCTGCCACTGCCATGGCTGGGCGCGCGCGCCGACCGTTTGGCCATCCTTGCGCTCGCTCTCTACGCACTGCTACCGGTGGTGCGCAATACCTACGTGGGGATTGCCGGCATTAGCGCGCCAGTGCGCGAAGCGGCGATCGCCATGGGTCTCACTTCGGGCCAACTGCTCTGGCATGTGGAACTCCCGTTGGCCATGCCGGTGATGCTGGCAGGCATTCGCGTGGCTGCCGTGATTACCATCGGCGTGGCGACCATCGCGGCAGCCATCGGCGCAGGCGGACTGGGCGAGTTCATCTTCCGCGGCATCGCCATGGTGGACAACGGAGTGATTCTGGCCGGTGCCATCCCCGCGGCCCTGATGGCATTGGCGGCGGACCTGCTTCTGAGCGGCTTCGAAAAGCTGATGGTCCGCAGGATCCACTGACATGGACCGTCGCAGCTTCCTGGTCGGGCTGGCGCTCCTTTCCGCCGCTGGTTGTATGCCGCGGAAGAGCGCGCTCACCGTCGGCTCCAAGAACTTTACCGAACAACTTGTCCTAGGCGAACTGCTGGCGCAATTGCTGGAGAGCGCTTGTCGCCAGCCGGTCGAGCGGCGCTTCTATCTTGCCGGGACCTACATCTGTCACCAGGCCTTGCTCGCCGGACGCATTGACATGTACGTCGAGTACACCGGGACCGCACTCGCCGCCATCCTGAAAGAGCATCCTTCGGGCGATTCCGCGAGCGTGTATCAACAGGTGAAAGATGCGTACCAGCGCCAGTTCAATCTCGATGTCATGCCGCCGCTGGGTTTCAACAACAGCTTCGCCATGGTCATGCGCGGGGATGACGCGCGCCGCATGAAGGTAACAACCCTTTCGCAACTGGCAAGTGCCTCCCCCAATTTGCGCCTCGGAGTGGGATACGAATTTCTCGAGCGCCAGGACGGATATGTGGGCCTGGTTAGCACCTACAGATTGAAGTTTGCGGAAGCGCCGCGGGTGATGGATTTAGGACTGCTGTACCGGGCGCTGCAAAACAAATCCGTGGACGTGGTTGCCGGCAACAACACAGATGGCTTGATCGCGGCGCTTGGATTTGTGGTGCTCGACGATGACAAACGTTACTTTCCTCCCTACGATGCCGTGCCGATTGTTCGTCCGCAGGTCTTTCAAGAATGCCCGCAGGCGAGAGCAGCCTTCGACCGGCTGGGCGGCCGCATCACCGCCGAGGACATGCGCAACATGAATTACGCCGTGGACGAAGAAAAGAAGGACGCCGCGGAGGTGGTTAGGGAGTTCCTCCATGGTCCAAGGCTAGAGCAAGCGAATTAGCATTCGCACGTGCCTTGGCATCGTACAATATTAGTAAGCCCCGTTCTAGTCAATATCAAACTAGAACGGGGCCATTTTGTCTTGTCGGGAATCTTGGGACTAACTACTCAAGGCATTCCGCGCCTCAGGAGTCTCAACACTGCCCGAGCGGCTCTAGGAGCGCCTACGCTTGAACCACAATCCCGCTAGGCCAGAGCCGAGAAGAAGCAGGGTGCTTGGTTCCGGTGTGGATCCGCCGGGTCCATTCACATAGGCGCCGGTAACGAACTGGTACGGGGTGTTTGCCGGTTCAGAGAGGTAGGGGCGAAGAATTTCGATCTCGAAGGTGTGCGTTCCTGCACCGACCGTATCCGTCGCCATCAAGCTGCCGGTGATGGTCTGGGTTGGATTGATTGTTCCAACATCAAAGCTGGTTAGCACCGTTCCATCGAGCAGCAGCACGAAGTCGCCGCCATCCCCGTTTTGGTGGATTCCGTCGCCCATGGCCGCATACATAAAGCCAAGAGTTAGCATCCCACCCGTGGTTGAGAAGGTCTGCGAAAGGGTTGCGCCCTGGAAGGTGCCATCAAAATTGACTTCGCCGACTTCGTACTCGGCTGAGTTCATGCCTCCCAAGGGCCATGGGGTAACGATTGGGAAACCAGCTCCCGCTGTGCCGTTGGAGGTAACCCCCTGGACCCAGTCGGTGAAATCGCCCGATTGGAAGCTGCCATTGTTCAGTAGATTACCGGCGCTCGCTAGTCCCGTTGACGCCACCACCAGGGCAAGCAACGCCGCCCCTAGTATGCTGAATCTTTTCATGCGAGTCCTCCGCTTTGATGTAAAGACAACCACAACCGTGAGTCTGATTGACGCGAAAACGCATACCACCGACACACATGAATGCACGTCTCCCTCCATCTTGGGTTCAAGGTCAGCGAGAGGTAAGTGTCACAGGAATATAAGATTTATCGTGCGAGTATCACCTACCGGCATTCTCGGAGAGGTGCAACAAGTTGCAAATAAAAGGAAAGGTAATCTCCTATCGGTTTGTGCAATGGTGGCGTGGGTGATGTACGAGAAGATGGGCAAACCGCGTTACCCCACGCAGGGTCAGATTCGGGAGCTGCGGGAGCAGTCGCGATTGCCCGATCCCGAGTATGTCGAGCTGAAAGACGGAAGCCTAACCCTGCCGTTGCCGGTCAACGGCCTAGTGGTTCTACAATTGATTGGGTCAGGGAGCCGTTGAGGCGAAAGGGGGAACTGAGTTGGCAAAGGATCGATCCCACAAGCGCTTTCAGTTGGACTCCACGAAAATCAAGCGCGCGCAAAAAGCTCTTGGGGCCAAAACTGAGACCGAGGCCAATGAGCGCGCATTGGACTTAGCCATCGCTGAAGGCGCGAAGAACCGATTGGTTGCTGAGGCCAATGTACGCTTTGTCAAGAGTGGCATTGACATTAAAGACGTGTATGGCACGCTTGGTGGGTAGCTGAAGGCTGAGCTTCTCCAGTTCAGTGCTTGAAGAGTCTGTGCTGGCGCCGGCGATCCTCTCAATGCACGAAAATCCCTAACAGCCTGCGAACACCGCACTTGGCTGCGCCCAACTTTCGCCCGGCAAGAGAAACTGCGATACTTGAATCAGAATCGCGAGTCTTTCCTATTTCCCGCTGCAAGCAGCGTTTGATCCAGTTGCCCAGATCACGCTCGGCGCGTGGCATTCCGCAGCGATAACTTCCGGAAGACCGCAATATAGGACGAATGAGTGACTTTCTAAAGGCCGTGCAGGAACGCGTCGTAATCTTCGACGGCGCCATGGGCACCAGTATCCAGGCCCGCAACCCCTCTGTGGACGACTACTGGGGCAAGGAAGGTTGTAACGAACTGCTGGTGCTGAGCCGGCCTGACATCATTAAGGACATTCACGCTGCCTTCTATAGTGTGGGTTGCGATGTGGTGGAGACCGACACGTTCGGTGCGACGCGAGTGGTCTTGGCGGAGTACGACCTGCAGGACAAAGTACACGAGATCAACCTGGCCGCCGCGAAGCTGGCACGCGAAGTGGCAGTCAGTTTCTCATCCAACGGACGCCAACGATTTGTTGCGGGTTCCATCGGTCCGACCACAAAGCTACCGTCGCTCGGCCACATCAGCTTCGACGACATGGCCGCCTCCTACACGGAACAGGCAGTGGCGCTCATTGAAGGTGGAGTTGATGTTCTCCTGCTGGAGACCTGCCAGGACATCCTTCAGGCGAAAGCAGGGCTGGTCGGCCTTTTCGACGCGTTGAAGAAAACCGGAAAGAACGTGCCCGTCCAGGTGCAAGTCACGCTGGAAGCTACCGGCACCATGTTGCTTGGCACAGAGATTGGCGCAGCGCTCACCACGCTGGAGATGTTCGACGTTGCCGCGATTGGGCTGAACTGCGCTACCGGCCCGAAGGAGATGAACGACGCGGTTCGCTACCTGGGAGCGAACTCGCCGAAGCACGTTTCCGTCCTGCCCAACGCCGGGTTGCCGCAGAATGTAGCAGGCCACGCCGTTTACAAGCTGCAGCCGCAGGAGCTGGCCGACTACCACAAGCAGTTCATCACCGAATACGGCGTGCGCATTGTTGGCGGCTGCTGCGGCACCCGGCCCGAACACCTGAAGGCGGTCGTCGAAACCTGCGCCAACCTCGAACCCGCGAAGCGTGACGTCAAGATTACCGCAGCGGCAGCCAGCGCCTATTCGATGGTGCCACTCGACCTCGACCCTAAGCCGCTGATCGTGGCCGAGGAGATGAACACCACCACCCGCGTCGAGCACTTTAAGAACCTGGTTCGCACCCAGAACTATGACGCGATTCTTACGCTGGCCAAGAAGCTGGTGAATGAAGGCTCGCACATGCTCGACCTGTGCTGCGCCATCGTTGGCGAAGACGAGAAGGGCTACATCAGCAACATTCTGGAAAAGATTGCTACCCGCGTGCCGGCGCCGATCACGATTGACTCCACCGAAGCCGATGTCGTGGAGGAGGCACTGAAGCGCATTCCCGGCAAGGCGATCATCAACTCCATCAATCTGGAGGATGGCGAGAAGCGCACCTCCAAGGTCCTGCCGATGGCCAAGCGTTACGGCGCGGCCGTTATCGCGCTGACCATCGACGAAGAAGGCATGGCGCTCACGGCGGAGAAGAAGCTGGCGATCGCCAAGCGCATCTTCGATCTGGCGGTGAACAAATACGGCATCCGTCCCGTCGACCTCATTTTCGACGCGCTGACCCTGCCGATCTCGACCGGCCAGGAAGATTATCGAACTGCCGGCATCGAGACCTTGAAGGCAGTGAGGGCGATCAAGGCGGAACTGCCCGACGTAAAGACAATCCTTGGCGTCAGCAACATTTCCTTCGGCCTGAATGTGTACTCACGCCGCGTCTTGAACAGCGTATTCATGCACGAAGCCGTGGACCACGGCCTCGATATGGCCATCGTGAACTACAGCAAGATTTATCCGCTGTACAAGATTCCCGAGGCGGAAGTCGATCTGGCGCGCAAACTGATTTACTACGATCAGTCGAACGGCGACCCGCTGCAGGTTTACATGGCGCACTTTGCCGGAACCAGGGGAAAGGAAGAGACCACCACCGCGCATGTGGATACGCTGTCGGTCGAAGATAAGCTGAAGTGGTCGATCATCAACGGTGAAAAGACGATTGGCGACGGCGCGAACAAGAAGTCGCTGGCCGAATTGCTGGAGGATGCGCTCGTCACCTACACGCCGCTGGAGCTCATCAACAACGTGCTGCTCGATGGCATGCGCACCGTGGGTGACCTGTTCGGCGCGCGCAAGATGCAATTGCCGTCCGTGCTCGACTCGGCGGGCGTGATGAAGGCGGCCGTCGCCTATCTCGAACCCAAGATGGAGAAGAAGGAAGGCAGCCAGAAAGGAACCATCGTTCTGGCGACGGTGAAGGGCGACGTTCACGACATCGGCAAGAACCTGGTGGACATCATCCTCACCAACAACGGCTATCGGGTGGTGAACCTTGGCATCAAGCAGCCGTCGGACACCATCATCAAGTCCGC
>Ga0116130_1000667_pt1 | contig 20847 bp, 13 predicted proteins | sample June2015DPH_17_5_FD_89733 | JGI IMG/M metagenome (GOLD analysis project Ga0116130, IMG submission 89733) | Peatland microbial communities from SPRUCE experiment site at the Marcell Experimental Forest, Minnesota, USA - June2015DPH_17_40 | ecosystem: Environmental > Terrestrial > Soil > Wetlands...
GGCATTGACGTAGCCGATCGCCTCCGGCGCCAGGCCGGCGTCGCGCAAGGCCGCGCGCATGGCCTTGGCCGCGCCATCGGCGGAAGGCTGCGTGATGTGGCAGGCGTCGGCCGACATGCCAAAACCGACCAGTTCAGCGTGAACCTTTGCCCCGCGGCCGAGCGCGGCATCTAGCGGCTCCAACACCAGCATGGCCGCACCTTCGCCCAGGATCATGCCGCGGCGGTCCTTGGAAAACGGACGGCAGGTTTCGGGCGAAACCACGCGCATGGCCTCCCACGCTTTGAGAATGCCAAAGCTGAACGGCGCTTCGCTGCCGCCGGCCAGGGCCAGGTCGGTTATCCCGTTGCGCACCATCCAGAAGGCCTGGCCGATGGCGTGGCCGGCCGACGAGCACGCGGTCGAGATGGTGTAGCTGGGACCGGTGATGCCGAACTCCATCGAGATGTGGCTGGCCCCCGCGTTGGCCATGGTCTTGGGAATGGTCAGCGGGTGGACGCGGTTCAGGCCCATCTTGTAGACATCGTGGAAACCGACATCCTCCGTGCTCTGCCCGCCCACGCAGGAGCCGGTGATGATGGCCGCGGTCTCGCGCAGTTCCGGCGTCCATTCGACGCCCGCACAGGTGACGGCTTCGCGCGCGGCGATTACGGCGAACTGCGCGAAGCGGTCCATGAAATCGGCCTGCCGGTCCTCGAAATAGCCCTGGTGGCTATAGCCGCGAACCTCGGCGCCGTTGCGAAAACGCAGTTGCGATGCGTCGGTGGATTCGATCGGCGCGATGCCGGAACGGCCCTGGCGCAACGATTCGGCCACTTCGGCGGTGGTCCGGCCGAGCGCGCAAATGGCGCCCAGCCCGGTGATGGCGACGCGGCGCATGCCTTACTGGCCGGCCTGCGTTTCCGCTGCCGCCGCTTTGGCCGCCAGCAATTTCTCCACGCCCACACACATGTCGCGCACGCCACGGACGCTGCGCACGTCGTCGTCGGGAATGTTGATGTCGAATTCGTTTTCGAGCGCGAACAGAATCTCCACCGCGTCCATCGAATCGATTCCCAGTTGCTGAAAATCGCTGTCGATGGTGACCGTCTCCAAGGGAATCCGCTTGGAGGAGGAGATCGATTTGCGAACCCGTTCAATCAAGTCGTCGGACATAAAAGTTGGCTTACCGTTTCTAATTTGTAGCCCCGCTCCAGCAACAGGGGGACCAGGCGGCGCACGGCCTCGATGGTAGCGCCGATATCCGGCTGCGTGCGGAGTTCGCGACCATCGTGCAGGCACAGAATCGCGCCGTTGGACACGCGCCCCGCCATTCGTTCGACGATGGCCTCCGCCCTCAGATTCCAATCATAGCCCATTGCAGTCCACATGACGCCCTTCAGGCCAAGCCGCCGCTGCGCGCGCCCGATACCAAACCAGCGGACGCCATAGGGCGCGCGAAACCAAACGGGCCGCGCCCCGGTGTGCTCCAGGATAACCTGTTGCGCGCGCTCCATGTCGGCTTCGATGAATTTGGCCGAGCGGAAGCAGCACAGCGGGTGGTTGTATCCGTGGTTGCCGATCTCGTGGCCGGCCTCCACCACTGCGCGTACCACGGCGGGCAGGCGCGCCACGTGGACACCGCACGGGAAGAACGTGGCCAGCGCACCGTGCGTGGCAAGCATCTCCAGAATGCGCGACGTGCCCTCGCTGGGGCCGTCATCGAAGGTCAATGCGACCGCCCGCCGATCGCGCGGTCCGCGCCACACCGACGGACCGAACACCGCCGAGCTCCGCCCGCGCACCGCCCACACCATCGCGCCCACACTACAAGCCACGGACCCGCCGGCAATCGGAAGCGCGGAAATCATAACCTCCTATTGTAAAGACAAGCGCGGGTCGTAAAGACTAGCGAGGGTTGGATCATGGTGCCCCGTGGCGCGGGCCGTCGGCCTGCAGAGCCGAGAGTCATCTCGGCTTTTCTTTCTTTTCTGCCTTTTCTCCGCGAGATTCTTTACCGCAAAAGCTTACTAATCTCTCATGGATTTCCAGCACCACCGCCGTCTTCCCCACATCTACCCGGAAGGCAAGCCGCTATTCATCACCTGGCACCTCCACGGCAGTCTCCCGCACAGCTCTTACCCGCCGCCAGGCAAACTCAATGCCGGGCAAGCTTTTGTCTGGATAGACCGGCACCTCGACGCGGCCCGCAGCGGACCGCTCTATCTCAAGCAGGAGCCAATCGCTCAGCTAGTGATTGCATCCATCCGGTACAACGCCGAACAATTGCAGCACTATGAACTGCACGCCTTTGTGGTGATGGCGAATCATGTGCACCTGCTGGTGCTGCCGCGAGTAAATCCTAGCCGGTTCCTGCAAAGCGTGGAGGGTTACACCGCGCGCGAAGCGAACCGGTTGCTCGGACGCACAGGCCAGCCATTCTGGCAGGCCGAGTCGTACGATCACTGGGTGCGTGACGATCGGGAATCGGACCGCATCAGGGCGTACATCGAGAATAATCCGGTGAGGGCGGGGTTGGTGGCCAACGCGGAAGATTATCCATGGTCCAGCGCGGGAAGAAAAGCCGAGATGACTCTCGGCTCTGCAGCCTCGACAGGCCGCGCCACGGACGGTGTTGGACCGGAGGCCTCGGTAATCGGGTAGGCTGGTAGGGAATTCGTTTGTCTCCGGAGTCAGGACGTTGCACTCTATTCCGGAACCAAAGGGAAGGAAACGTTGGTGACGAAATCCGCCCTCGCCGCTAAGCGCCGCCAGCAGCCTGACCGAGACCGCAAGCTCCAAGAAGCCCATAGACAGTGGGAGGTCGGCAAGCTGACATCCGCATTTCGTTTGTTCCTGGCCGTCGCCAAAACGGGTGATGAGAGTGCCCAACTCAACCTTGGAAACTTCTATAGCGAAGGAATAGGAGTGAAACCGAACCCTGCAAAGGCGCTGTATTGGTACCGGCGGGCATACAGGCGAGGGTACGGGTGTGCGGCCAGCAATATCGGCGTCCTTTTCCGCGATCAAGGAAGGCTAAAGCAATCGCTCGCGTGGTTCGAGCGGGCCGTTAGGCTGGGAGACGGCGATGCGAACCTGGAAATCGCGAAGATCTACCTCCGCCGGAACGAACGCGCGAAGGCAACTCAGTATCTGAAGCAAGCTCTAAGAGTCAAACAAGACGACATTACGGAGGGGTCAAGGGAGGAAGCCCAACATCTGCTGACGCAGTTAGGAACTCAGCGACGAACACGGGAATAACACGCACCCCCCGCTCACCCCACATACCTCGCATACAAACTCCGCGCTACCCCTGGGTCGCTGGTGCCTTTGATGATGGCGCGGCCGTCGGGGAAAACGGTTAGTTCGTAGCCGCTCGTGGCGCGGGCCGTCCGGCCTGCAGAGCCGAGAGTCATCTCGGCTTTTCTTTCCTTTCTGCCTTTTCTCCGCGAGATTCTTTACCGCAAAAGCTCACTAATCCCTCATGGCCCGCTCACCCCACATACCGCGCATACAAGCTCCGCGCTACCCCAGGGTCGCTGGTGCCTTTAATGATCGCGCGGCCATCGGGGAAAACGGTTAGTTCGTAGGGCGGGATGAGGAACCGCAGGGCGAATTCGCTCGAGCGGACTTCGCCTAGCGGCTCCAGGCGCGCGCGCAGCTCTTCTAAGTCGATGGGGCCTTCGCGCTCGCGGACCTGCATGGCGTCGCGGCCACACATGCGCACCGGGGGGCGGGCCGATTCTTCCAAGTAAGGAAACTCGCGGCGCGCGCAGGTGGGGCAATCGGGGTCCGGCCGCGGACCATCGATCTGGCGGATTCCGCCTTCCCACACATCGATAGTGGTGATCCGTGGTTGGACCAGATCAGCGTGCCCGCTCAGGATCTTCAGCGCATCGGCCACTTGCAGCGATGCCACGGCGGAGACGATCGCGTTCAACACGCCGGCGGTTTCGCAGGTCGGCTGCGGGCCGGCGGGAGGGTCGGGATAGACGCAGCGCAGGCACGCGGTGTGGCCGGGAATCACAGGCATGGTGATGCCGTAACTGCCCACTGCGGCGCCGTAGATCCATGGAATGCCGCGGCTCACGGCAAAATCATTAATCAGGTAACGCGTTTCGAAGTTGTCGGTGCCGTCGAGGATCACCCCGGCGCCGCTCAGCAGGTCTTCGGCGTTTTCCGCCGTCAGATCCGCCACCACGCCGCGCACCGCAACCGAGGAATTGATGCGCTCCAGCCGGCGCGCCGCGGCGACCGCCTTGGGCAATGCTTCGGCGGCATCGGCTTCTTCGAACAACCACTGGCGATGGAGATTGGCGGGCTCGACGTAATCGCGGTCGATGATGGTGAGCCGGCCGACGCCGGCCCGCGCCAGCGCGGCCGCGTGAAAGCTGCCTAGGGCACCGCAGCCGGCCACCACCGCGTGGGCGCGCAGCAACGACTCCTGGCCAGCCTCGCCGATGCCAGGGAAGAGAATCTGCCGCGAGTAGCGCTGGCGCTCGGCTGGGTTCATTTCAGTGGCTTCCCGGTTCGGGGATGGGAGCTTCGGTTGCCTGTAGGGCTTGAGGCGCGCCAAGAAAATACGCCCGCAAGCGGGCGTTGGCAAGCTAAAGCATGCCCCACCAATGCCATCAGGCGCCGGCTTGCATGCGTGTGGCGGCCGGGCCGGGCATGCCCGGCCCCTACAGGGAGCTGCGAATTCGGGATTGAAGGCCGCGCCATTTCTGGTGCCGGCGGATTGAAGACAGGCGACAAAAAACGATCGTCTGTCCTACCTGGGGACGCGTTTTTCGGAATGCGGGGAGGGGCCTTTTTCATGTCGCGCACTCATGGTAACAAACCTGCTGTAAACCGCTTACGCTATCATGTTTCTGGTGCGCCGCCCGTTCGCCAGCGTCTCTCGAATCGTCGTGCTATCCCTTGCCGCGCCAATGATTTTGCTGCATGGGCAGGACGCTTCCTGGGAGGGCAAGCGGATCGCCGCGATCCAGTTCGAACCGAGCCGGCAACCACTCGACCCGGCTGAAATCAACCAGATCCTCCCCTTAAAGCGGGACCAGCCATTGCGGCTGGCCGATGTCCGCGCCAGTATCGAACGTCTCTTTGCGACCGGCCGGTATGCGGATATTCAGGTGGATGCGGAGCCATACCAGGACGGCGTGGTGGTGCGTTTCGTCACCAAGAACAGTTGGTTCATCGGTCACGTGGTGGCGGGGGGCAAAGTCTCCAACCCTCCCAGCACGGCGCAGCTTGAAAACGCGGCGCAACTCGATCTCGGGGCACCCTACAAGGAAGCCGGCGTGACCGCGGCCGAGGCCGGCCAGAAGAAGCTGCTGGAATCGAACGGCCTATTCCTCAGCAACGTGCGGACGGTGCTCGATTGGGACAACGACTACCAGCAGGTCAACATCCGCTTCGAAATCGAGAGCGGCGTCCGTGCCCGTTTCGCCGCGCCCACGATCCATGGCAACGTCCAGCTCGACCGCGCCAGCGTGGTGCGCGCTACCCGGTTCCAGCGCTGGATCATTCACACCTGGAAGCCGATGACGCAGACGCGGCTGCGCGCGGCGCTCGACAGCGTGCGCGCGCTCTACGCCAAGGATCATCGGCTGGAAGCCAAGGTGACGCTGGAAGATGTGAAGTACGATGCGGCGACCAATCGCGCCGCGCCGGTGCTGGCCGTCGACGCGGGCCCGCGCATCCGCCTCCGCGCCATAGGCGCCAAGGTCTCCGAGCACAGCCTGGGGCGCTTTGTGCCGATTTTCGAGGAGCACTCGGTGGATGTCGACCTGCTTACCGAGGGCTCCCACAACCTGGAAGACTACTTTCAATCCAAGGGCTACTTCGATGCCGAGGTCGAATTCAAGCAGCAGGGCGTGATCAACGACCAGGCCAGCATCGACTATCTGATCAACCTGGGTCCGCGGCACAAGCTGGTGTTCATCGGGATCCAAGGCAACCGATATTTCTCGACCGAGGACATTCGGGAGCGCATGTTCCTGCGCACCGCCTCATGGCTGCAGTTTCCGCACGGCCGGTACAGCGCCGACCTGCTGCGGCGCGACGAGGATTCGATTGTCAGCCTGTACCAGTCCAACGGATTCCGCGATGTGAAGGTGACCGACCGGCTGGACGACCGCTATCAAGGCCACCTGGGCGAGCAGGCGGTGTGGATCACCATCGACGAGGGCGCACAAACGTTCGTCAACAGCCTGGCCGTGGACGGCATCGAGCAACTCGACAAAGCGAAGATTCTGCCCCTGCTCAGCTCGGTCGCGAATCAGCCGTTCAGCGAGTTCAATATCGCGGTGGACCGCGACGCCATCCTGGCGCAGTATTACCAGAACGGCTTCCCCAACGTCACCTTTGTCTGGAGTTCCAAGCCGGCCGCGACGAATCGCCTGGATGTGCACTACACCATCCACGAGGGTGGCCGCGAGTTCGTGCGCCAGGTTCTCTTCAATCCCGGCGGCCTGGCGCACACGCGGCCCAGCCTGGTGTACCGTAACCTGAAGCTCAACCCCGGCGATCCGCTATCGCCGACTGCCATGGGCGAGACGCAGCGCCGTCTGTACGAACTGGGCGTCTTCTCGCGCGTCGATATGGCGATTCAGAATCCGGATGGAGAGACGGATCAGAAGTACGTGGTCTACGATCTCGAAGAAGCGCGGCGCTATTCGCTGTCGGTGGGCGTGGGCGCCGAATTCGCGCGGATCGGCGGCTGCATGTATTGTCTGGACGCGCCGGCCGGGCAAACCGGGTTTGCGCCGCGCATTTCGCTGGGCATCACGCGTTCCGATTTGTGGGGCATCGCGCACACCCTGAGCCTGCGCACGCGGTTCTCCACGCTCGAACAGCAGGCGATTCTCAGCTACGATTGGGCCCGTTTCCGCGGCAACGACAAGCTGCTGCTCACCTTCACCGCCCGTTATGACGATTCCAAGGACGTCCGCACCTTTTCGTTTAAGCGCGAGGAAGTCTCCACGCAGTTGAAGCAGCGCGTCAGCAAGCCGATCACGCTGCTCTACCGCTACACGTACCGCGCGGTCAACGTGAATCAGGCCACGCTGAAGATTTCGCCCGAGCTGATCCCGTTGCTTTCGCAACCGGTCCGGTTGGGCCTCGTTTCCTTCAACCTCATTCAGGACCGGCGCGACGATCCCCTGGACCCGCGCAAGGGCGTCTACAATACGCTCAACGTGGATTTCGCCGAACACATTTTCGGTTCCGAGCGCGATTTCGTGCGCTTCCTTGCGCGCAACTCCACCTACCATCCGCTGGGCAGGAAGCTGGTTGTGGCGCGCTCGACCGAGATCGGCAACATCGCCGCGTTCCATTACAGCGGGGGCGGGGAGGATGCGGTTCCGCTGCCGGAACGCTTTTTCGGCGGCGGCGGATCGTCCGATCGCGCCTTCCCCGAGGACCAGTCGGGACCCCGCGACCCGGAAACCGGCTTCCCCATCGGCGGCAACACCTTGTTCTTCAATCAGACCGAGCTGCGGTTCCCGCTGATCGGAGAGGATATCGGCGGCGTGCTGTTTCACGACTTCGGCAACACCTTCACCGGCGCGAGCGACTTTTCCTTTCGCGTGAAGCAGGAAGGCCTCAAGGACTTCGATTACATGGTGCACGCCGTCGGCTTCGGCATCCGCTACCGCACGCCCATCGGTCCGTTCCGCGTGGATCTGGCCTACAGCATCAATCCGCCGCGCTTCTATGGCTTCAAGGGGACCGAGCAGGATCTGGTGAACGCCGGCGTCAACCCGTGCCAGGCGGCCGTCAACCAGTGCACCCAGCAGAGCGTGAGCCATTTTCAGTTCTTCTTTTCCATAGGACAAACGTTTTGAAGAGGAAGATCCAGTTGCGATCCGCCGCGCCTATCGGCATGGCGCTTCTGGCGCTGGCCGCCACGCTTGCGGCCACGCTTGCTTCCGGCGCCATCATCGACCGCATCGCGGTCACGGTGGGCAACCGCGTGATCACCTCGAGCGACATCGAGCGCGAGATTCGCGTAACCGCGTTCCTGAATGGACAATCGCCGGATTTGAGCCCGGCGAGCAAGCGCGCCGCGGCCGAGCGGATGGTGGAGCAGAGGCTGGTACGCCACGAGCTGGAGACCAGCCGCTATCCGGTGCCGCAGCCCGCCGAAATCGAGCCCACGCTGGCTGCTTTCGAGCACCGCTACTATCCGGCCAACGCCGATTATCGGCGCGCGCTGGCTCAATACCGTATCGGCGACCAGGATGTGAGGGACGCGCTGCTGTGGCAGCGCACACTGTTGCAGTTCGTCGATGTGCGCTTTCGCCCCGCGGTGCAAATCACCTCCGAGGAGATCCAGAACTATTTCGACACCGTGCTGGCGCCGCGGGTGCGCGCGGCCGAGCCCGGGAAAGCGGTTTTGATCGACGACTATCGCGACCAGATCGAAGACACTCTGGCGGGCCAGCGCGAAGACCGCGAAATGGATAACTGGATGCGCGAGGCGCGGCGGCAGACGCCGATTGTCTATCACGACGAGGCGCTCCAATGAAACACCGATTCCTGTGGATGGCCGCTATTGCGGCCGCGGCTTTGCTGCTGGCGGCGGTGGCCGGCGTTTTGGTGCTGCGCAGCGAATGGTTTCGCGGCAAGGCGCGCGCCTGGCTGGTGAGCTCGATTGAAACCGCTACCGGCGGGCGCGCCGAAATGGGCGCGTTCCGATTCGACTTCGCCAACTTGCGGGTGGAGGCCGATTCCTTTGTCCTGCATGGCACCGAGCCCGCCGGCAAGCCGCCGCTGTTTCGCGCCGCCTCCATCGCGGTGGGGGTGAAAATCATTTCACTGGTGAAGCGCGATATCGACATTCGCTCGCTCGACGTGGAAGCGCCGCGGATCTCCCTCATCATCGATTCGAACGGCCGCACCAACCTGCCGCAACCGAAAACCCACAGCCGGCGCGGCAACGCCATGGCGACGATTCTCAAGCTCGCCATCGGGCGTTTTCGCGTGCAGCACGGAGAATTTCAGGTGGAATCGCACGCGAGCGTGCCATTCGCGACGCAAGGCCGGAACCTCGATGCGGCGCTGGCCTACGATGCCGCCGGTCCGCGGTACCGGGGCAACATCGCCATCGAGCCGCTGGAGTTCGCCGCTCCCGGCATCGCTCAAACCGACTTCGCCATCACCGCGTCGTTCGCCTTGGAACCCAATCGCATCGAGGTCACCGCCGCCAGCCTCGCTGCCGGCAAATCGCGGGTGAGCGTGGCCGGGCAAATCGAGAACCTGGCCGCCCCGCACGGCCGTTTCGAGTTTCAAGCGCGCCTGGATAACGGCGATGCCGAACGCATCTTCGAGACCAAGCTGCTCGAACGGGGCACGGCGGAGGTTGCTGGCAGCGGCGTTTGGCGCGGCGGCGGTGATGTTTCGATCGCCGGCCATCTGGCCGCGAGCGGCCTGGAATATCGCGATTCGAGCATTCGATTGCACGATTTCACGGCGACCGGCCCTCTCACTTCCGATTTGCGCAGTGTCACCGTGCGTCCGATGCGGCTTTCCGGCGGGGCCGTGCTGAGCGGGCAATCGTTTCCCGTCGAGGCGCACATCGCCGCGGCCGTGCTGCGCGGCGTCGATCTGGAATTGCGTCAGGTCTTGATCGACACGTTGGGCGGCAACTACACCGGCGCCATCGGACTGCGCGCCTTCAATCGCTACACGGTGAACGGCGCCGTGGCCGGTCTCGACGTGCGCCGCGTGGCGAGCCTCGCCATCACCGCGACGCTGCCCTGGGACGGCACGGCGGGCGGCTCGTTGCAAATGGAAGGCTCGTTCCACAATCCGCGGGCACTGCACTTGATTACCGCGCTCGAAATCGGGCCGGCTGCGGCGGCCCCGCCGGTCGAAGGCGAAGTCACCGCGGATTGGGATTCGCCGAGCGGCATCCTCGATCTGGGGCATTCGCGGCTCAGCCTGCCGCACTCGCGCGTTGCGATCTCGGGCGCCGCCGGCCGCGAGCTGAGCGTCCACCTGGAGACGCGCGATCTCAGCGAACTGCTGCCGGCTCTGGGCGAGCGCGCCGCGGCACTGCCTGTGAAGCTCCACGGCAGCGCGGCGGTATTCGATGGAAAAGTGATCGGCAGCCTGGACCATCCGCAGATCCAGGGACGCGTGCAAGCAGGTGCCTTCACGTATGGAGACCGCACGTTCGATTCGTTCGACACCGCGGTCACGGCCGCGCCGGAAAACATCCGGCTCGATCATGCGACGCTCAGCCGCGGGGGCGTGCGGGCGCAGTTTTCGCTCGCCGTGGCGCTGCGCGATTGGGCGGTGGGGGACGGAGACGATATCTTCGGCAACGCCACCGTCCATGACGCGCCGGTCGCCGAGCTGGTCGTGATGGCCGGTGGCGCTCCGGCATCGGCCACCGGCACGCTCAACGCCGCGGTCGCGATCACCGGCGTCACCGGCGATCCGATTGTGCAGGCCGATCTCGATGGCACACATGGCGACATAGAAGGAGAGCCTTTCGACCGCATCACCGGCCACGCACGCTACCGCGCCGGCACGATCGAGTTTTCCGCGGGCGAGATTCACGCCGGTGCCAAACTGATCCGCGTGGATGCCAGCTTCGCCCACTCGCCAGGCCGCTTCGATACAGGCGCGCTGCGGTTTCAGATCTCGACCAACGCCATGCCAATCGAGCAGGTTCATCTCCTCGAAGCCGCGCGGCCCGGCGCGAAGGGCACAGCCCAGGTGCAGGCGCGCGGCGCTATCGACATTGTCCCCGCGGAAAACGGGCGGCCGGGATTCCGCGTTCACGATTTGCACGCTGAAGTCACCGGCAAGAAGCTACAGTTGGCCGGTGGCGATCTGGGAGACGTGCGTCTCACGGCGGAGACCGAGGGCGGCGCGTTGCGGGCGCACCTGGAATCGGACTTCGCCGAATCCTCGATTGTCGGCGACGGTCAGTGGCGGCTGGCGGACGATTACCCCGGCAGCGCCACCATCCGATTTACCAAGGTGGATCTGGCCCAATTGCGCGCGTGGCTGGCGCCCGCCGGATCGCTGGCCGGTCTCAACGGCGCGGCGGAGGCCTCGCTGCGCGTGGATGGCCCGGCGCTCAACCCGCGAGCGATGACGGCGGAGTTGCGCATCGGGCGCCTGGAAATCGCGCCCGCGGCTTCCACCGGTCTCGCGCCCGGCGCCTTCGCGCTGCGCAACTCCGGCGATATCGTCGTCACCATGGCCGGCTCGGCGGTCACCGTGGCGTCGGCGCGGTTCACCGGGCACGATACGGATTTCAGCGTTACCGGCCGCGTAGCGCTGGGCCAGAAGAACCCGCTCGATCTGCGCGTGGACGGCCACGCCGACCTCGGTTTGGTGCACGATCTGGACCGCGGCCTCACCGCCTCCGGCGTGCTGAAAGCGAACGCCAGCGTGCGCGGGACTCTGGCCGCGCCACAAGTCGCCGGCCGCGTGGAATTCGCCGGTGCGGCGTTCAACATCAGCGACGTCCCCAACGGCATCTCGAACGCGAACGGCGTCCTGCTGTTCAACGGCGACCGCGCTTCCATCCAGAGCTTCACCGGCGAAACCGGCGGCGGCAAAATCGAGCTCAGCGGTTTCGCCGCTTACGGCGGCGATGGGCCCACCGTGTTTCGCCTCCACGCCACCGCGCACCAGGTGCGCGTGCGCTATCCGGAAGGCGTCAGCACGGTGGCCAACGCGGACCTGCGTTTCAGCGGCACCACCGCCAGCAGCATTCTCTCCGGCACCATCACCGTGCTGCGTACCGGCTTTAATCCACAATCGGATTTCAGCTCGCTGCTGGCGCAATCGTCCGAGCCTGTGCGCACGCCGGCGGCGCGTCCCGGCCTGCTCGGCGGCCTTACTTACGATATCCAGGTCTCGACAGCGCCGGATATCCAGGTGCAGAGTGCCCTCACCCAGGACGTCCAGGTAGAAGCCAACCTCCGGCTGCGCGGCACTTACACCAGCCCCGCCGTGCTGGGCCGCGTCAACATTACGCATGGCCAAGTGGTCTTCTTCGGCACGCGGTACAACATTTCGCAGGGTTCGGTCTCGTTCTTCAATCCGGTCAATGTGGAGCCGGTGCTGGATATCGATTTGGAGACCAAGGCCCGCGGCATCCAGGTCACGCTCAACGTTTCCGGCCCGCTCAGCAAACTGAACCTGACGCCGCGCTCGGACCCGCCGCTGCAATTCGGCGAAATCGTGGCGCTGCTCGCCACCGGCCGCACACCCACCGACGAAGCGTCGCTTTACGCCGGCGAGAACACCGCCGCGCCCGCCTGGCAGCAGTCGGCCGGATCGGCGCTGTTGGGCGAAGCCATTTCGAGCCCCGTCACCGGCCGCTTGCAGCGCTTCTTCGGCGTCAGCCGCCTGCGCATCGATCCCACTCTGCCCGGCACCGAATTCAACGGGACGGCGCGCGTCACCCTGGAGCAGCAGGTGACGCCCGACATCACGTTCACCTACATCACCGATGTCACCACCAGCAACCCGCAGGTGGTCAGCGTGGAATGGGCCTTCGCCAAGCAGTGGTCCGTGGTGGCGCAGCGCGACGAAAACGGCCTGGTCGGCATGGACATTCTTTTCAAGAAACGGTTCTGAGATGGCAGACTCCGCGAGTTGCCGAGGTGGCGCACGCACTCGTGCGTGCCGTGTCGAGACTTTTCTCGACACCTGCTCGTGCGTGGGAAAACCGGGCGTCGGCACGAGTGCCGGCGCGGCACGCACGAGTGCGTGCGCCACGTCGATTGAACCGGTTATTTCATGACAGGCCCTAACGTTTCGAAACCGGGCGTGCCCTGGCTGCGATGGGTGGCAGTGCTGATTCCGCCGGCGTTGCTGCTGGCCTTCCCGCCCTCCGGGCTAACCGCAAAGCAAGATCATCTGCTGGCGGTATTCGTGGCCACCATCGTCGCGTTGGTAGCGCAGCCGGTGCCGATGGGCGTCAGTTGCGTGGTGGCCATGACCGTGCTGGCATTGACCCGCACGGTGCCGCCGGTGCAAGTGCTTTCCGGCTTCGCCAACGTCACCGTTTGGTTGATTTTCACAGCCTTCCTGTTTTCCCGCGCGTTCACGCAGACCGGCCTGGGCAAGCGCATCGGCTACCTGTTCATCCGCCGGTTCGCGCGCACGCCGCTCAGCCTGGGCTACTCGCTGGCCGCCGCGGACCTGGTGCTAGCGCCCTTCATCCCTTCCGATACCGCGCGTGGCGGCGGCGTGATTTACCCTATCGCGCGAAGCGTGGCTCTCGATTTCGGCTCCGAGCCGGGCGGACCGACGCGCTCGACGGGCGCATTTCTGATTCTGGTTTGCTTCCACACCACTTATGTGGCCTCGGCCATGTTTCTCACCGGCATGGCCGCCAATCCTCTGATTGCCGATTTCGCCCGCCAGTATGCCCACGTCGAGCTGACTTGGGTGCGCTGGGCCGAAGGCGCCGTCGTGCCCGGCCTGTTGACCCTGACGATTGTCCCGTGGCTGCTGAAGCGATGGTGCCGGCCGGCCATACGCGATACCGCGCCGGCGCGCGCGTTCGCCGCCGCGGAGCTGGCGCGCATGGGTCCGCTCTCGCGCCGCGAGAAGTCGCTGGTAGCGATCATGCTGGCGGTGATGGCTGGATGGGTCACCTCGCCCTGGCACGGCATCCCCAACACGTTTGTCGCGCTGGCCGGGCTTTCCGCGATTCTGCTGGCACGCGTGCTGGCCTGGGACGATCTGCTCGACGAAAAGAAAGCCTGGGACGCACTGATCTGGTTCGCGCCGCTGATCATGATGTCGGACGAGCTTTCCCGCGGCGGAGCCATCGGCGTGCTCTCGCATTCGCTGTTCCGCGCCTATGCCAGCTTGCCCTGGATGTTAGTGGGGCTGGCGCTGGCGGTAACTTATCTCTACGTACACTACGGTTTCGCCAGTATGACGGGACACATCATGGCGCTATATCCCGGTTTTCTGGTGGCGATGCTGGCCGGCGGCGTGCCACCCATGTTAGCCGCGCTGGTGCTGGCGTACTTCTCCAACTTAAACGCCGGCCTAACTCACTACGGCACCGGTTCAGCCCCGGTGTACTTCAGCGGCGGCTATGTAAGTCAGTCGGATTGGTGGCGCCTGGGGTTTCTTATTTCGTTAGTCAACCTGGTGATCTGGCTAGGCGTGGGTTTCTGGTGGTGGAAGGCGGTTGGGTTGTGGTGAGAGAAGGTGCAGGTTGCGGCTAGTGGAACAACCAGAAAGCGAATGGAGCCTATAGTTTGAGATGAAGCGATTTCTCGTGTCGCAGATGTTGCTCGCGTTTCTCATGTTCGGCGGATGCTCGCATGGACCCCGCGTTGCTTATGGGCATCTCACATACAGTGAACTGATTGAGCAATCCCCGATAGTCGTGGTTGGCCTTGTTGAACACAAAGAAACATATTGGAAAGAGCGGAAACGCCAAGGCAGCGAAAACGGCCTCCCTATCTTCTGGTATCACGTCGAAGTACGAATCGAGGTGGAGAACATGCTGCGGGGCGATCTGAGCGCGTCCCCCGTGGATTACACTTACTGGGTTCCGGCCGGTGCAAAGTCTGGAGAGTGGAACAGCCCCCGGGAGGGGGCTCGTTACGTCCATTTCTTGCGGCGGGAAGGTGCCGAACTTCGGTCAGTCGTCGATTTTTGGCCATCTTCAATCCGTGTGACGACTGGCCGACACGGCACACTCGATCAGGCGGGAGGGCTGCCGCAAGCCATTGCCCGACTGCTACTGCAGCCTGGCGAGGATTTTGATGCCGAGCGCTTCGACATAATCCAGGCTCTTGGGCGCGCGTCGCTTTTGGTTGGCGAGCCGGCGGCTCTAGCTCTGGTGCAGAGGAGCGATCCCCGTATCCGAACGCAGGCTTGCGAAGTATTCAAAGGGAGGCCCGAGGCAGATCGGCTCTGCGGTGAGTAGCTTAGCTGAACCCGCTACTGCCGTCTCGCCTCGCGCTGCAGCCACTCGTGCACCAGCATCTTGAGCAAGGTCTGGTAACCGATACCCTTGTGGCCGGCGACCTTGCGAGCTTTGGCGAGATCCGGCGCGGGTAACCGCAGCGCGATCTGCACGCTGCTCGCGCGGTACAGGCCAGACACTATCGGCGAACCCTTCCGCCTCTTCGCGGTTCCCGCGGCAGACTGCCGTTTGAGAAACTCCCTACCCTCCGCGCCCCGCCCACCATTTCGCTTCCGCGTCCTCGTTCCTGAGCTTGAGCAGTTTCACGACGCTTCAATTGTATATGCCGCGGATGACAGCCGTGGCGGGCTAGCGGTTTTCCTTGAGCCAGATCCCGATCATCTCCGAGAGATCGGCGAAGTTAAGGTTCTCGCGCTGCCGATTCAGTGTCGTGCAGAGAGCCGGAAGGTCAGCCGTGAATCGGTTGTATCGTCTCACGATAGCGGCGCCGCCGGGCAGCAGTTTTCGCTTCGACACGGTGGCAAGCCAGTTTCTAACTTCGGTGATTGCCTGCTCGTGATTGCGCTGTGGGAATGGATGTCCTGCCCAGCGATGTCCGAAATGAACTTCTGGTACCGATAAGGTTCGAAATCGAAAATGATGCACACCTTCTTCCGTTGGCGCTCGTCCCCGAACCGCTTGCACCCGAGAAACAACCCGAGTTCGAGCGGCATGTTGAAACGTGGGAGCCCGGTTTTCTCGTCCAAGCGGACGTTTGAGATGTCGTGAATTCCGTACCGGCATTCCTCAATGATGCGCTGGATCTTCGCCAATCGGACTTCGGCGCCGTCGTCGAATTCGCGCGCCGAGCGGGCTACAAACCCCAGGCCGTAAATGGCGAAGACGATGGCGTCGAAGATGGGTTTATAGGAGCCGTCGAAAGGGCAGTTAATGAAGACGTGATTAAGATGAATCGGAGTCGGCACCAATCGGCCTTCAAGCGGACGCGAGGCGCTCCAGGACGAGTTTTGAAACCGCTCTTTCGATGTTCTTCGTTCCCAGGCTGCTCTTCACCGGAGACTCTTGGATCTTCGGCAGACCACGCACTTCGGATACGGCAATTCGACCGTTCTTCCCGTGGACAACAATCTGGCCCGACGCACGTTTCCTGACGATAGTGCGAGCGTGAAAGAGTGCTTCCTTCTGCGTTGAGAAGAACGCACCTGCCTTCCCGCTTCCCGCGCCCTTGACGACCCAGCCTCTCTCGGACGGGAACACATGTATTGTCTCAGTCATCGGCTCTGTTCCGATTATACCGGACCCGGTCTTCAAGGACCGACGGCAATGCGCGTCACGCTTCCCCCCATCACCCGCTCCAGCATTTCCGGTATCTCGAAACCCCGCGGTTTTGTTGGGCTCGGTCGCGGCGCGGAAGCGGGCGTAGGCGACGGGATCTAACAACTGGTCGACGGCGGAATCGACGAGGCGGAGGTTATCTAACACGATGCCGACGCCCTGCCCGCGGACCCAAGCAGCGTTGTAGCGCCCTTGCGGCAACGTCCAGGCGTTGCAATCGACGATCGCCGGCAGGCGCATGAATACGGCCTCCGAAATGGCGAGTCCACTCTTCTGACCGGCGAAAGCTCGATTGGGCTACTGTGTCTTCGCGGGCGCCATGGCGGGTTGCGGCTGGTTGGCGGTTTTGACGACGTCCTGCTTGGTTGGCATTTGCGATGTATCCCATCCGCCGCCCAGGTTCACCACCAACTGCACGCTGGCTTCCAGGCGGCGCGTCAGCAGGTCGATCTGGGTTCTTTCGGCGGCCAGGTCAGTGCCCTGTGCGGTCAGCACGGTGAGATACGCCGTGGTGCCGGCCTTGTACTGCGCAGTCGAGACCGCCAAAGCGCGGTCGGCGGACTTGACGGATTCATCGGCGACCACGGACTCGTCCGCCAGAACGCGTAACGTGGAAAGGCTGTCCTCCACCTGCTGGAACGCGGTCAGCACGGTCTGGCGGTACGCGGCCACGGCGGCATCGTAGGCGGCCAGGTTTTGGGTAACCTGCGCGCGGCGGCGGCCGGCATCGAAAATGGTCTCGGCCACGGTGGGGCCGACCGAGAAGAACCGGCTGGGCCAGCTTAGCCAGGTGGTGATGCTGGAAGACTGCAAGCCGGCCGTAACGGCCAGCGTGAGCGCGGGAAAGAAGGCCGCCTGGGCGATGCCGATCTGTTCGTTGGCGGCGGCTGCCAGCCGCTCGTTGGAAGCGATGTCGGGGCGCCGCTCGAGCAACTGGGATGGCAGCGCGATGGGCACCGGCGGTGGTGGCGCCCTCAGGCTCAGGGCGGCGATGGTGACCGCCGCGGGCGGCTTGCCGGCGAGCACGGCGATGGCGTGCTCCAGTTGCGCGCGCGTCACGCCGAAATCGACCAGTTGGGTCTGCGCCGCGTAGAGTTGCGCTTCCGCTTGGGCCACATCCAGGTCGGATGCAATACCGCCGGCGAAGCGGTTGTGCGTCAGCTCCAGATATTCGCTATAGGACTTGACGGTGCGCGTCAGCAGATCGACATCGCCATCCAGGCCATGCAAGGCGAAATAGTCCTGGGCCAGCTCGGATTGGTAGAGCAGCCGCGCGTTCTCCAGGTCCGCGGCCGACGCTTGCGCCTGGGCGGCCGCGGCGGTCACGCTGCGCCGGATGTTGCCCCACAGGTCGGGCTCCCAGGAGGCGCTGATCGGCAGGCTGAACGAGCTGCGCATGCCGGGCAGCGCTCCCGTGTTCGGCGATGTGCGCGATTCGGTGATCGAGGGCGCGGTGGACACAGTGGGGTAGAGCCCGGAGCGCACGATCTTCACCGCCGCGACGGCCTCGCGGTATTGGGCTTCGGCCTGCAACACGTTCTGGTTGTCGATGGCCACCTGCTCTTCGAGCGCATTCAGATCCGGATCGTTATAGATCTCCCACCACTTGCCTTTGAGCTGGCCGTCGTTGGGCTGCGCCTGCTTCCAGCCCTGCGCTTCCTTGAAATCCGCCGGAGGCTGCTCCTTGAACGCCGGCGGCACAACCGCGGCGGGCTGCCGGTACTTGGGTCCGGGCGTACATCCGGCCAGCGCCAGCACGCCGGCCAGCGCCGCCACAACCGATGGCTTAATGCGTCGCATTCCGTGTCCTTCAAGCCTCCGATACGATCACTTGGGCCTCGCGCCCGCGAACCCGGTTCCACCAGCGCTGCAAACGGTCGAAGTAGAGATAGACCACCGGCGTAGTGTACAGCGTGAGCGCCTGGCTGAGGACCAGGCCGCCGATGATGGTGATGCCGAGCGGGCGGCGCAGTTCCGACCCCACGCCCCTGCCGAATGCCAGCGGCACGGCGCCCAGCATGGCCGCCATGGTGGTCATCAGGATGGGGCGGAAGCGCAGCAGGCAGGCCTCGAAAATGGCGTCGCGCGCGTTCTTCCCTTCCAGCCGCTCCGCCGCCAGGGCGAAATCGATCATCATGATGGCGTTCTTCTTGACGATGCCAATCAGCAAGATGATGCCGATCATGGCGATGACGCTCAAATCCGTATGGGTAATGGTCAGCGCCAGCAGTGCGCCCACACCGGCCGACGGAATCGTGGAAAGAATCGTGATCGGATGGATGTAGCTTTCGTAGAGGATGCCGAGCACCAGGTAGACGGTGAGCAGGGCAGCGCCGATGAGAATAGGCTGGTTGGACAGCGACTGCATGTAAGCCTGCGCGGTTCCGGCAAACATGGTCTGAATGGTGGGCGGCAGCCCGATCTTTTCCGCAGCGGCCTCGATGGCATCAACCGCATCCCCCAGCGCCACGCCGGGCCGCAGGTTGAACGAAATGGTGATGGCGGGAAAGAGGCCCTGGTGGTTGACCGAGAGCGGCGCGGTGGTCGGAGCGAACTGCGCGAAAGCGCTCAGCGGCACCTGAGACCCGGAGGGCGCGCGCACGTAGATACTCCGCAGGATCTGCGGGTTCTGCCAGTAGACCGGCGCCACCTCCATCACCACATGGTACTGGTTCAGCGGCTTGTACATGGTCGAGACCTGGTTCTGGCCGAAGGCGTCGTAGAGCGTGTTGTCGATCAACTGCGGCGAGATCCCGAAGCGCGCCGCGGTGGCGCGGTCGTAGGTGACCATCGACTGCAGGCCGCGGTTCTGCTGGTCGCTGTTGACGTCGGCGATGATCGGGATTTTGGCTATTTCCAGGAACATGCGCGGCGCGTACGCGTTCAGATCGTCCAGGTTGTCGCCGCGCATGGTGTACTGATATTGCGCCGCGCTGTTGCGGCCGCCGACGCGGATATCCTGGTTGGCCTGCAGGTAGAGGCTGGCGCCCGGAATCCGCGCCAGCTTGGGGCGCAGCCGCGCAATCACCAGATCGGCCGAGATTTTGCGCTCCGCCAGCGGCTTCAGCGAGATGAACATGCTGCCGGTGTTGGTCGACCCGCCGCGGCCTCCACCGGTAAAGCCGTTTACCGCGTCCACCGCAGGATCGGCGGCGACGATGTTCACCATCGGCAACAGGATCTTGTTCATCGCCTGAAACGAGGTGTCCTGGTCGGCCAGGATCTGGCCCGAGAGGCGGCCGTTGTCCTGCTGCGGGAAGAAGCCCTTGGGCACTTTTATGAACAGCCGCACGTTGAGGGCGACGGTCAGCAGCAGCACGCACAGCGTGATGAACTGATGGCGCAACACGAATTGGAGCGAGCTGCCGTAGCCGCCGATCACGCGGCGGAAGCCGCGCTCGGTGGTGCGGTAGAGCCAGCCGTGATCGGTATGCTCCTTCAGCATGTGGGCGCACATCATCGGCGTGGCGGTCAGCGACACCACCATGGAAACCACGATGGCCACCGAAAGCGTGACCGAAAACTCGCGGAACAGGCGCCCCACCACGCCGCCCATCATCAGCAGGGGCAGAAAGACCGACACCAGAGAAATGCTGATCGTCATCACGGTGAAGCCGATTTCCTGGGCCCCCTTGAGGGCAGCCTGGAACGGCTTCATTCCCATTTCCAGGTACCGCGTGATGTTTTCGATCACCACGATGGCGTCATCCACCACGAAGCCGGTCGAAATGCACAGCGCCATCAGCGACAGGTTGTCCACGCTGTAACCCAGCAGGTACATGACGCCGAAGGTGCCCATAAGAGAAACCGGGACAGCCACGCTGGGGATGAACGTGGTGCGCGGGCTGCGCAAAAACAAAAACACCACCAGAATCACCAACAGGATGGAGATGATCAGCGTGCGCTCCACGTCGCGCACCGACGCGCGGATGGTGGTGGTCTGGTCCATCGCCACGGTCACATCGATGGACTGTGGAATGGCGGCCTTCAACTGCGGGAGGGTGGCGCGAATCCGGTCCACGGTGTCGATAATGTTGGCGCCGGGCTGGCGGAAAATCACGATCAGCACGCTGGGGCTGCCGTTCAGATAGCCGGCGTTGCGCAGGTCTTCCACCGAATCCACCGCGTCGCCCACATCGGCGATGCGGACGGCCGTCCCGTTGTGATAGGCGATCACCATGGGCCGGTAATCGGCCGCTTTAAAGATCTGGTCGCTAGCGCCTACCTCCCACATCCTCATGCCGTCGGAAAAGTGGCCCTTGGGAGTGTTGGTGTTGGCGCCGTTCAAGATGGTTCGCACCTGCTCGAGGCCGATGCCGTAATTGGACAGCGCGTCGGGATTGAGCTCGATGCGCACGCCAGGCAGCGCGCTGCCGCCCACGAAAACCTGTCCCACTCCCGCAACCTGCGAGAGTTTCTGCGCCATGATGCTGGAGGCCGCGTCGTACATCGCCCCCTTATCGACAACCTTGGAGGTAAGGGCCAGCATGAAGATGGGCGCGTCGGCCGGATTCACCTTGCGGTAATTCGGGTTGGAGGGCAGGTTGGTCGGCAGATAGCCACGGGCGGCGGCGATGGCGGCCTGCACGTCGCGCGCGGCCGCA
>Ga0116130_1000670_pt1 | contig 20769 bp, 20 predicted proteins | sample June2015DPH_17_5_FD_89733 | JGI IMG/M metagenome (GOLD analysis project Ga0116130, IMG submission 89733) | Peatland microbial communities from SPRUCE experiment site at the Marcell Experimental Forest, Minnesota, USA - June2015DPH_17_40 | ecosystem: Environmental > Terrestrial > Soil > Wetlands...
ATGAATAAGACTATAAGTTTTATCGAGCTGCCAATCGGTATTTCGTTTATCCCACATGCCGTCAAACCAGATGCCGGAAATTTCACCGTAGTTTGTTAAAAGTTCGGTAAGCTGGGCATTCATGAAACTAAGGTATTTATTCCAATTACCGTTGTCCGGTCGTCCTGAATACTGACCGGTATTGCCGCGGGGATAGTAATCATTTTGGTACCAATCTAATTGAGAATAGTAGAGGAATAATTTTATGCCCTGTTTATGACACTCATCTGCAAGCATTTTTATTACATCCCTTTTATAAGAGGTTCGGTCCATTATATTCCAATCGGTTTTCTTTGTAGCGAACATTGAAAATCCGTCGTGATGTCTTGTAGTAATAGTAATATATTTCATTCCTGCAGCCTTCGCAATTGCAACCCATTCTTTTGGGTTAAAATCCACGGGATTAAAAAACTCCGGCAGTTCCTGATATATTTCCTTGCTGATTGCTTTTTGCTGCATAACCCATTCACCGCTTCCGAGCACACTGTAAACTCCCCAATGAATAAATAAACCGAATTTTGCATCATGAAACCATTCCCGGTTTTTAAGATTCCCGGCAGAAGGAACATAATCAGTTTGTGCAAATCCTATTTGAAAAAAAATTAATGAGATTATTGTAAGTAAAAGTAATTTTATTCTTTTCATAATTTTACCTATTATTATATTTAAAGAAAGTTCTAAAAACGTAGTTTATAATAAATATTTTGAGTGTTAAAATAATCAAAAATAATATTTATGTAACTAAGGATTTTTTACATCAAAATATTTTCCGTTTTCATTTTTAGCAAGATTTATTGGGTGAAAACCTTGCCGGCAATGTGTTGCCTATTAAAGATGAGCAGTTCGAAGATTTTGCATTGGGAACCTTAATGAATAAGGTAAAAACAAATGAAACGGTCAGCAGGAAAGATATATGTAGGATTTTCCCTAAATAATAAATTATCTCATTTGCTGTATCTGTTTATATTGCTCTTAAAACCATTATCCTCCCATCACAACCCCAACCTTTGAGTAAATTCTCACATTTTAATCTTGACTTTTTTGTATAGATACTTTAGGTTTGGAATGTGTTTTACGTTGAAAATTTCATTTATAGACTCGGAGTATTAGTGCCGGCAGGCAAGCTTGACGGGTTGGCTCGGCTCTATAAAATATACATTTAATTTGAGAAAAAAATGAGCTCTACTGAAGTATCGACTATTGAAGAACTTGCAAATAAAGAATATAAGTACGGTTTTGTAAGCGATATCGAGTCTGAAAGTTTTCCTCTCGGACTTAATGAAGATATAATCCGCAAACTTTCTGCTATCAAGAATGAACCTGAATTTATGCTCGAATGGAGGCTTAAAGCTTATAGGCATTGGCTTACTTTAACGGAGCCAACCTGGGCGAATATTCATTATAATCCGATTGATTATCAGGCTATATCTTATTATTCAGCGCCAAAAAAGAAACCTAAGCTTAATAGTCTTGAAGAAGTTGACCCTGAATTGATAAGAACTTATGAAAAGCTCGGCATTTCGCTGGAAGAACAAAAGTTTTTTTCGGGTGTTGCAGTTGATGCAGTATTCGACAGCGTTTCGGTTGCGACTACGTTCAAGGAAAAACTGTCGGAGCTTGGTATTATTTTCTGCTCAATGTCGGAAGCTATAAAAAATCATCCGGATCTTGTAAAACAATATCTGGGAACCGTAGTGCCTTATACAGATAATTATTTTGCTTCTCTTAACTCAGCGGTATTCAGCGATGGCTCTTTTGCTTATATACCAAAAGGTGTACGCTGCCCGATGGAGCTTTCTACCTATTTTAGAATAAATGCTGCAAACACAGGACAATTTGAAAGGACTTTGATCGTTGCAGATGAAGGCGCTTATGTAAGTTACCTTGAAGGCTGTACCGCTCCTATGAGAGACGAAAACCAGCTTCACGCAGCTGTTGTGGAACTTGTAGCGCTTGATAATGCTGCTATAAAATATTCAACCGTACAGAATTGGTATCCCGGCGATAAAAACGGCAAAGGAGGCATTTATAACTTTGTAACAAAACGCGGATTATGTAAAGGCATAAATTCAAAAATTTCCTGGACTCAGGTCGAAACCGGTTCAGCCATTACGTGGAAATATCCAAGCTGCATTTTGCAGGGAGATAATTCAATAGGCGAATTTTACTCAGTCGCCGTTACTAATAATTACCAGCAGGCAGATACCGGCACAAAGATGATTCACATTGGAAAAAATACTAAGAGTACTATTGTTTCCAAAGGTATTTCCGCCGGCAAAAGCAGTAACAGTTACAGGGGGCAGGTTAAAATAATTAGGAAAGCAGACAATGCGCGTAACTTTTCACAATGCGATTCATTATTGATAGGCGATAAATGCGGCGCTCATACATTTCCGTATCTGGAGATAAATAATTCTACTGCACAGATTGAGCATGAAGCTACAACATCTAAGATAGGCGATGATCAAATATTTTATCTTAGTCAAAGAGGAATCGCTCTTGAAGATGCAATCAATTTGATTGTGAACGGCTACTGTAAAGAAGTATTTAAAGAGCTTCCGATGGAATTTGCAGTGGAAGCACAGAAATTACTAAGTGTCAGTCTTGAAGGAAGCGTTGGATAATGTAAACCCGGTATTCAATCCGGGAAACTATCATTAAATAATGAATTAAATATATTGGATTTAAAAAATTTTCACAATAAGATAGAAGCAACTATTAACTTATAAAATAAAATAATGAAAATATTACTCGGTGAATGTTTGCCGATCAGTTTGGCAAAAGAATTTCATGAGTATGAAATCTATAATAACTAGGATAAATTAATGTTAGAAATTAAAAATCTGCATGCAAGCATAGAAGGTAAAGAAATATTAAGAGGCATAAATCTAAAAGTAAATGCCGGCGAGGTTCATGCAATTATGGGACCTAATGGAAGCGGCAAGAGCACCCTTGCACAGGTACTTGCCGGACGAAAAGATTACGTAGTTACAGGCGGCGAAGTAATCTTTGAAGGGAAAAACTTATTGGATCTGGCTCCTGAAGACAGGGCAAGGGAAGGAATATTTTTAGCTTTTCAGTATCCTGTGGAAATTCCCGGTGTCAGTAATACCAACTTGCTTAAAACCGCAATAAATGAAATAAGAAAATACCGTGGCGAAGAAGCGCTTGACGCTATGGAATTCCTTACTGTTCTTAAAAAGAAAATGAAGCTTGTAGAAATGGATCAGTCACTTTTAAGCCGTGCAGTTAATGAAGGATTTTCAGGCGGCGAAAAAAAACGAAATGAAATTCTGCAAATGGCTGTTCTCGAGCCGAAACTGTCAATATTGGATGAAACCGACTCAGGCCTGGATATTGACGCTCTTAAAATTGTAGCTAACGGTGTTAATATGTTGAAATCTAAAGATAGAGCTATAATAGTTGTAACTCACTATCAAAGACTGCTTAACTATATTGTACCTGATTTTGTTCATGTTCTGTATAACGGAAAGATAGTAAAATCAGGCACAAAAGAATTAGCGCTTGAACTGGAAGAAAAAGGATACGACTGGCTTAAAGACCAAAAAGAGCTGGTGGAAGGATAGTATGAGCCGGACTTTAGATATTAAAAAATGGTACATATCGAACTTTCAAACGTTTGAGAATAGTCTTAACGGCGAAAGTTTAAAGCCCATCCACCGGGTTAGGAAAGAAGCAATTGCGAATTTTTCCAATCTTAATTTCCCGACTACCCATGATGAAGACTGGCGGTTTACCAACATTACGCCTTTATTAAAACATAATTTTCTGCCGGCGAAAAAAGTTAACTTAAAACAGAAGCAAATAAAAAATTTTATTTTTAAGAATATTTCTAATAATCTTCTCGTTTTTGTAAATGGTCATTTTGCACCGGGGCTTTCTAAAATTAAAAGCCTGCCCGATGGAATAAAAGTTGGAAATATTGCCGATGAAATTAAAAACGGCTCGGCAATTATCGAGGAACATTTAAATAAGTATGCAAATTATAAGACTCAAATTTTTACGGCATTAAGTACTGCGTTTACACAGGACGGTGCTTTTATTCATGTGCATGATAATAAGATTGTAGATGAGCCAATTAATATCCTGTTTATTACGGCAGCGGGAGAAGAAAAAATTTTATCCCAACCCCGAAATCTTTTTGTTGCAGGTAAAAATTCTCAGGTAACCATAATTGAGCGGTATGCTTCTCTTGATAACGGAATATATTTTACAAATGTAGTCTCGGAAATTGTAACCGGTGAAAATTCTTCAATCAATCATATCAAGATACAGGAAGAAGGATTAAAAGCATTCCATGTATCAAGAACTGAAGTAGACCAGGAAAAGAACAGTAATTTCGTTTCTTACTCAATATCGCTCGGCGGAGAGATTTCCAGGTACGATTTAAACTCAAAATTTAATGATGAGGGCGGTGAATGCTCCTTAAACGGGCTGTATCTTTTAACAGGCAACCAGCTTTATGATACTCATTCGTTAATAGATCATGCAAAGCCTCACTGTACAAGTCATGAGCATTATAAAGGCATTCTTGATGATACTTCCCGTGGGGTATTTAACGGTAAAGTTATAGTACGAAAGGATGCACAGAAAACAAATGCATTCCAGGAGAATAATAATATAATCTTATCTGATGGAGCTTTGGTAAATACAAAACCGCAGCTTGAGATTTTTGCGGATGATGTAAAATGCAGTCACGGAGCCACTGTTGGACAGCTTGATCAGGATTCTTTATTCTATTTGAGATCGCGGGGTATAGGAGAAGAAAAAGCACGTGATATTTTGATACACGCATTTGCGAGCGATGTTATAAAATCAATTAAGGTAGAGCAGGTAAAAAATTATCTTGAAGAAATTCTTGAAGGAAGATTTAATAAAAAAAATAATTGACTGCCCCTAAAGGAAAATATCTTAGTACTGCTAATTGCATAGTCATCACGGTGTGGGTATTCTTTGTGTTCATGCGGTGTAATGAATTCAAATTCGCTCTTACCATTAAGGTGCTAAGATAACTAAAGAACACTTAGGATTTATTAGTGGTTAAATTAAACGAAAGATAAAAAGTGAATAAAGTTATTGTAAACAGCGGTTTAAAAGCCTTTGATGTGGAAAAAATTCGTTCTGATTTTCCTATACTTCATATAAAAGTACACGGCAAACCTCTATGCTATTTTGATAATGCTGCCACTACTCAAAAACCTAAAGTTGTTATTGATAAGCTTGTTGAGTTCTATTCTTCCATGAACGCTAATATTCACAGGGGCGTTCACTATTTAAGCGTAGTATCCACCAAAGCTTATGAGGATTCAAGAGTAAAGATAAAAAAATTTATAAATGCTTCAAGTGAAAAAGAAATAATCTTCACCAAAGGAACTACCGATTCAATAAACTTAGTTGCCGGTTCATTTGCACGCGGAAAATTGAGAGACGGAGACGAAATAATAATTACCGGGATGGAGCATCATTCAAACATAGTTCCATGGCAGCTTATAGCTAATGAAAAAAATATTAAACTAAGAGTTGTACCCATTACCGATAATGGTGAAATTGTCTTTGAAGAATTTGTTAAGATGATAAACGGAAAAACAAAGCTTATATCCGTTGTTTACGTTTCAAATTCACTGGGGACAGTTAACCCTGTTGAAGAAATAATTGAGGCTGCCCACAATCATAATATACCGGTTTTTCTTGACGGCGCACAAGCAATACAACACTTGAATGTTGATGTGCGGAAACTTGACTGCGATTTTTTTGCGTTTTCAGGACATAAAATTTACGGTCCTACGGGAATAGGCGTTCTTTACGGAAAAGAAAAATTATTGAATGAGTTACCGCCATACCAGGGCGGAGGAGACATGATCTCAAAAGTAACATTTGAAGAAACTACCTTTAATACGCTGCCTTATAAATTTGAGGCGGGTACTCCAAACATTGCTGATGCTATCGCTTTGGGTACTGCAATTGATTATATATCAGGCATTGGTATTGATGCCATATCAAAGCATGAAAGCGAATTATTAGAATATGCAACTGAAAAAATTTCCGGATTGGAAGAAGTAAAAATAATCGGTAATGCAAAAAGGAAAAGTAGTGTCCTTTCTTTTGTAATTGAAAATATTCACCCGCATGATGTCGGTACTTTCCTTGATTTTGAAGGAGTGGCAATCAGGACGGGGCATCACTGTACGCAGCCGGTTATGGACCGCTTTCATATTCCTGCTACTTCACGCGCTTCTTTTGCCTTGTATAATACAAAAGAAGAAATAGATGTGCTTGTTAGCGGATTAAAAAAAATAATAGAGGTTTTTAAATAATGGACACTGAATTAAGAGAATTGTATCAGCAGGTAATTTTAGACCATAATAAAAGTCCAAGGAATTTTAAGAAACTGGAGAATGCAAACCATATCGCCGAGGGATATAACCCTCTATGCGGTGATAAAATTAATCTTTACCTTATTGTTGAAGATGATATTGTTAAAGATGTCGGGTTTCAGGGTTCGGGATGTGCAATTTCAAAAGCATCTGCTTCTTTAATGAGCTCCATAGTAAAAGGAAAAACAAAAAAAGAAGTGGAGGAACTATTTTCAAAATTCCATGATCTTGTTACCGGCAAACTTAATAATGAAGCTGATATTGAAGCGCTTGGCAAGCTTGCCGTATTTGCAGGTGTAAGAGATTTCCCCGCAAGAGTTAAATGTGCAAGCCTTGCGTGGCATACTTTAATCGCTGCTTTAAAAGATGAACAACATGTAGTTTCAACGGAAGACTAATATATGTTTCCGAAAAAAGAAAAAACTCAAGCCGAAGTGGAAACAATGAATAAACAGGAACTTGAAGAAAAGATCATTCAGGTTTTAAAAACTTGCTATGATCCTGAAATTCCTGTCGATATATTCGAACTTGGCTTAATATATGAAATTAAAATTGATAATGAAGCAATTGTAAATATTAAAATGACTTTAACTTCCCCCGCATGCCCGGTTGCAGGATCTCTTCCGGGCGAAGTCGAATTGAAAATCAAATCTATCCCGGAGGTTAAAAACGTAAAAATCGAGTTGGTCTGGAATCCTCCTTGGGATAGGGACATGATGTCTGACGTCGCAAAAGTTGAATTAGGAATGTATTAATTTAATTCTTGCTCTTAATCATCTGCTTAATCTTTTTTGAATATTTAATTTGTACAATCAAAAATAAATTAGGAATACAATCAGGATTAAGAGTTAGAAAAAATCAAAGAAGACTGGATAATCAAATACAATAAGATATAAGATAGGAGAAATCATGTTAAATATTTTTTCACGTTCGCCGATATACGACCAGGACGCAGTCCAGCCAATGAGGGACGAACTAATTGCAGTTGGTTTTGAAGAATTACTTACACTTGGTGATGTTGATAAAGCCCTCAATATAAAAGATGATAAAACAATTATGGTACTAATAAATTCCGTATGCGGATGTGCAGCGGGAAGCGCCAGACCCGGTGTTTTGCTTGCATTACAGCATAATGTAATTCCTGATAAACTTTATACCGGTTTTGCAGGACAGGAAAGAGATGCTGTAGAAAGAATTCGCCGTTACATCGGCGATTATCCGCCTTCTTCGCCAGGCATAGCATTGTTTAAAAATGGAAATCTTATTTACTTTATGCAGAGATATGAAATAGAAGGACGCAATGCCGAATTTATTGCAGGAATTCTTGAAAATGTTTTCAATGAATATTGTCAGGCTTACGGTCCATCTATAAGCCCGGAAGATTTTGCACAGGTAATGAATGCTAAAATGTGCGGTTCAAAAATTCCTTTATTCCGAGGATAAGTCTAAATTTAAAGAAATCAATAATTCAAACACCTATTAATTTTACTCTGCTGTATACAGCAGAGTAAAATTCCGGGTAGAATAAGAACCATAACTTTAATTAATGCATGAAATTCAGTACACAGGAAGAATACGGGTTAAGATGTCTGCTGCGGATTTATAAATCAAAATCTCCCAACGGATTAACTATCCCTGAAATAAGCCAGATGGAGGGTTTGACTGCTGCCAACTCTGGGAAGCTGTTAAGGGCGTTACGGCTCGGCGGATTTATTGAGAGCACTCGCGGGCAAACCGGCGGCTATAAACTTTCCTGTCCTGCCGATGAAATTATCATTGGTGAAGTGCTTGCTGTTTTAGGCGGCAGGTTATTTGAAGGAGATTTTTGCTCCGATCATTCCGGCTCGGAATTAATTTGTACACATACTATTGATTGCTCAATCAGATCTTTATGGAGAACAGTGCAGGTGTTAATAGACGGTGTGCTGGGTAAGGTAACCTTAAAAGATTTAGCCGGCAGTGAAACGGAAGTTCACTTGATAGCAACTATATTTGCAGAAAACACCGAAGCAGGTTTACCTAAAGACCAGCTCAATTGATATTATCCAACGTCATTTTTTAATCTTCTTTGCTGCAACTTTACCTGCAATTTATTCCTTTTGCCTTTTGTTTTAACTTATTCCAATGTCTATTTTTGTATTAGAAAATAAATTAAAATTCGGGAGTTATTAAATGATTCATAAATTAGTATTAATTAGACACGGCGAAAGCGTATGGAATAAAGAAAACCGGTTTACCGGGTGGACGGATGTTGATCTTTCCGAACAAGGTATACAAGAAGCAAAAAGTGCCCCGCAGATTCTAAAAAGCGAAGGCTACACATTTGATTTGGCTTTTACCTCCGTACTTAAAAGAGCTATTAGAACTTTATGGCTTACACTTGACGGCTTGGATTTAATGTGGATCCCGGTTGAGCGTTCATGGCGTTTAAATGAAAGACATTACGGAGCTTTACAGGGTCTTAATAAATCTGAAACAGCGGCAAAATTCGGTGAAGATCAGGTGAAAATCTGGAGAAGAAGTTATGATATTCAGCCGCCTATTTTGGAGAAAACAGACCCGCGGTATCCCGGCAGCGACCCAAAATATAAAAGCTTAACTGAAGCCGAGCTTCCTCTTACAGAATGTCTTAAAGATACTGTTGCAAGAGCAGTTCCCTACTGGCAGCAGCGTATAGCTCCTTTAGTTAAAGCAGGGAATAAGATTATTATTGCCGCACACGGAAACAGTTTAAGAGCGCTGGTAAAATATCTTGATAAAATACCTGATGATGAAATTGTCGGTGTAAATATTCCTACAGGCATTCCGCTTGTGTATGAATTAGATGAAAATATAAATCCGTTAAAACATTATTATCTTGGCGATGCTGAGGAAATAGCTAAAAAAGCACGGGCTGTTGCTAATCAGGGTAAAGCAAAATAAATTCATTTTAGGCGGTATAAATTTAAATTTTATGCCGCCTTTTTCTTTTTATATTTGCCTTGATTTTCATTTTCATTTTGTCAATCTTTTCATTGAATGTTAAATTAGATAATAATGGGAACCCTCATTAATGATCAAAAAACTCGTACTGACACTTTTCACATTATTGTTATTCTTTCCGAAAACAAATTCCCAGACTATTATTGCAAAATATGCAGGTGAATTTTTAGCTATTGGTGTTGGGGGAAGATCGCTTGGAATGGGCGATGCTTATGTCGCTGTTGCCAATGATGTAACTGCCGGTTACTTTAATCCTGCCGGCTTAGCTCAAATAAATTATCCCGAATTTTCCCTTATGCATGAGGAACGCTTCGGCAACCTTGTAAATTATGATTACGCCGCAGTTGCAGTTCCTTATGGAAAAGATATGACCTTCGGATTAAGTATTATAAGGCTCGGTGTGGACGGTATTCCCGATACAAGAGGCGCTTTAATTGACCAAAATACAGGACAGGTAGTTAACGATCCCAATTTTATTAACTCTCCTTCTGCAGGGCTGAATTATAGCAATATTACCGAATTCAGCGATCAGGACTGGGCGGTTTTCTTATCTTTTGCTAAAAAATATTCCGACAATTTATTTTATGGCGCTAATGTAAAATTGATTTACGAAGGTATTGCAGAATACAACGCTTACGGAATTGGGTTTGATGTAGCCGCCTGGTATTCACCCTTTGAAAATTTCTCGCTTGGCGTAAACCTTCAGGATATTACAACAACTCTTGTCGCTTGGAGTACCGGCACAAATGAATTAATTACTCCGACTGCTAAAATTGGCGCAGCATATAAGTTTAAATTTTTAGGCGGACAAATAACTCCCGCTCTTGATCTTGATATCAGGTTTGAAAACAGGCAGTATGCGTCGGAGTTTTATCTTGGTCCTGTCAGCTTTGATATGAATGCAGGATTTGAATATAGTTTTAAAAATATTTTTATGGTTCGTGCAGGATATAATGAGGTTAAGCAGTTTACTATAGGTGCAGGAATAAGACTACCTAAACTTAATATTGATTATTCATTTGCAAAGTTCAATGACTCTGATATAGAAAGTCTGCCTGATACGCATAGAATCTCCCTTATGCTGACTCTTGAAGAACCTAAATTTTTACGAAGCGGGTTTTAGCAATAGCATGTTTATTAAGTCGTTTATATAATATTTACTTCTAAAATACTTAAATTATTTTCTCAAGAGGTTATTTCTTTTTTAGCGATTACTTCAAGCAGCGTGTTCATTAATATTTTATTTTCTACGGGCTTTGTTAAAAATACATCAACGCCGGCGTTTATTGCATTGTCACGGTCTTTCTTAAAGGCATGCGCAGAAAGACAAACAACCGGCACTTTTTCATAACCTGGAAGCTTCCTGAGCTCCTGCGTAAGTTCTAACCCGTTTTTATTTCCACGGAGTGAAATATCCATCAATATTACATCGAACTTTGTACCTTTCAGGTGCTCATAAAATGATTGCTCCGAATCGCATATCTCAACATCAAAATTTCTCTTCAAAAACATTTCTAAAAATTTCTGATTTTCAAAGTCATCTTCCGTAACCAATAGCTTTGGTTTATTCCCCTCCTCGGCATTTCCAATCATATGTTCTCCTTATCTTCATTAAAAGTATAATTAAAGAAAATAAATTCTCGTTTTTATAATTTTATTAAATCGACTTTCATAATTTCCGCATACTTTTATCTTAATGCAAATGCCGGATTATTTTATTTTGGACTAAGGACTATCATAGAAATTTTTAAGTTTAATCAAAATTCGCGGGTTGTCTTCTTTGAAAATGCAGAAAAATAACCCGATGAAAATCTCAAAAAATGTTGTAATAAAGAAATATGCGTACACATTAGCAAAGCCGGTAATAAGATTCAATAATTTTGTTATTAAAGTTAATTCATAAAAAATTAAACAAATTAAGAATATGCTTATTAGCCTTTCATTTACTAATTTAAAAATGAAATATTTAAGGAATTTTAGAAACAATAAAAATTGAATGAAACTGATTAAAATAATTTCTTGTTTGTATTGCATTCCGTACAATTCTAAAGTAAGAAAGATTATGCATAAAAGTACAAGAAATATTTTAGATAATTTGGAAATCTTTTTATCTTGTATCGAGATTAGGCATAATAAACCAAACACAACATAGAAAATGTTTGTGTCTGAGTGAGAATGGAATGCAAATCTAGCAATCATTAATGCAATTATAGCTGTAATATCCCCCGCAATTAACGCTAAAAAAAACAAGAAAAATGTTCCTTTTACCTGTCTGATTGGCACAATAATCCAAATTACGATGCCTAAAATATAAGGTATATAATAAAAAGTAATCATTAAATCAAAATGGGCAGATTGGAGGACAAGGTAATGATAACTCCAAAATAGTATTCCCATTATTTAATGTTAGAACATTTGCTCTTGTTTCAATTGTCGTAACATCAGAACCGCCCTGTTTTATTAGTTCCAGCACTTTACTTGTGCTAAATAATCTGAATACCTGCGTAGGTTCAATTGTTTGATTTATGCTGACAACTAATGAATTACTGGATATAACTTCTCTTGAAGCATTCAGAATACAAGCTTTTCCCTCAATAAGATTAAACATCATATATTTCGGGGAATTTTCCGCAAGTTTGGCAAGGTCATCTGTTTTAATATTATCAGCTTTTAGTACCGGTCCGTATAATGAGTCCGCTTCAGCTTTAGTATAAATTTTGCCGACTTCCCCTGTAATATTTGTTGTACCGGATATGGTAGTAGAAGCTTTGGCTGTATTATTAATGGTTTGGGAAAAGGTAAAATTAGAAGAAACAAATAACGCAATGCCTAAAAAAACAATAAATAAGTATTTCAGTCTCATAACTTTCCTCCTGTTCAATTAATAAAAATATTTGTTTTTTCCCCTGTATTTAAAAAATTTATATATAAATTACAAAATAATTCCGTTAAAAAGAAAGTGATTAACTATTGTACACGTGAATGAAAGCGGAATTGCAGAAAACATTATTTGTCTTGCCTATATCATATATCTATAGTTTCCATTAATACCTTGTTGCTTACAGGCTTCGCTAAGGATTTATCAACCCCGGCATTGAAAGCGTTCTCTTTATCACTTTCCATTACATGCGCAGATATGCAAAGAACGGGAATACTTTTATACTCATCGGAATTTTTTAACTCCCTTGTTATTTGAAGACCATTCTTTCGTCCCTGGATTGCTATATCCATTATAAATAGATCATAGCGTCTTTTTTTATTGCTTCGTAGAATTCTTCATCCGTTCTGCAGGTCTCAATATCAAATTTTTTTCCAAGAAACAGATTCAGGAACATTAAAGTGTCGCGGTCGTCATCAACAATTAAAATTTTTGATTTTCCCATTATTTACAATCAGCATTTAAATAAAATGGGAATCACAGAATTATATTTTCCGGTGATTCCCAAATCCCCCTATCCCTGCCCTAAATGTTAAAAATCTCGGTTAAAATATAAAGACTCTTTAACTTAAATGAATCAGTAAAAACACGTAGACGCTTCTACGTGTTTTTACGTAGATATTTTTACGTGTTTTACGTAGAAGATTAATATACTCCGGTGCTCTTTATATAAATGGTTTATTTCTAAATACTTGCAAGGCTTTTAATATGGCTTAAATGCTTATTCCTCAAACTAAAATGACAGGTTTAGGAAAAATATTCTTGATCTACTTGTATCCTTTTTCAAAAGCATACAAAGATAATGCGGCAGATGATTTGAGGTTCAACTTTTGCATAAGGTTTGACTTATGAGTTTCAACTGTACGAACGCTTATTTTAAGTTTTTCCGCAATGTCCTGGTTGGAAAAACCATTTGCAATGTAATATAAAATATCTTTTTCTCTTTTTGTAAGAATAACTTTTTCTTTCTGTTTGCTTAAAAATTCTTCTTCAAATTTTTGCATTAATGTATCTATCATTAATTCCGATATACTGTTTCCTATATACCGCTTTCCGGTTGACACGCTTTTTATTGCATTAATAAGCTCGTCCTTCCCGACGTTTTTATTTAAGATACCCGAAGCTCCTTGTTTTAAGGTATTGTAAAAATATTCTTCGCTTTCGTGCATTGTTAAGATCAAAATATTAATAGAGGGATTTTCGGCTTTTATAGATTTTGTTGCTTCTATACCCGACATATCCGGCATAGAAATATCCATTAAAACTACTTCGGGTACAATCTTTTTACATTGTTCAACTGCAATTTTACCGTTTTCTGCCTCCCCGACAATTTCGATATCAGGGACATCTCTAAGCAGGCTTGTTATACCCGTCCTAACTAAAAAATGATCGTCGACAATCAAAACCCTGATTTTTTCCATTAAGTCTCCATGGGGATTTCAACAATTATTTCAGTTCCGCCTCCCAAATGCGAATCTAATAGAAATTTACCGTTAAACGAAAGAACTCTTTCGGACATATTTACTAATCCAAGATGATTCTTTTTTGCAGGATCACTCTTAATTTTTTGAGGATCAAATCCGACTCCATCATCCTCAATCATTAACATTAGTACGTCGGGGTGCCTTACAAGTTGAACGCTGAATTCCTTAGCTTTCGAATGTTTAACCATATTATTTAATGCTTCCTGCGTAATTCTGTAAAGCCCCGTTTCAAGTTCAGGATTCAGCCTTTGGTCAAACTTGTGAGCCTGGAATATCCCGTTAATACCGCTTTTGCCGGATATCTCATTACACAAAGCTTTTAAAGAAGGAACCAGTCCAAAATCTTCTAATATTCTTGGCTTTAACCTGTAAGAAATTTCCCTTACTTCCAACATCGCATTTTCCAGGAGAGATGAAATATCATTTACTATTTCATCTTTCCTTTTCATATCTGTTTTACTGCTTTTTAAAAGCTCAAGGTTTAATTTTATTGACGTTAATTTTTGTCCAAAGCTGTCATGCAGTTCTCTTGATAGTTTTTGTTTTTCTTCTTCCTGCAGTTTTTGTATACGGTTGGAGAACTCCCTTAAGCTTGCCTGGTATTGGGTCAATTCATCTTCGACAAGTTTCCTGCGGGTTATATTGTTGCAGTATATCTGCCCAAATTGCATTTCCGGTACTCCTTTAACGATAACGTCATAATAATTATCTTCTATTGTTACCGAAAATTGAGCCGCCTGCCCTTTGGAAATTACATCATCAAGGTTATAATCTTTAAGCGGAGGGAAAAAATTATAAATAGGTTCGCCTTCTATAGTTTCTTTTCCAAGCAATTCCTTAACCGCTTTATTTGCAAGAATAAATTTCCCTTCGGTGTTAAACCTGAAAATCGGATCGGGATCAAGTTCTGCAAACAATGCCATCAGTTTTGCGTTTTTTAATTCGAGATTGCCTTTTTCAATATTATGAATCCTATTCAGAGGCACAATAATATATACGTAGAAGATATAAATTACCCCCAGTAAAGCTAAAATAGTTAATAGCGAAAATAAAATCGGATTATTTAAATTGAAAATTAAGTCTTTGGTATCCATTTGAAATTATGCTCAAAGATTTCATTCTATATGCCCCCCAAAATTTGATAAAATTAAAAAAATAAATAAATTATTGAAGTAAAATTATCAATAGGTAATTTACAAATATTTATTGATAATTTATCTTTCAATTGTTGAATTTTCCAATTTTTAAATGAATTCCGTAAGGAAATCTCCAAATTGTTTTTATCCTATTATTCGCTTAATTTTAATTCCATATTATAAAAAAATGGAAACTCAGTGGAAGAGAACAAAGCAACTGAAGCAAATGAACCGGGCAGCACGCCTGAAAAGCATAACGCAGAACAGAATGATAGTCAGGGAAAAGCTCCATATCGCAAAGGTTATTATTACAACCGCAGAAGAAAATATTTTAATAAAACTCATCAGCCAAGACAGGAGAAAATATCTTTTAAAAAACTGTCTGTTGTAGTTCCGTTGTTTAATGAAGAAGAATCTTTAACTCTGCTTGCTAATGAAATTAAAAAAGCATTAAGACCGGTGGAAATAAGCTATGAAGTAATTTTTGTCGATGACGGTAGTACTGACGGCTCATTAAAAATTATTAAAGAAATGTGCCGGCAGGATAAAAGATTCCTGTATGTAAGCTTTAGAAAAAATTACGGTAAATCCGCCGCACTCCAGATCGGGTTTAGGCAGGTTACAGGCGATGTTGTTGTTACTATGGATGCCGATCTGCAGGATGATCCGAATGAAATTCCGAATCTGTTAAAGAAATTGGATGAAGGATTTGACCTGGTTTCCGGCTGGAAAAAGAAAAGATATGATCCTTTCATAAAGAAACAATCTTCAAAGTTTTTCAACTTTGTTACACGATTGATGAGCGGAATAAAAATTCACGATTTCAACTGCGGACTGAAGGCGTACCGCAGGGAAGTGATCGATAATATTAAAGTATATGGCGAACTTCACCGTTATATGCCGGTGCTTGCCGATTGGGAAGGTTTTACTGTTGCGGAAATACCTGTTACACATCATGCAAGAAGGTACGGTAAAACTAAATTCGGTATTTCAAGATTTTTTAAAGGATTTATTGATTTAATTACCGTTATCTTTTCAACAAGATATATTAAGCGTCCGATGCACTTTTTCGGATTCTTCGGAGCGCTTTCATTCCTAATCGGTCTTATATTAAATGCAATTTTAACCTACTACTGGATAACAGGACATTCATTGAGCAACCGTCCTATGTTGTTCCTCGGTATGCTTCTTATTATAGTTGGCATTCAACTATTTAGTGTCGGTTTATTGGGTGAAATGCTGGTGCGCGGCTCGGTAGATGAGAAAGAATATATTATTAAAGATAAAGGTTAAAGAATTAACGGAGGATAATCACCTTACTTTTTACAGACCCGGTTCGCTTTTTATTAATCGTATAGAAACAGATTATTAACTGTCAGGATAAATGAAGATAATCATTCTTTCTACTGCATACCCGCTTAGGGGAGGAATAGCTCATTTTATAGGGTTGCTTTATAAAGAACTGGTTAAAACTAACGAAGTAAAGGTTATCACATTTAAACGGCAGTACCCTTCAATATTATTCCCGGGAAAATCTCAGATTGAATCGGGAGATACTGCCGAACAGATTCCCGCTGAAGTACTGGTTGATTCAATAAATCCTTTTAACTGGCTTGCGGTTGGTTTAAAGATAAAGAAAGAAAAGCCCGGTCTGCTGATCTTTAAATTTTGGATGCCTTTTTTTGCTCCCTGCTTCGGAACTATTTCACGGCTTGCAAAAAAAAATAATATTACCAAAGTTTTAACCATTTGCGACAATGTAATTCCCCATGAAAAGAAACCGGGTGATATTGCTTTAACAAAGTATTTTTTCAATGTTGTGGATTATTTTATACTGCTTTCGGAAAAAGTCCGTAATGATTTATTAACGCTGAAGCCGGGTGCTAAAAATAAGTTTCTTCCTCACCCTGTTTATTCTAATTTCGGTCAGGCTGTAAATAAAAATGATGCGAAACAGCATTTAAATATTACCGGTGACAGGCTTATCCTTTTTTTCGGCTTTATAAGGGATTATAAGGGACTGGACATACTTCTCAAAGCAATGGCTTTACTTAAAAATGATTTAAATGTTAAGCTGGTAATTGCGGGGGAATTTTATTCAAATGAACATAAATATCTTAAGATTATTGATGATCTGGGTATAAAAGAAAATCTTTTAATGTTTACGGATTTTATTCCTACTTCGGAAGTAAAGTATTATTTTTCGGCTGCCGATTGCGTAATATTACCTTACCGCGATGCGACACAGAGCGGTATCGTCCAGATTGCAACAAACTTTTGCAAGCCGGTTATAGCTGCAAATGTCGGCGGGCTCGGTGAAGTTATTGAAAGCGGCAAAACGGGATTTATTGTTGAAAAAGAAAATCCCGAAGCGCTTGCGGACGCAATAAAGAAATTCTACCTTGAAAACAGGGAAAAAGAATTTGTAGAAAATATTGCCGTAGAAGTGAAAAAATATTCCTGGGAAAGTTTTGCTAGCGGGTTATTTGAACTGATAAAATTGCAAGATAGACCAAAAACTAACTCCTGAGTCACATGAGTCAATAAAATGTATTACGATCCGATAAAAGACATATTTGCCGGTATAATAAGAAAGTTTCCAACATTTAGAATAATCTTCTACAGGCTGCTGGATATAATGTTCCTGCGTTCTTGGTATGTACGGAGGGAATTGAGAAGTCTGCGCAGGATTCTTGGCGGTAATGAGATCTCTATTTACGATGCCGGGACAGGATACGGACAATACTCTTATTTCATGTCAAAGAATCTTCAGCCAAACTCAATCTATGCAATTGATGTAAAGGAGAAATGGATAAATGACTGCAAAGATTTTTTCAAAAGGAAGAATATTAAAAAAATAGATTTTGCAATTGAAGACCTGACGAGGATAAAGCACGTAAATAGATTTGACCTTATAGTTTCCGTTGATGTAATGGAACATATTGTCGATGATATAAAGGTATTCCAAAATTTTTACAAGGCATTAAAGCCGGGCGGTTTTTTGCTGATAAATACCCCTTCAATATATGGCGGCAGTGATGTTCATGATGAAAGCGAAAAAAGCTTTATCGGCGAACATGCACGCGAAGGGTACTCGTTCGATGATCTTGAATCCAAATTAACACCATTGGGTTTCTCGGTGTTCAGGTCAAGATATACTTATGGTTTCTGGGGTGATTTATCATGGCGCCTTGGTATTAAGTACCCTATGCAAATGCTTAACATCTCAAAGTTATTTTTTATAGCTTTGCCGGTGTATTATATAGCTGCGCTGCCTTTTACTTTTTTAATGATGTACATAGACTATTCCGGTACAAATAAGCTGGGCGCCGGTGTAAATTATATTGTTAGAAAATAATAAAGATTAAGCGTTAACTCATATTACGCAGTTATTAAAATTTTATTAAATAACTCCGACTTTTAAGTCGGGGTATAGTAAAGTATCCACAAATTTTGGACTTTAGTCCATTATGAGGTTCATTTTTTGGATAAAGCCGGATATTTTTGTAATTAATAGTCCCTGACATCCGCCGCTAGGCGGATGTCAGGGTTATTTTAGGTCTATTTATCATAAACGGACAAATTCTTTTTCACTTTTATTTTAAATGGTGTTGAAATGGCAAAGACAATAAAAAATATAAAACAAAGAAAAACTGGGCAGGATAACTTCTTCTCCAGGTTCAGTCTTGATGAAATACTGCCGCAAAAATATCACCTGCCTGCGGTGATACTTGTAATAGTAATCCTTCTCCTTGCTTTTTTAAATCCGCTGTATTTCGGCGGTAAAACATTTGAATCTGGGGATATTCTCTCCAGCAAAAGTATGGGTCCTTATATTATTAACCATACCGGTGGTTTTACTTTGTGGAACCCTCTTATCTTTTGCGGCATGCCCGCTTATGCTATCGCAACCGGGTATATTTGGTTTAACGTAATAACCGTTATTTATGGATTTATCAGGCAGCTCTTTTCAAATCTTTTTGCTGTGCCATATGCAACCTGGACGTTTTTCCTTATTGTCCTTGGTATAAATTCATTCCTGCTAATGAAGTATTTAACTAAAAATACTCTGGTAAGTTTATTTACCGCTTTATCAACTGTTTTCAGCACAGGTATTATTGTCTTCCTATATATAGGGCATGTTACCAAGCTTTGTTCTTTATGTATGTTTCCGTTGGTTTTTCTTCTTTTGTTCCGCATGAAAGAGAAGATTAGGCTGATAGACTTTTTGCTGCTTATAATCACTTTTCAATTGATGTATCAAGGCTTTCATGTACAGATTATTTTTTATATATCTTTTGCTATAGCCATATACTTCATCTATTTTATTTTACGTGCTGTTATTAAAAAGCAGAAGGATTTAATTAAAAAATTAATTTATTCAGGTTTAATCTGCATAGCTGCCGTAGTAATTGCTTCGGCAATTCAGATGGATAACTTCACCCAAATTTATGAGTACTCCCAATACTCAACAAGGGGCGGTAAAAGTATTGTAGAAAAAAATGCAAGTGCAGAAAATTCATCTTCATCCGAATATTATGATTATCATACGGGCTGGTCATTTTCTCCCGGCGAAGTTTTAACATTCATCGTTCCGTCGTATTACGGGTTCGGCAGCTCAACCTATAATGGTCCCTTAACCAATAATCAGCCTTATGAAGTAAATACCTATTTTGGTCAAATGGCTTTTGTTGATGTAGCAATGTATATGGGAGTAATAATATTTATTCTAGCGCTGTTTGGCGCTATTACAAGTTGGCGGGAACCTATTGTCCAGTTTTTAGCAATTTTATCATTTATTGCTTTGTTGACTTCATTCGGAAGTACTTTCCCTGTTTTATTTGATTTTCTCTTTTATCATCTTCCATACTTCGATAAGTTCCGGGTCCCGTCAATGATCTTAGTTCTTGTTCAGCTTTGTACCCCCATTCTTGCCGGCTTTGGCTTGATGAAGATAATTTCTCTTAGAGAGAAAAGAGAAACCGGAACAATTAAGATTATTAAAAATTCCGCTGTCGTTTTTTCGGTTTTATTTGTTCTTTCTTTGGTATTAAAAAGTTCAATTGCCGATTGGTTTACCGGCAGGATTAGTGATTTTACGGCAATTCATCAGCAGGCTGCGCAGGAATATACCGCCCTTTCCCCATATATGTCGGATATGTTTACGGGTGATCTATTAATTGCATTCGCTCTTTTAGCTGTTACATTCTGGCTTGCGTATTCATATATTAATTCAAAAGTTAGCAGGGATGTGTTTGTTGCCGGAGTAATTATTCTTGCGGTGTTTGATCTTTTTAGAATAGATGCGCGCGGGCAAAAGTATGTTGATGTTCCTGATATATCAAACATGTTTAATGAACCTGACTATGTTACGGCAATAAAGAGCCGGAAAGATACTGAACCTTTCAGGATGATTAATATAAAGCAGGACGGATCACGCGGTACGGCATCTCAAAATAATGGTAATTACAATGCGTACTTTATGCTCGAAGATTTTTACGGGTATTCGGGAATTAAGCCCCGCTCTTACCAGGATTTAATGGATGTAATCGGTCCTGTAAACCAAACGCTCTGGAGGATGCTCAATGTTAAATACATTGTTGCGGATCAGCAGATTCCGTTTCCCGGCTTTGTGCCGGTTTATCAAAAGGACAAAGAAATAGTTTATAATAATACAAACGCTTTGCCTCGAATTTATTTTGTAAATAAAATCGGAACATTACCTGATTTTACTGTGCTGAATGATATAAAAGAAAATTTATTTGATCCTAAAAATATTGCTTACGTTGATGGTA
>Ga0116130_1000674_pt1 | contig 20733 bp, 10 predicted proteins | sample June2015DPH_17_5_FD_89733 | JGI IMG/M metagenome (GOLD analysis project Ga0116130, IMG submission 89733) | Peatland microbial communities from SPRUCE experiment site at the Marcell Experimental Forest, Minnesota, USA - June2015DPH_17_40 | ecosystem: Environmental > Terrestrial > Soil > Wetlands...
ATGGCATTGGTGCTTCATACTTTCTTTGGATGGTCTTGGCATGTAAGCATGTGGGCGTCTGCGCTTACGGTTGCCGTATATGTTACTCTAAGCGGTTTAATGTCTGCAATATTTACCGAGATTATTCAATTCTTTCTCATATGGTTCGGATTATTTCTTGTTTCTGTTTTAGGCTTAATTGAACTTGGTGGAATGCGCCAAATTATGGCAAGAATTCCCGCATCATTTAATACCTTATGGTCAACTTCAGGCAGTCCGTCACAAAACGGAATGATGGTAACATGGGGCGGAATTGCTCTTGGATTAGGTTTTGTCCTTTCATTCGGATATTGGACAACTGATTTTCTTGTTGTTCAAAGAGCATTCTCTGCAAAAGACCTTCGTTCGGCAAGAATGGCTCCCATACTTGCTTCCTTTTTTAAAATGGCTATACCGTTTATTGTTATCCTTGCCGGTCTTATAGCGCTTGTTCTTGCAAATGATCCTAAAAGCGGTTTTCATTTGCTGACCGATAACGGGCATTTAAACTATGACTCGGCTTTTCCATTACTAATTGCTCGCTATTACCCGGAAGGTTTAGTCGGTTTAGGCGTTACGGCTTTGCTTGCAGGATTTATGGCGGGTCAGGCAGGAAATGTTAGTGCGTTTAATACTGTTTGGACTTATGATATATATAAATCAATTATTAATAAGAACGCTTCTGCAGCCCATTTATTGTGGATGGGCAGAGTGGCGACAATTGTCGGAATAATTATCAGTCTTGGAACTGCCTATTGGGCGATGAGTTTTCCCAGCATTATGGATTATATGCAGGCGATTTTCTCATGGGTCAATGCTCCTCTGTTTGCTACCATGCTGCTTGGTATGTTTGTAGTCTGGATTACTCCTTCCGGCGCCTTTTGGGGATTGATTACCGGGATGGTCTCGTCAATCGTAATGTATTTAGCAGTAAAATTTAGCTGGATAAGTTTAAGCCTGATTACTCTTTCTAGTCCTGCAAGTGATATGGCTGCAAATTTCTGGCGCGCTTGGTGGGCATGGCTGATTTGTTTTGTTGTAACAATTGTAATTAGTCTTTTCACCAAGAAAAAACCTAAAGAGGAATTGGTTGGGCTTGTTAAAGGTTTAACGAAAGAAAATTTAAATAAGGATATCAGCTTTTTTAAACGTCCTGAGTTTCTCGCTCTTATTTCGCTTGTCGTTCTTATCTTGTTGAATATTTATTTCTGGTAAATTAAAATATCCCGGAAAATTTCGGGGTTAAAGGAGATATTGTTATGAAACCAATATGGTATTTCGTTGGATTAATTCTTTCCATTATGGGAGTGGTAATTGAAATAAATGGAATATATTTGCTTGTACATCCATCCGCAGATAAAAAAGTTCTTTTCTATCTCCATCCTGATATTTGGTGGGGTGGAATCATGATTATTATGGGAGTAATTTTTGTACTAAAAAACAAAAATGTGAAAATATTGTAATTTTTAAGAAACAAAAGTTTTTTAAATTGCTTATCGTGTATTAAATTTCTAACTCTATAAAATTAATGAAAAATAATTTAAAGGATCAAAAATGAAAACTTTGAGACTTCTAATATTATATTTATTCCTGCCAATTACCATGGTTGCTCAAACAAATGTTGATAAACTTGTTAGTAAACTTGATAGCTTGATAAGTGGTTCGCTTGATGATTGGAAAATCAGTCAAAATCTAAGTGGGAAAAATATTTCCTTTAATGGAAATCCCTATGATGTTAACTTCAACGATTCAACATGGAGTATATTAAAGATAAATGAAAATAATTATGATGATTCATGCTGGCTTAGAAAAGAAATTATTCTTCCCGATAAAATTCTTGGTGAACCTGTCCGGGGAAAAATTAAACTCCTTCTCTCAGTGGATGATTACGGTTATTTATGGATTAATGGTGAAAGTAAAGGTTACTTCCCATGGGATGGTGATTTTGTCTTAACTGAAAATGGGAAACCGGGGGAAAAATTCACAATTGCTGTTAAAGCAATAAATACCGGCGGCTCTCTCCGGCTTTTACGTGCGGAGATTCAATCCGCTAATTCCGAAAAAATCCAACAGTCGATTAAAGACTTTCTTTTAAGCTTGCAAACCGGGGAGAAGCTTCTGTCTTTTGATACTTATCAGACAAATAGTAATGTTAAAATTGATCCGCATATCGATAAATCTGCAATAGATAAAAATGAAAAAACTTCTTTAAATGAATTGCTCCAAAAACTTGCTGCAGAAGTTGATGTTGATGCACTGAGCAATGGTTATTATTCAAAATTTGTAGCATCTATGGAGAATGTCCGTTCGCAGTTGACTCCTATTAAAGAATTTGCAAAAAAGTTTACATTATATTTTGATTCAAATGCCCATATAGATGCTGCATGGCTGTGGCGTTATATAGAAACCGAACAGGTATGCGAGAGAACTTTTAGCTCGGTTTTACATGTTATGAATGAAAGGCCCCTGTTTACTTATACGCAAAGCGCTGCTCAATATTTTAAATGGATGCAGGATTTATACCCGGATGTTTTCCAGGGTATTAAGGACAGAATAAAAGACGGTAGATGGGAAGTTGTAGGCGGAATGTGGATTGAACCGGATTGCAATTTACCAAGCGGTGTTTCATGGGACAGGCAATTACTTTATGCTAAATCTTATTTTCAAAAGAATTTAAATGTTGATGTAAAAATAGGCTGGAATCCGGATTCGTTTGGTTATAATTGGAATATGCCGATGTTCTATCAAAATTCTGGCATCGATGCATTCATTACGCAGAAGATAGGATGGAATGAAACAAATGTTTTTCCATACAGAGTATTTTGGTGGCAATCTCCGGATAGTTCAAGAATACTTTCATATTTCCCGTTTGATTATGTTAATACTATTACTCAATCTTATCAACTCGTGGATTGGTTACGGCAGTTTGAGGCAAATACCGGTTTCAGAAAATTTATGATTCTCTTTGGAGTCGGTGATCATGGCGGTGGCCCTACTATCGATATGATTGATAGAATTGAACACTTAAAAACTCTGGATATCTATCCAAATATCGAATATGGTACTGCTGCAAATTATATAAACTGGTTGAAGAATCAGGACTTAGCAACACTCCCCGTTTGGAATGATGAGCTATATCTTGAATTCCATCAGGGTACCTTTACATCACACGATCAGATTAAGAAGTATAACCGTCAAAGCGAAACACTTTTATCGGAAACCGAGAAATTTTCAACTCTCTCAACTTTGTTTGGAAATAAATACAACTCCCACGATATTGATGATGCATGGCAATATACTATGTTTAATCAGTTCCATGATATTTTACCCGGTTCAGGTATAAGAGAAATTTATATTGATGCGGTTGAAAATTATAAGAGAGTAAAAGAAATCGGGGATTACTTACTCAATGGTGCGTTTGATGAAATTAGCAAAAATGTAAATACATCAATGATAAAAACAGGTGAGCCCTTAATAGTTTATAATCCTTTAGCATGGGATAGAACCGACGTCGTTAAATTTACCCTTCCTCATGGAGATAAGGATGAATATAAAATACTTGAAATCGGCGGTAAAGAAATTCCGTCTCAACTAATAGAAATAGACCGATATACTAATGAAATATTATTTGTCGCTGGTAATATCCCATCACTCGGGTATAAAACTTTTATACTTAAGCAGGGGAAATCCACTGAAACTAAATCGGATTTAGTGACTGCAAAAGACGGAATAGAAAACAAATTCTTCAAAGTGAAAATTGATACTTCTACGGGTTGGGTTGGTAAAATTACCGATAAAAGAAACAACCGGGAAATATTGACGGATGAAGGAAATAAACTTCAGCTTCTTCAGGATGTGCCTAAAGAATATGATGCCTGGAATTTAGGATTTACTGGTGTTGAGTATCCATCAACTTTCAGAAAGGCTGAGGTAATTGAATCCGGTCCCGTAAGATCTATTGTAAGGTTATACCGCGATTACTTGAAGCCGGGAGTAAAGAAGGATTTTCCCACGGAGGACTTTCCAACGTCATTTTTTGTACAGGATGTAATCTTATATAATGGAATCGACAGAATTGATTTTAATGCAAACATAGATTGGTGGGAAGCGCATACAATGTTGAAGGTTGCTTTCCCTGTTTCGGTTAATGATTCTGTTGCTACATACGAAATTCCTTACGGAACTATCCAGCGTTCAACTCAGAGGATTACAAGCTGGCAGAAAGCAAGGTATGAAGTCCCTGCTGAAAATTGGGCTGATCTTTCTAACAATGGTTATGGTATAAGTTTGCTTAATAATTCAAAGTATGGTTATGATATAAAAGATAATTTAATGAGGCTTTCACTGCTTCGTTCGCCAAAGTCCCCTGATCCTACTACCGATATGGAAAAGCATTCAATTGATTACTCTTTATACCCCCATTCAGGCGACTGGAAAGAAGCAAATACAATCCGTAAAGGATATGAATTCAACCAGCCCTTAATTGCTCAGTTAAGTTCAGTACACAAGGGTAAACTGCCGGAAGAGAAATCGTTCATCAAATTGGAAAGCGATGATCTGATTTTGACTTCCGTTAAGAAAGCCCTCGATTCAGACGCATGGGTGATCCAATGGTATGAATCTAAAGGAAAAGATTCGGAAGCAACATTAACTCTCCCCGGCGTTCCTAAGAAAGTCGTTGAATCAAATTTTATCGAAATAGACGGACAGCAGATAAAATTTGAGGGTAATGTTATTAAATTGAATACAAAGAAATTCTCGGTGATGACAATAAAAGTTTATTATTAAACCAATATCCACTTTATTCTGGAATAAACCGTAAAATGAAAAAATCCATCCGGTTGTTGCTTCTTTTTTCAATACTATTAATTCCTTCAATATCTTGTTTGGCAAACCACGCCACATCATTTTTTAATGTTAAAAATTATGGTGCAATCGGAGATGGAAAGAATATTGATAGTAAAGCAATAAATGCAGCGATTGAGGCTGCATCACTTTCCGGTGGTGGTACTGTTTTTATACCGGCGGGTAATTATTCTTGTGGCTCCATTCATTTGAAAAGTAACATAACATTGCTGATCGATCAGGGCGCTACTATCATTGCAGCGCCGGTTAATGCCGAAAACGGTTACGACCAGGAGGAAGAAAGCATCAGTGTTAAGTATCAGGATCTTGGACATAGTCATTGGAAAAACAGCCTCATCTGGGGATATGACATTCAAAATGCTTCAATCGTAGGCGCCGGCTGGATTAACGGGAAAAATTTGTATAAAGATTGGGTCCCGGGTTCAAAACAAGATGCAAATAAAGCCGTTAGTTTATACCGCTGCCGCAATGTCATTATGCGCGATATTTCGATTATTCATGGAGGTTGGTTCGCTATTTTAGCTACCGGTGTTGATAATCTTACAATAGATAATCTTAAAATTGATACCAACAGAGATGCTCTAGATATTGATTGCTGTAAAAACGTGCGGATTTCTAATTTATTTATCAACTCGCCTTATGATGACGGAATTTGTCTGAAGAGTACTTTTGCTTTAGGCTATGCACGCCCCACGGAAAATGTCACAATCACAAATTGCCAGTTAAGCGGTTACGATGAAGGAACTCTGCTCGACGGAACTTACAAGCGTTCTAATAATCCTGAATACGGATATCATCCAACCGGAAGAATTAAATTTGGTACGGAATCCAACGGGGGATTTAAAAATATTACAATCTCCAATTGCGTGTTTGACTACTGCAGAGGATTGGCTTTGGAAACTGTTGACGGCGGACTTCTGGAAGATGTAACGATTGCCAATATTACAATGAGAGATATTGTTAACGATCCAATCTTCTTAAGACTCGGTGCAAGAATGCGCGGCCCCGAAGGAGTACCAATAGGCAAACTTAGAAGAATCAAAATAAGCGGCATTATAGTGTATAATGCGGATCCATCTTATGCCTGTACAATCGCCGGTTTACCCGGTCACCCTATCGAAGATATTCAGTTGAGCAATATCCGGATTTATTATAAAGGCGGAGGTACTAAAGAACAAGCGGCAAGAGAAATACCGGAAAATGAAAACAAATATCCGGAACCGGGTATGTTTGGTATTCCTCCGGTTTACGGTTTGTTTGTTCGCCATGCAAATGATATTAAAATCAGTGATGTTGAATTCAATTTTCTTGAACCCGATTATCGCCCCGGGCTTATTTTTAACGATGTTAACTCTGTTGATATGCGAAATGTAACGGTTCAGCGGATGGAAAATGCAAATGCTATTATCCTAAAAAATGTTATGAATTTTAATATTCTTCAAAGTAAGGATATTGAAGATCAGAAATTGGATAGCGTAAAAGAGAAAACACTAAATTAAACGCTTTTGATTCCGATATACGAAAATATTAATCTAACGGCTCTATCCGCTGATCTTAGAGGTGCTGCTCTGCACGTCGTTTCACATAAACCTGACAATACTGGAAATATAGTCGAGAGCCTAAAGTAACTTTTCTGTTTAGGTAGGTTTTAGTGGGCTTTTATTACTTCAAACTTATAAAACAGCAGCTTTCTGACGTTAATAAACTGAATGGATAGGTTTTGATTATATCAATTTTATCTGAAATAATCTTTTTTAGAAAATAATTAAAAGGAATAACGATATGGCAATTGCAAAAAATAAATTCAATTCAAAACCAATTCTGATCAAATTGAACACTAAATTGACAGGATTAATAATCATGCTTGTATTATTTTCATCGATGCTCATTGCTCAAAAAAATAACAACTTTAATGTAAGCTCGCCGAATGGTGTAATCAATATGCATATCGAAGCAGGTGCCAAACTCCAATGGTCTGTTCAGCATAACGGTCAGGAGATTATTTTACCTTCGGCAATTTCCTTACAATTGGAGGATGGCAGCGTACTTGGTGATAATGCAGAAATTATCTCCTCCAATCAGGAAAAAATAGATAACGTGATTGCTGCAATAAATTATATAAAAGCAAACATTCCGGATCAGTATAATCAGCTTACAATAAATTGTAAAGGCGATTATGGGGTAATTTTCAGAGTATATAATGATGCCGCTGTATACAGGTTTTTCACAAAGAAAGAAGGCGAGATTATTATAAAAAATGAAGAGGCCAACTTCAATTTTGCCGGTGATTATAAAACATTTATGCCTTTTATGTGGGATTATAGAGGTAATAAAATTTTTAATTCATCTTTTGAAGCCCTTTACCATGAGATCAATATTTCTCAATTCCCGGCCGATTCATTGGCGTTCCTGCCGCTGCTTGTAGATGTAGGCAATAATAAAAAAGTTGTAATCACCGAAGCTGACCTGGAAGACTATCCCGGTATGTACATGAATATAAATGAAACACAAAAAGGACTTAAAGGAGTTTATGCGCCGTACCCGTTGGAAGCACAGTTGGGCGGTTACGGAAATATAAATTATATTCCTACCAAAAGAGCTGATTATATCGCTAAGACAAACGGTACACGAAATTTCCCGTGGAGAGTAGTTGCTGTCAGTAAGAGCGATAAGGATTTATTGAACAATGATATTGTCCAAAAGCTGGCTTCACCCCCAAGATTGGATGATGTTTCATGGATTAGACCGGGACAGGCCTCATGGGACTGGTGGAATAATTGGAATATTACCCATGTCGATTTTAGAGCCGGCATAAATACACAGACTTATAAATACTACATTGATTTTGCCGCCGCTAATAAAATAAAATATATTGTTATGGATGAAGGCTGGTCCAAACTTACAGACCTCTCAGTTATTGTCCCGGAAATAAATCTGCAGGAAATTATAGATTACGGTAACCGGAAAGGTGTGGATGTAGTTCTTTGGGCTTCATGGTATTATGTTACTCAGCAGATGGATGAAGTCTTTCCTGTATATTCTAAAATGGGTATAAAAGGATTCAAGATTGATTTTGTAGACCGCGATGATCAGGTTGCTGTGCAATCGATTTATAAAATAGCTAAGAAAGCGGCTGAATATCACCTGTTTGTTGATTTTCATGGGATGTATAAACCAACCGGTATTCAAAGGACTTATCCTAATGTAATTGGCTTTGAAGGTGTTAAAGGATTGGAAAATTATAAATGGGCTATTGAGGATCAGCCTCGTTACATAGTCTCCATTCCTTACATACGAATGTTCGCTGGGCCGATGGATTATACGCCGGGCGCTATGAGGAATGCCAATAAAGCTAACTTCAGGCCTATAAATGATAATCCGATGAGCCAGGGTACGCGCTGCCAGCAGTTGGCAATGTATGTCATTTTTGAAGCTCCTTTTCAGATGCTTGCTGATAATCCTACTATCTATAAGAAAGAACAGGAGTGTACTGATTTTATTACAAAAGTCCCGACAGTATTCGATGAGACCGTTCCGCTTGATGGAAAAGTAGGAGAGTATACTGCGCTCGCACATAAGAAAGGAAATATATGGTTCGTAGGCGCAATGACAAATTGGACACCGCGGGATTTAACTCTCGATTTTTCATTTTTAGGCAAGGGGGCTTATAAAGCGGTGATATTTAAAGACGGCATAAATTCTGACCGGGATGGCACAGATTATAAAAAAGAAGTGATAAAGATTTCAGCCGGTGATAAATTAAATATTCACCTTGCTCCGGGGGGTGGCTGGGCTGCCAGAATAGAAAAAATAAAATAATCCATTGATTTTTAAACTATAATTGGGAGTGAACATGAAAAAATATTATGTCCTGTTTATTTTACTCTTTGCCTATAACTTTCTTATTGCCCAATCTATTGAACTCCCAGCACCTCGGAAAACCGGTGGTATGCCTCTTATGGAAGCACTGGCAAAAAGAGCTACTGTTAGGGAATTCGATACGACAAACATTTCAATTCAGCAATTGTCTGATTTACTGTGGGCTTCTTTTGGTGTCAATCGCCCTGACGGCAGAAGAACTGCGCCTTCTGCTAGCAACAAACAGGAAATTGATATTTACGTGCTTTTAAAAAACGGCGCGTTTATATATGATGCTCAAAATAATAAGCTAATTATAGTAACACCTGAAGACCTTCGCAGCCAGGCAGCCGACCAAAAGTTCGCTAATGCCCCGGTTCAATTAATCTTTGTTGCAGACTTGGCAAAAAGAGGCGAAAGTACTGAGGATGGAAAGTTAAGGACGGCAAACATTGATTGCGGTTATATCTCGCAAAACACGTATTTGTTTTGTACTTCAGAAGGACTGGTAACAGGAGCTCGTGGTTCTGTTAACCGCAATGTTTTAACTCCTAAACTCAAACTTAGAGTAGACCAGAGAATTTTACTTGCACATTCTGTTGGGCACCCGGTAAAATAATTATTACTTTTAATTACAAGGAAGGTTGATATGAAAAATCTGAAATACAATTTAAGCAGCAAACCAATCCTGAACAAAATGAACAATATACTTGCAGGATTAATCATCATGCTTGTATTAAGTTCATCCATGCTCATAGCTCAAAATAATAGCTTTGAAGTAAAATCACCGGACGGTGTTATTACCGTCAAAATACAAATAGGCGCCAAACTGCTATGGTCTGTTATGCATGACGGCCAGCAGATTATTCTGCCTTCGGCTATTGCGCTTCAACTGGAGGACGGCCAGGTACTTGGCGATAATGCAGTAGTTATTGATACCAAAAAGGAAGCAGAAAATAAAGTAATATCCGCAGTAAATTATGTAAAAGCTAAAATCCCGGATCAGTACAATCAGCTTACAATAAATTTTAAAGGCGATTTCGGAGTAATTTTCAGAGTTTATAATGATGCAGCTGCATACAGGTTTGTCACTAATAAAGTTGGCGATATTATTATAAAAAATGAAGAAGCTAACTTCAATTTTACCGGTGATTATAAAACATTTATGCCTTTTATGTGGGACTATAGGGAAAATAAAATTTTCAATTCATCTTTTGAAGCTCTTTACCATGAGATCACTTTTTCCCAGTTCCCAGCCGATTCATTGGCATTCCTTCCGCTTCTTGTGGATGTAGGCAATAATAAAAAAGTTGTGATCACCGAAGTCGACCTCGAAGACTACCCCGGCATGTATATGAATATAAATGAAACACAAAAAGGGCTCAAAGGAGTTTATGCACCGTACCCGTTGGAAGCACATTTGGGCGGTTTCGGCGGTATAAATTATGTACCGACTAAAAGAGCAGACTATATTGCCAAAACTAATGGTATGCGTAATTTCCCGTGGCGCGCAGTCGTTATAAGCAAAAGCGATAAAGAATTATTAGGTAATGATATTGTGCAAAAATTAGCATCCCCTCCAAGAATAAAAGATATTTCTTGGATCCAAACAGGACAATCAACCTGGGATTGGTGGAATGCACGTAATATATCGCACGTAGATTTCAGAGTTGGTCTTAATATGCCTACCTATAAATATTACATTGATTTTGCCGCCGCCAATAAAATAAAATTTGTTCTTATTGAAGGCGCTTTGGAGATGGATCTTACCCAAATGAATCCTAATTTAAATCTGCCGGAATTAATTAAATATGCTAAGAAAAAAGGCGTTGAAGTTGTTACCTGGGCTTCATGGTATCGGGTTACTCAGCAGATGGATACAGTATTCCCATTCTATGCCAAAATGGGCTTGAAAGGATTTAAAATTGATTTTGTCGATCGCGACGATCAGGTTGCTGTGGAATCGATTTATAAAATAGCCGAGAAAGCCGCTGAATATCACTTGCTTGTTGATTTTCATGGGATGTATAAACCAACCGGTATTCAAAGGACTTATCCTAATGTAATTGGCTTCGAAGGAGTTAAGGGATTGGAAAATTATAAATGGGCTGTAGAGGATCAGCCCCGTTATGTAGTTACAATCCCATACCTACGAATGCTTGCAGGGCCGATGGATTATACCCCTGGTGCAATGAGGAACGCCAATAAAGCCAACTTCAGGTCGATAAACGACAATCCGATGAGCCAGGGAACGCGCTGTGCGCAGTTGGCAATGTATGTCATTTTTGAGGCTCCTTTTCAGATGCTTGCAGATAATCTAACCGTCTATATGAAAGAGAAGGAGTGTCTTGACTTTATTACAAAAGTCCCTACAACTTTCGATGAAACCGTACCGCTTGATGGAAAAGTTGGAGAGTTTACTGCACTCGCACGTAAAAAAGGAAATATATGGTTCGTTGGTGCAATGACGGATTGGACGCCGAGGGATTTAACTCTTGATTTTTCATTTCTCGGCAAAGGGACATATAAAGCAGTTGTATTTAAAGACGGCATAAATTCGGATCGTGACGGCACAGATTATAAAAAAGAAGTAATAAAAATTTCAGCCGGAGATAAATTGAATATTCACTTGGCTCCGGGAGGCGGCTGGGCTGCAAGAATAGAGAAAATAAAATAATTAACCTGTTTTTATATTCCAATTGAATCAAGCAGGATGCAATATATATTGGGCTAACTTCCAAAGCCGGTAATAAGTTTTTTTTAAGGAGAAAGTGTAAAATGAAAAAATTATTCTTTGCATTTTTCATATTCGTGTCGTGTTCTATCTATGCACAAAAATTTGATGGGCTGGCGCAAACCCCGCCTATGGGCTGGAACACTTGGAATACTTTTGGCGTGCATATCCAGGCGGATATGATAAAACAAATGGCCGATATAATTGTCAGCAGCGGTATGAAAGATGCCGGCTATGAATATATAGTAGTCGATGACGGTTGGGAAGCTTTAAGTCGTGATAGTTCCGGCAATTTAGTCCCTGACCCTAAAAAATTTCCCGACGGAATGAAAGCCCTGGCGGACTACGTTCATTCTAAAGGCTTGAAATTTGGGATTCACAATTGCGCCGGTAATACGACTTGTAATGGATTTCCTGGGGGAAGAGGACATGAATACCAGGATGCGCGTCTTTATGCTTCATGGGGTGTCGACTACCTGAAATACGATTGGTGTGATCATGGTACCGCCGATGCACATGAAACATATAAAACTATGGGCGATGCTTTGTATGCCGCTAAGAGGCCTGTCGTTTATAGCCTCTGCGAATGGGGAAATAATAAACCATGGGAGTGGGGTAAAGATATTGCTCATTTATGGCGTACTACCGGTGATATTACGGACTGCTATAATTGTCAGGGTGAATATGATCTCGGTATACGTTTCGTGCTGAAGCTCCAGGACGGCCTTGAAAAGTATGCCGGGCCCGGACACTGGAATGATCCCGATATGCTCGAAGTGGGAAATCCCGGCCTTACTCTTACCGAATCGCGTTCGCATTTTAGTTTATGGTGCATGCTCGCCGCTCCGTTGATTGCTGGAAATGATCTGCGTAAAATGTCTCCTGAAGTGTTAAAAATCCTTACTAACAAAGATGCTGTTGCTATCGATCAGGATAGCCTTGGCAAACAGGGCTATTTGTTTATGGATCATTTAAGCAAGCTTATTTATGTCAAGGAACTCTCCAATGGATGTTGGGCTATTTGCTGGCACAATTCAGGCGATCAGTCTTATATGCAACGAATCAACTGGGAACATTTTACTTTCCTGAAAGGCAGGTACAAAATTAAAGACGTATGGAAAAATAAAGTCATCGGGACTACTTCTAAAAACCTTAAAGTAAATATTAACAGTCATGGTGTATTATTATTAATTCTAACACCAAAAAAATAGTACGAGTTAATGTATTATTAACCGCCAAGGATTACTTAGTTTTTAATGATCTGAATTACTTTCGCTAAGATAAAATCCTGCAGAAAGCCAGCCGACCCAATGCTTTAATGAGAATGGTGCTGTCAAGCCAAGATTCGTATGCTTTATTGGAATTACGCCTTCTGTCCACGAATCCGAATATTTATAAATATTCCCATTTAATTCTTTGCTGCTTACACTTTTAATTACTTTCGATATAGTAAGCAATCCAAATGGAATTGAGAATTTTCCACACCAAACAGGAGATGGTGGCTTATCCATAGGTCTTCCCCAAAGTTCTTTAGTAAGTGTCTCGATTTTATTTTTTGTTAAAATTCCGTTAAATGCATTTTTAGCAATTCTTTTGTCGTTCTTGGTCCCATTTGAATGAGCCGATTCGTCTTCTCCGTAAGGGATATTGTCAAAATCTTTTCCGTAATGATTTGCATCTGAAGAAATTAAAAAGAAAATATCTTCACCGGGTTTCAATTTATTTTGACTGATATAACCGGAGATTATTTTAGTTAACTCATCACTAACCTGATCCATTCTTTCAAAAGGCATTTGTGTAACCATGATGGGAGTAATTTTGATGTTTCTATTATAGTATTGTAAAAATGGAACGAGCGCTTCTATAGAATGTTCAATGTCCTGAGCGGAGTCGCTTATTATAAAATCATTTTTATTCAGATTATTTTTTATGATTTCGCGTAATGGCGATATTTCCACTTTCCCGTATGGCCCATGCCAATATGTGTAATCATCAAGAATTATAATATTTTTAGGATCATTCATTACTTTACGAACTGTACCGTGAGTGACCCCGAATATTACAACTTCTTTTACTTTTATCAGCTTATAAAGAGGATAATAAACACTGGCAGCATATAGATAGTCATCATGCGGTGAAATTGCGGCAACCAAATCCTTAGATCGGAACTCTTCCTCATTATAGGCATTATATTCGAGGTATTTCATCAACTCATCCATCTCTGAAGAATTCCAGCAGAATCCGGTATTATCACGTATTGGTCTGATTCCTTGCGCCATAAGCATGGATGTAATATTATATAGTTGCAATATAATAAAAATTACGAATGTTATTTTGAATCGTCTCATATTCTCACCCGCAAAGATTTTTATAAACGATGTATGATTAATATAATGCAGCCGCATTGTAAGTCAAAGAATCTATTCCGATTGAAAAGTCAATGAAGTCTAAATTAAAAAAAAATCCCCTCCATAGAATATTAAATGTATTCGGTACGGAGGGGAACGTGCCCAAAGGCAGTTATTTTTTTAAGAAAAAATTATTTGATGTCTACGGCCTCCTTTAATTTAATATCTCTGGATGAACTGCCTATCAATATTTCATATTTCCCGGGATCAGTAGTCCATTCTTTCTTATCGGAGTTATAATAAGAGAAAGCGTTTTTATTGATATTAATTTCTACATTGCCTGTTTCGCCGGCTTTTAATGAAATTTTCTTGAAAGCTTTTAATTCTTTGGGTGCCCTCTCTATTTTTGAATCAACTGCGCTAACATATAATTGTGCAACTTCGGCCCCGTTAAGTTTACCAATATTTTTCAGGTTGAATGAAACCTTAAAGTACCGCTGGGTATCTTTTAAAGACTCTTGAACTTTTAGATTTTTATATTCAAAATTCGTATAAGATAAACCATAGCCGAACGGATATAAAGGTTCAATGTTTTTGGCATCAAAGTGCCTGTAACCGACAAAAATGCCATCTGAATATTCTGAAACGCTGTCTAGTGCTTTATAAGTTTTATATGCAGAGCAATCTTCCCATCGCTTTGGGAATGTGATAGGTAATTTTCCGGAAGGATTATAATTACCTAAAATAACATCTACAACAGCATTTCCTATTTCTTCGCCTGCGAACCAGGTTTCTAAGATTCCATCTACCTTGTCATTCCAGCCGTTCATTAAAACAGGTGACCCTGTTGTAAGGATAACGATAGTATTTTTATTTGCTTTTACAACTTCATTAATCAATTCATCCTGTCCCTCAGGTAATACAAGATTGTCTCTATCTTTCCCTTCGCTCTCATATTGATTTGTAGTGCCGACAAAAATTAGTGCAATATCCGAATTTGCAGCGGCGCTTACGGCTTGCGTAAACAAATCATCAACTGAAGTCCGCCACAACAATCTTGCTACTGCGCCGCCTATACTCTGGTAATATTCAATCTTAATTTTATATTTCTTACCTGCATCCAGATTTACCTTGTAAGAATCGAGCGTAGCGCCATGATCTGTCCAATTGTTAATAACAAGTTGGTCGTCTACATATAACCTGACGCCATCATCACTAAGAAAATCTAATTCATAAGTTCCCGGTTTGGGAACCTGTAAAAATCCCGTCCATCTAACTGAAAAATATTCTCGGGAAAAACCTTTCTTAGGGGATACCGAACTCCAGTTAAAATCTATTTTATTATCGTTGCGTGTGAAAGCAGGTTTACCTTCAAGATTTTGATTGCTAAAATATTCACCGAGTAAGCCTTCTCCATCACCGCCGGGTAAGGATAAATATTTTGATTCGATAAGTGTGCCGTTAAATGCAACACCCTCTGCATAATTTATTTTTACCGTATTTCCAATTTTCTTTTGTAAAGCAACTAAAGGACTGACTGAATAGATTGGTGTTACATCAGCGCTGCCTCCTCCGCCCGTCCTTGCTAAAGCTGCATTTGGGCCAATAACTGCAATAGACTTAAGTTTATTTTTATTTAAAGGAAGAATACCATTATTTTTTAAAAGTACAATTCCTTCACGGGCTATTTCTAAAGAAATCTCCTGGTTCTCTTTTGTGTTTAATAACTTGGCATCTTCTTTCCTTGGATGCTCAAATAAACCCAGCTTAAAAATTACGGTTAATATCCGTCTTACTTTATCGTTAATAGTTTGTTCGCTGACAATGCCGTTCTTTACTGCATCATCTAAAGTTTTGTTATTTAAATATTCGCCTGTTGGCATTTCAAGATCCAACCCCCCTTTTGCGGTAGGAATAGAACTATGAACCGCACCCCAGTCGGACATTGCCAGCCCGGTAAATTTCCATTCATCTTTTAATTTTGTTTTAAGAAGGTAATCATTTTCGCTGCAGAAATGGCCGTTCAATTTATTATAAGCAGACATGATCGCCAAAGTATGAGCTTCGGTTACTGCCGCTTTGAAAGCAGGAAGGTATATTTCATTCAACGCTCGTTCGCTGATTTTTACATCAACAAACGCTCTTTCATATTCCTGGTTATTTACGGCAAAATGTTTTACTGTTGCCGCAACATTCTCTTTTTGAACACCTTCAATGTAGCTGACTGCCATTCTTGACGTAAGATAAGGATCTTCACCAAAGCTTTCAAAATTTCTCCCGTCCATTGGCAGTCTTGCAATATTAACACACGGACCTAATATTACATCACGTCCATGTGCTTTTAATTCTCTTCCGATAGCGGAACCTAATCGATTGACAAATGAAGTATCCCACGTTGCGGAAGCGCCAATGCCTCCTGCAAATGCGGACGATTTAGTCCATCTGACGCCAAGAGGCCCATCCGACATTTTTAATTCGGGAATACCAAGCCTTTGATTTGGCTTTGTTGCGAATCCTGTCCCACCAAGAAGATCAATCTTCTCTTCGAGGGTCATCCTGCTTAACAAATCCTCAACGCGTTTTTCAACAGGCAATTTTGGATTTTTGTAAGGAAAATTATTTTGGGAATATGAATATGTCATAATAACCAGTAATAAAAAAGTAATAATTTTTTTCATTTTTACCTCCTTGGATGCTTTGCATTTCGGAGCAGTTGCAAAGAGCATTAATTATGTAAAGAACTGTTATTTAAGAAAATGTATTGTATTATACATACGACAGGATTATATCATCAATTAAATATAATCCCGTTTAGTAATAAAAACTTCTGGGAAGTATATATTTAATATTATTAACCCAGCACTGCTTCAATAATATTTTCTGATCCCGGATTGGCCGGAGGAATTATATCCCCAGATATTTCTTTCCCATTCAAAATCAGGCGCTTGATCCCTTTTGATACATGTTGCGGGTTTGCAATCTTAATTTTATATAGTGCGCCTCTGAATTTTCTGTTTATTTCAAATCCATCCCAGCTTTTAGGTATGCATGGATCAATCTTTAGTCCATTGTATTGTGGCTGAATACCAAGTATGTATTGTGAAGCCGTGTAAAAAGTCCATGATGCAGTTCCGGAAAGCCATGAATTTTTTGATTCTCCCGGTTTAAATGCATCCTTGCCTGCTATCATTTGAGAATAAACATAAGGTTCAGTTCTATGCAAATCGCTGATTTCCTCTAGGTATGAAGGAGTAATCTTTTTAAAGTACTCAAAAGCTCTGTCTCCGTTACCGACTAAAGTCTCGCCTATAATTATCCATGGATTATTGTGACAGAAGATGCCTGCATTTTCCTTATATCCGGCAGGGTAGGTAGAGATTTCTCCCATATTGATATAGTATTTTGTGAATGCGGGGTTATTAAGCACAATTCCATATTCACAGTCAAGATATTTTTTAACGGATTCAAGCGCTTGTTTTGCCTTCCCATCCTCAAGTCCAACTCCAGCCATAATACAGTAACCCTGGGATTCAATAAATATTTTTCCTTCTTCGTTCTCTTTACTTCCGATTTTATTGCCGAAGTAATCATAAGCACGTAGGAACCATTCGCCGTCCCAGCCATGAGCTTTTATTGCATCTATCATTGCATCGACATGTCTCCGGCACTCTTTGGCTTCTTCTTCCTTATTTAATTGCTTGCAAAGATTTATAAATTCTTCGCCGTAAGCCACAAACAATCCTGCTATCATTACGGATTCGGCAACGCCGCCTTTTTTGTTTTCTGTTGTCTGGAAAGATTCATCCGGGTTCATAGAAAAACAATTTAAATTCAGGCAGTCGTTCCAGTCGGCTCTGCCAATTAATGGCAGTTTGTGCGGTCCTAAATTATTTACAACATGGTAGAACGAAAGCTTCAAATGCTCAAACAATGATTTAGCTTTTGAGGCATCATTGTCAAACGGAACCTGCTCATCAAGAATTGACCAGTCTCCGGTTTCTTTAATGTAAGATGAAGTGGAAAGAATCAGCCACATAGGATCATCATTAAAGTTACTCCCAACCGCATAATTTCCCTTTTTAGTAAGGGGCTGATATTGATGATAAGCTCCGCCGTCTTCAAATTGAGTTGCTGCAATGTCAAGAATTCGTTCTTTAGCCTTCTGAGGAATTTGATGTACAAAACCTATAAGGTCTTGGTTTGAATCCCTGAATCCCATCCCTCTTCCAATACCGGATTCAAAGTATGATGCACTCCTTGACATATTAAAAGTAACCATACACTGGTATTGATTCCAGATATTAACCATCCTGTCAAGTTTCTCATCATTACTCTTAACGTGGTAAATTGAAAGAAGAGACTTCCAGTATTCTTTTAGCTCGTTAAATGATTCTTCAACTTTTTCGGGTGTTGAAAATTTTTCAATAATTGCATAAGCTTTCTCTTTATTTATTATTCCTTTGGATTCCCATTTCTTATCTTCTTCGTTTTCAACGTAACCAAGAATAAAGACAAATTCTTTTGACTCCTTCGGTCCGAGTTCTATTTCGATATAATGAGAAGCAATGGGCGACCAGCCATGCGCAACGGAATTATGGGATTTACCCTCGAATACCGCATCGGGTTTATCAAATCCGTTATATAATCCTAAGAATGTTTCACGGTCCGTATCAAAACCATCAATCTTCGTATTGACTGAATAGAATGCATAATGATTTCTTCTTTCTCTGTATTCGGTTTTATGATAGATAACAGAATCTTTTACTTCGACTTCACCTGTGGAGAAATTGCGCTGAAAATTCGTTTGATCGTCCAATGCGTTCCATAAACAAAATTCAACGAATGAAAACAATTTTATTGATTTTGTTTTGTTGCTTTTATTAGTGAGCTTTACCTTTTGAATTTCACAGTTAGTTGTTGTCGGAACAAAGTAAAGTAATTCAGCTTCCAGTAATTTTCTTTTACTTTTAATTATTGTGTAACCCATTCCATGCCGGCATGAATACTTTTTCAAATCAGCCTTAACGGGTTTCCATCCCGGTGACCATACGTCTCCATCATCACTTATATAGAAATATTTACCACCGTCATCGATTGGGACGTTATTGTATCTGTATCTTGTAATTCTTCTTAAGAGAGCGTCCTTATAAAAGCTGTAGCCTCCTGCTGTATTGGAAATTAAGCTGAAGAAACTATCATTGCCCAGATAATTAATCCACGGGTAAGGAGTTTTAACATCGGTTATTACATATTCTTTGTTCTGATCATCAAAAAAACCATACTTCATAATTGTAATACTTTCAATTGATTACTAGTTTAATTTAATAGTGATTTCAATTTTTATAATTAATTTTGGTTAGTAAAAACGTTTTTACCAGAAACGTTTTTTTTATATCCCAAATTACTAAAAATAGTTTTTATAATCCGCATTTATATTAACTTAAAATTTTTAAATGATCCTATCAAAAAGTTTCTTTTTATAATTCCGATAAAACTATTAAATATAAATGGGTTACCGGTTTACGTACCTTAATTTAGTTCAAATTTTATGCCCTAATACATAATTATAATATGCCTGAATTACTTATATAATTTGATATTAAAATAAGCCGGATAAATTACAAGCTAATTATGTCCAGTATTTTATTATTTTAATAACTAACTTTATTAAAATAATAATAAAACAACTAAGAAAAATGACCTAATCTTAAAGATATTCGAGAAAAATTTTGACGAAATTCTATTAAAAATATTCAGGAGATCTGAATGAAAGCATTATTAATTATCGATATGCAAACAGGTCTGTTTGGCAAGAACAGTCCCCGCTTTGATGCATTAAATGTAATTGATCGTATTAATAAACTTTCTGATATTATTTCATTAAATAATGGGAAAGTGATTTTTATTCAGCACAATGGTCCTCAAGGAGATGTTTTTGAAACAAATACTGACGGCTGGAAAATTTTACCCGAATTAGTAAGACGTAAGAATGATATCGTTATACAGAAAACCGTATGCGATTCGTTCTATAGAACAGAATTGGACACTATTTTAAGGGGTAATAAAATTAATGAAATTATTATAACCGGCTGCGCAACCGATTTCTGCGTTGATACCACTATACGTTCAGCGGTAAGTAAGAATTATGATGTAACCGTAGTCTCTGATGCACATACTACTTCAGATCGTCCACATCTAAAGGCGGAAGAAGTAATACAGCATCATAACTGGGTATGGAGAGATTTAATAACACCCTCAAAGGCTGTAAAGGTAATTCCTTTTGAAGATTTGATCAAAGAATTATAACCATCATCTTGGCAATACTTTTGATGATAAGAGACAATCATATGCAACACAACCGGTAAAGAATAAAATTGAAATACTAACTGGAATAAGAAGTTATTTCATTAATGTTTATCTTTTAATAAAATTTCTTTAGCGAGATTTAGATATGCCTGGGATCCGGGTGATCTTAAATTATACAATATAGCCGGTTTATGAAAAAACTCTGCTTCTGTTAAGGTTGTATTTTTAGGTATAACTGTTTCAAATAGATAGCTTCCATAACCCCTGACTAATTCCTCATTAGTTAGTGACCAGGCTCTAGTATCCGGTTCGTATATCGTACGGAGGATGCCTTCGATTTTAAGCTGGGCATTATAATGACTCTTTATCCAAAGATAGTAATCAAACATTTTTTTTAATGCAAGAATAGAGAAATCTCCTGCTTTAATCGGGATAAGAACAGAGTCGGCAGTTGTTAAAGCAATTGAAGTTAATCCCTTTAACGATGGAGGGCAGTCTATAATGATATATTCGTAAGAAAGAAGTTCCGGCGAATTAAGAATATTTTTAAATAGATATACATAACTTGTAATACGAATTAATCTTTCTTCAATATCGGGGGTG
>Ga0116130_1000675_pt1 | contig 20729 bp, 18 predicted proteins | sample June2015DPH_17_5_FD_89733 | JGI IMG/M metagenome (GOLD analysis project Ga0116130, IMG submission 89733) | Peatland microbial communities from SPRUCE experiment site at the Marcell Experimental Forest, Minnesota, USA - June2015DPH_17_40 | ecosystem: Environmental > Terrestrial > Soil > Wetlands...
AACAAAGAATGATTCATTGCAGCAATACCGGCATTATTAATAAGAATATCAACTTTACCAAATTTATTCCGAATTTCCTTAAATAATTGTTTTACATCATTCTCATTTGATACATCCAATGAATAGTGAGTATAATTTTTATTTTCTAATTCAAGCTTTCCTCTACTACATCCAATAACATAATAATCTTTAGATAGATAATATTGAGCTAATTCTTTACCAATTCCTTTACTTGTACCTGTAATTAATATTATATTTTTCATAACTTTGTTAAATTTTAATCTTTATAGATTGAGTAAAATCGCCAGTATAAAATAACTTAATAAATTTAATCCCTTTAATTCTTTTACTAATTCTTTTTAATTCATTTATCAATCTAATTACAACTAATTCATCATAGAATTCACCAAATGAACTGCATTCATTTACAACAGCAACTTGCAATATACAAACTTCCTCAAGATTTTCTCTAAAATAAAGAATTACTCCAAGTAAAGTTGCATCTTCTTTCTCAGAATCTAACGCGAATAAATATTGTATATCACTAAATTCAGATATAATTATCCTAAGATTATCACCTTCCTCAATAATATTGGGATATCCGAAAACTTCTAAAGAATTATTTATATCCTTAAAGTATTTTATTTGGTTGGAATTAAAAAACAAAATACTTTCAAGTTCAGGTCTGAAAGATTTGTTTAATTTGCCAGTAAAAAAAATAGGTTGCAATTTTCAATTAGAGTTATTTAATAATTTTTCTAAAAATTCTATTAATGAATTTACTGAACGAAAAGGATTATTTTGAAAGGACATTGCTTTTTCATCTGTTAAAGAAATTGATTTATTAAAATCATCTTCTACTTTTTGTTCAATGCCGACTATCAAATTAACTAATCCCAAAGAATCTAAAGCACCATTTTTACCATATAACATAGTTTCTATATCTAATTTAATTATTTTATCTTCTGAAAGAGTAGAATTAAATTCTTCAATCACATTAAAAACTAAATTTTTAATTTCTTCTTTGCTTATCATTTTTTTCCCTTTCATTTAGTTTAATATAAAAATTAAATATTAGGTATTCTTTTTGAGGGACAACCGACCATTTTTCCATTTTCGTTTAGATTATTCATTAGAATTGCGCCACTGCTCACATATGAGTTTTTGCCTATCATCAAATTTGGAGATGTAGTAGCTCCACTGCCAAAAGAACAAAGAAGTTCTTTTAGTTTCATAATACTCTTTCCGTATTTCTACAGAAGAAATATAACAATTTGTTCTATATTCCCAAAATTTGTAATCTTTTTGTCGTACACCCGTTAACGGTTTTATAAACGGCTTTTATCTTATTTCGTACCAAACCGTTCTTAAATATATGACTAAACAGTTGACAAATTATCTTTATTTTAATAAAAATGAAATTCATAGACTGACTGGTTTATTCACTTTCAACTAAAAATTAAAATAAATAAACGGCTGCAACTGCGCCGATTCTACCTGTACAACAATAATTATCATTATTGCAAGCACAAGCGCCTGAAGGACAAGCGGCGATTTAGTAAGCAAACTCTGTATTTTGTTATCCACGGATTTCGGTATAAAATGAAGTGTGTAACCAATTAGGACAAGTATAAATACTTTTTGATAACCTACTATCCATTGGAAAAATACAGGGCCGTGGAAGAAGGTAAATATTTGATGGAATACATTGTAGGCTGTTTGAAGTGAATCCGAACGGAAAACAATAGCGCCTATTAACAAAAGATGGAATGTAATCAGGATTTGAAAAACCTTTAGAAACTTTGTACCACTGAGTCCCACCCTATCATAAAAAGCTTTTCTGTATTTTATAGTTAAGAGAGAAACTGCAAGAAAGGTACTGTGAATAAGCCCGAACACCACGTAAGTCCAGTTAGCGCCATGCCATAAGCCAACAGCAAGAAAAGTAAGAAATATAGCCAGCGCGCTTCCGTAAACCTGCATCCTTCTAAAGCTCATTTGCAGGGGTTTGAACATATAATCCAGCAGCCAAGTAGAAAGCGAAATATGCCAGCGCTTCCAGTAATCTGCAATACTTGTGGCAATAAACGGCACATTAAAGTTATCCATTAATTTATAGCCGAGCAGTAAAGCAATACCGATAGCAATATCAGTGTAGCCGGAAAAGTCGCAATAAATCTGGAGAGCATAAGAGTACGAAGCTAATAAATTTTCAATACCTGTAAATCTAAGCGGGACCTGAAAAACACGGTCTACAAAATTAAGCCCAATATAATCCGCTATTACATTTTTCTTAAACAAGCCGCATATAATTAGAAATACTGCTCTTCCGATGTCCTCTTTTGTTATAATGACTTCATTTTGAACCTGTGGCAGGAAATTTCTTGCTCTGTCAATAGGGCCTGCAAGAATGTTGGGAAAGAAAAACATGTAAAGGCAAAAGTCCCGTAGACTATCCGTCGGTTCCATAGTGCCGATGTAAAGCTCAATTACATAACTCATCGCTTTGAATGTATAAAAAGATATACCGACCGGCAGCAGGATATCCAGCGGCTGTATATTACCCGAATGCAGATCATTTAAGATTTGAATAAAAAAATTTGTGTATTTGAAATATCCCAGGAGACCTAAATCAATTATAAGAGCAACGAGGAATAAAAACTTCTTGAATGACTGCGACTTTGTTCTATACAGCCAATTGCCGAAATAAAAATTCAGGAAAGTTGTTAAGAATAAAAGCAAGAAAAAATAACCTGAATTTTTATAATAAAAGAAAAGTGAAAAGAATATGATAGTATAAATTTTTGCATTTTTACTTTTTGCAAACAGCCTGTACAAGATTAGCACTACAAAAAATATGCAAAGGAAAAAGCTTGTGCTGAAGTAAAGATGATCTTGCGGATCATAAACAAAAAGCTGTAAAAGTTTATGAAAGTCCATATAAGAAAACATATTGCCGCTTAAAATTGTTATATTTTTATTTTATTAATATCTCTTTATTTTTTTAATAAAAAGAAATGTAAATCAATTTTGAAGCTTAGAATCAATAAGCTTTTGAAGGTCTCCAAGATTCTTAACCTTTAAAATTTCCAACCCTTTAAAATGAATATTATAGTCTTTTTCAATAGCAAGTATTATATTAATATGACTGAACGAATCCCACCCGGGCACCCGGTTTGCGGTTGTATTCTCCAAAAAATCAAAGTTTTCCAAATTCAATTCTTTTTGAATTATTTTTTTCAGTCTGTCGGATAGCATTTTATTTCCTCAATTTTTAAATAATTATTATTTATAATTCTTATAAGCATTTAAAATTGCTTTTGCAATCATTTGCCCCATACGGGAATAGCCCTGCCATGTAGAATGTGTATAATCCATCAAAGCCAGGGGCGGATTTGCCTTAACCCAAGATTCCATAGCATTGGTACCGCCCATTGCTTCAAATAAATTCCAGTAAGCAATGCCGGCGCGTGCAGCTATACCCTGCTGAACTTTTATAAGCAGCGGGATGTTAGGATCTGTTACAAATTTAGTTCCCTTCTTAACGCTCTTATCGCCGACGGTAACTAATAAAAAGCTTGCCTGCGGAAATGCAGCTTTCAAATTGTTAATTATTTTAACCATCTGGTTTGCATACCAGGTATTATCCTGTGAACTAAAGGTTACTTCATTACCGCCGAACATTAAAATGAACAATTTGTAATTCATTAACTTATCAAATTGCTTGAATGAAGATTCAGGCACATTTAGAAATCCTAATCCGGTATTCCCTCTCCATGGGAAATTATCTACATAAACACCGTTGCCTGATTCCAGGCTGATGCCGTAAAAATAAGCCTGGTCTGCCATAGATGATGTAATCTTTATATCTGAGGCGCTACCGCCGGGCGCTGAAAGAGTCAATTCCTTAATATCATTACCGGTTTTCAAGCTTGCACTTTGATCGGAACCATTGTTAAAAGAATATTTGACGGAAGAATTTTTCGCATTGCTGTAAAATAACCGCGCAGTGCTGAAATATTTAAGTTGCGGATCCCAGACGGTTGTTTCATAGCTTACCCAGCTTGAGCCTTGCGGTATTGCAACGAAGCCGCTTATACCAAGCGGTAAATTCTGAGGGTTTGCGGTTAATACCGAAACTGTTTTCCAGCTATCTGAAAATGACTGCTTTGTAGTGACCCTGAAAGTTATATCCTGAGAAGTAATTGATAAATATCCTACTCCCTTTCCGCCGAATGCACTCTGCATTGTCTTTCTTACATCGGCAGTAATAGCATCACCTTCAACGGCCGAATCCCCGTAATGGGCGATCCTTATGCGGCTGTTCCTGGAATTCTTTAATGCTTCAAAAAAGTATTTCATCTGGTCTATGTTGCCCTCAATCTGAACATTTGTATTAGGAACTCCCTGCACCTGTGACACTTGTACCTTTGGCACAAATTCCGGATTACTTTCATTAGAATTATTATTGTTCAAGATATGACTTATCAAATCATAAGAGACACTTGCAGTGAGAGAAGAGCTATTAAAATTTTGGCATTGCACAGCATTATTTACAGTATTATTTTGATTCTCCTGAATGCGGTAAATTTCTTTTTGCTTAAACTGATTAGAGTTTAAACTTACAAGTGAATCAGGCTTAACATCAGAAAATAAATCTACCGATTTTACCGTATAACCGAAAATTGTGATACCGTTTAAAAAATGCGACAATATAATAACAAAAAGTAATGTAAACCCTATTAACAAAACCGGTCTGTTTATTTTGTTATCCATCATAATTAATTAATCCTTCCATTAAGAAAATAGAGTATTCATTTTAGATGCTGAAAGATATATTATCCGCGCGTGGGTAAAAGGAATCATTCATTGCACTAAGTAATACAAAAAATCATTCAATCAGTTATGATAAACAATTATTATACCATTATAAATATCAATAATTAAATTTTTTTTCTAAGAATGATTCTAAATAGGAAGCGTTGTTTTCATTTCAAGGAAATTGCCTCATTTTTTAACACGCTTAACCTTATAAAACAAGATTACCCATACAAAGATAGTTATTAAATTATTATAGAATCAACTTGCTTCGTCCGCTCGCTTTGAAATTTATAAAGACATAATACTGCTTTAAATGGGTGATTTTTTCGGCCTAAAAGTTCATAATCTCATCAATTTTTGATAAATTTGCACAATCATTATCCATTGAAACAATATTAAGGATTTTTATGCTAACAAAAGACTTCATTGAGTTAGAAGAAAAATACGGAGCACATAATTACCATCCTCTTGATGTCGTAATAAACAAAGCCGAAGGCGTGTGGGTTTATGATGTTGAAGGGAATAAATACCTGGACTGCCTTGCTGCTTACTCTGCTGTAAACCAGGGCCATTGCCATCCAAGAATAGTAAAAGCGTTAAAAGAGCAAGCCGAAAAAGTAACACTTACTTCCAGGGCATTCCGGAACGATCAACTCCCGTTTTTTTACAAAGAAGTTTGCGAATTAACCGGTTATTCTTGCGTACTGCCCATGAATTCAGGTGCAGAAGGCGTAGAAACTGCTCTTAAAGCCGCAAGAAAATGGGGATATACAATTAAGGGTATTGATGAAAATTCAGCGGAAATTATCACATGCACTAATAATTTTGCAGGCAGAACAATATCGACTATAAGTTTTTCATCCGTAGACCAATACAAAGAAGGCTTTGGGCCATTCACACCCGGTTTTAAAATTATTGAATTCGGAAACATTGCAGCCTTGGAAAAAGCAATTACTAAAAATACGGCAGCCTTTTTAGTTGAACCCATTCAGGGCGAAGGTGGAGTAATTGTACCTCCTGATGGATATTTAAAAAAGGCATTTGATTTATGCAAAAAGAATAATGTACTTTTTATTGCCGATGAAATTCAATCCGGTTTGGGAAGAAGCGGCAGGCTGTTCGCATTTGAGTATGAAAATATTCGTCCCGATATAACTATTATTGGAAAAGCTCTTTCCGGTGGATGTTACCCTGTTTCGGCTGTTCTTTCGAGTAAAGAAATATTAGGTGTTTTCAAACCGGGGGATCACGGATCAACTTTCGGTGGAAATCCTCTTGCGGCGGCAGTTGCAAGAGAAAGCTTAAAAGTATTAGTAGAAGAAAAGCTAGTTGAGAATTCCTACAAGATGGGGGAATATTTCAGAGGGAAGTTAAGAGAAATAAAATCCAAACATCTGAAGGAAATCCGCGGCAAGGGCTTATTTATCGGAATAGAATTAAAACCGGAAGCTAAAGGCGCACGCCGTTTTTGCGAAGCTTTGATGGATAGAGGAATACTCTGTAAAGAAACCCATGAAGATGTTATCCGGTTTGCTCCCCCCTTAATAATTACAAAAGGAGAAATTGATTGGGCACTTCCCAAAATTGAAGAAGTGCTTATGATGGAATAATAGTTCTTAATTCGATATTTTAGTTTAAGTCTGCCGTTTGTTAAATTATAATTAGCGGCAGACTTTTTGGTTTACTTATTCTCATTATTCTATATTAAATCAAAAACCAGTTTTAGCGTAAAATCAATTTCGTTAAGTTTTCCCTTTGAAAGTTGACCATGGATTTTGTTAATTCCATTAAAATTAATCCTGAAAATTACAATCTTTACGCCTGTTTCCATTCTACTAAGATATATATTTTTCTATTATTATTTTAGTCTCTGAAATTGCAGAGGTAAGTTTATCTATCCACTGATTAACGTTTTCCAAGTTCTTTTGTCTGCCGGAAAGCTCAATGCTGTAAGCAATATCTCCAACCTTATTAGCTCCAAGTGAATAACTTGCGCCTTTAATAGTATGCGCTTCAGCGGTCATCTTTGGCAAATTTTGCGATTCGATAAACCCCATTAATCTGTCAAATCTTTCATCTACATCCTTTAGGTAGCTGTTTAACAATTCAACCTGGAAATCTTTATCGTTCAGACTCATTTTTTCAAGTACGGAAAAATCAAATACGACTTCATTTTTCTGCTGTTTTACGGTAGTAGTTACTTTTTCCTGCTTTATTTCTATATTCAGCCATTTATCTATAACTTTTACAAATTTTTCCGGGATGATAGGTTTTGACACGTAATCATTCATACCTGCTTCTATACATTTTTCTTTATCCCCCATCAGCGCATGGGCAGTAAGAGCTATAATGGGAATTAGAGTGTCAAACTTTCTTATTTCTCCTGTAGCAGTATATCCATCCATCTCAGGCATTTGAACATCCATAAGAATCAGGTCAAAAGATTTTTCTTTTAATATATTCAGAACTTCAATACCATTGTTAACCGGAGTTATGTTGTAGCCGCAGTCGATAAGAATTCTCAAAGCTACCATCTGGTTAATCAAATTATCTTCAGCAAGAAGTAATTTATACTTACTCCTTTCTTTTTTAAGCAAATCATGCAAGTCAGCATTTAATATATCTTCCTTTGTTTCTGTCCCAAAGCGACGGGTAATTGAAGGTACCGCAACATATTTTTGTTTTTTCAGCTTGGCTGTAAAATAGAACCTGCTTCCTTTACCTATTTCACTTTCAACATTAATAACACCGCCCATCATTGTAATAAATTCTTTACATATCACTAATCCGAGTCCTGTGCCGCCATACTTACGCGTATGCGATCCGTCTATTTGTGTAAACGGCATAAATAGTTCGCCAATCTTGTCCTTCGGTATGCCTATCCCTTCATCCTGAACGGAGGCATGCAAAACAATATTTTCCTCATCTGTTTTTTCTGTCGAAACATCAAGTTTAATTTCTCCCTTCTCAGTAAATTTAATAGCATTGCTCAGCAGGTTAAGAAATATTTGTCGAAGCCTTGTGGGATCTCCGATAAGAAAGACATCTGAGTTTTTGAGAATATTTGTAGTAACTTTTAAATTCTTTTCATTTATCTTAGATGATAATAGTGAAATCGATTCTTCTATAATATCATTTACATTGAAATCAGTGCTTTCCAGCGCCATCTTACCCGATTCAATTTTGGAAAGGTCAAGTATATCGTTTATAATTTCCAGAAGCAGCTCAGTGGACTGCTTTGCATTGCCGGTAAATTGTTTCAATTCCTCCCTATCTTTATATGCCCCCTTTTCAATCAAAGAAAGAAAGCCTAAAATGCCGTTCATGGGGGTTCTGATTTCGTGGCTCATGTTTGCAAGAAACTGGCTTTTAATATTAGTAGACTGAGTAGCTTCCCTTGCAAGCCTGTCTGATTTCATCTTTTCAGCTCGTAGTTCTTCTTCGATTTTTTTTCTCTTTTCATCGGCAATAACCTGATCTGTTATATCCTGCATATTGCCTTCAAAATAATAATGGCTTTTATTGTTGTCGGAAACCAAGTGGTCATTCAGCCGAACAATAACATCCGTGCCGTCTTTCTTTTTTAAAGACAGTATATAATTATTAACCGAACCATTCTTTTTTAATCCCTCTATTAATTTTTCTCTTTCAACCGGACTTTTGTAAAGCGCTTCAGGTATATCTATTTTTAATAATTCATCCGTGCTGTCATATCCAAGAATTTTTACCAGCGCAGAATTTACAGTAAGGAATTTACCGTCTAAACTGGATTGGAACATACCCTCCGCAGAATTTTCAAAAATGGAATGATATTTTTGTCCCGATAATTCCGCAATGAATGATCTTTCGGCAAGCTGCATTCTCAATTTAAAATTGACTGCACTCCCTATTACCGAAATTACGCTGAGGAACAAAACGAAGATGACCATTTCATACATATGCGGAAGGAAATAAATGCTCTTATCATTTATCAGGATTGCCGTTGCAAATACAAGATTATAATATATAGCAACTATAATTTGATTTTTGACATCCCAACTTAGGAATAAAGCAGATGTAAAAATCATTAATCCGACAATTTGAGTATTTACAACCAATGTGGAGGGAATTAATAAGATCATATAGCCGGAAGAAATTATCATTACCGCAAGAAGCACGTGTACCAGTGCAATTGGTTTTTCCCGCCCAAATTTTGTATACATCAAAACAAGGACAAAAAATGCAAAAAGGGTTGCCAGCAGCCGAGTAAAATAAACCTGGAGTGAAAATTGGGAAAAATAACGCACTTCAAATAACATTGCAAACAAACCGGATATGGCAATCAGAAGAGATAATACCTTTAAAGGTGTTACAAGGAGAGATTTAGTTTCTTTTCTCACCCGCGCATATTCTTTTGCCGAAAAAACTACGCCGCCTTTATAAATATAATCAAAAACAGATTGACTGCTTACACTACTCATAAGTTTTTCCAATTACTTATTTCTAACTTATATTTTTTTTAGAAGAAATCACAGTAGAAAAAATATATAAATTATTAAAGGCTGATATTGCCTCAATTTCTCATATAATCAGAATAGAATAAATTTCCAATCTTATTGTATTTTCATATAGGAAATTAAATATACCATGAATATTTTTCCATAATAAATATTTATCTACTTAAAAAGAATTATTATGGCTAATTTTCTTTATTCGATTGACCTGTCAATATTTTATTTTTTTAATCATACTCTCTCATGCGGGGTAATGGATAAGTTTTTCAGTATAATTACAAATGTGAATAACTGGTACATAGCATATATAATTCTTTTGGGGATCAGTTTTTTTAAAGGAGGGAGACGCGGAAAGATAGCGGTTCTTGGAATAATCCTGCTTATTATTTTAACCGACAGGTTAAGTGCTACTTTGATAAAGGATATTTTTCACAGGCTGCGTCCATGTAATGCGCTACAGGATGTAATAACTCCGTTAGGCTGTAACGGAACGTTTTCTTTCCCGTCAAACCATGCGGTAAACAATTTTGCAGCGGCAATTTTTTTCTACAAATTATTTCCAAACCTAAAATGGCTTCTATTTATTACCGCTTCGCTTGTTGCAATTTCCAGAGTATACCTTGGACTTCATTATCCTTCAGATATTTTAGGAGGTGCCATAATAGGTTCCGCATTTGGTTATCTTTTTGCATTCGGCGCTATAAGATTGGACGAGGCTTTGAATGCGCGAAATGGAAAATGAAGAATCCGGCAAACTAACAATCAGAAGTGCGGTGGAATCCGACGTCCCGCTGATCCTGTCATTTATTAATGAACTGGCAGAGTATGAAAAACTTTTACACCAGGTAAAGGTCACCGAAGAACTTTTAAGAGAGTCACTATTCGGTGCAAAACGCTTTGTTGAAGTATTGATTGCGGAATATAACGGTGAACCTGCGGGACAGGCGCTTTTCTTTCACAACTTCTCTACTTTTATCGGACGTCCGGGAATTTACCTTGAAGATTTATATGTGCGCCCGCATTTAAGAGGAAACGGAATAGGCAAGGCATTACTGCAGTCTTTAATAAACTTAGCAAAAGAAAGAAATTGCGGACGAGCGGAATGGGCTGTTCTTGATTGGAATAAACCCTCTATAAATTTTTACAAAAGTATAGGGGCTAATCCGATGAATGAATGGATAATTTTCAGATTGACCGAAGATAAATTTTAATTTCAGAATCTTTAGGGAGTGGGTAAAAATTGAAGGAAGAAAAAAGTCGGGGCAATTTTATAAAATTTGGATAACTGCGTGACCTAAGTTAAATAATTTACTTAATTCCTAGTTCCTTACACATTCTATAATAATTTGAGGGAGCAAGTCCCAGTTTTTCAGCAGCGCTTGAATCAGAACTGGAAATGCTTCTTACATATTGGAAATATTTTTTTCTGAAAATCTTTTCCATTTCTTTTAATTGCAGCACCTGTCCCTGGTACAAATCATTAAAATTTGTTTCTTCTTTCACAATACCGTGGTCTCTTAAAATCATCGGGTTGCTGATGTCTTTGACGTTAATGGTGCCATGACAATTCAGAATAAGCCTTTGCACAACATTTCTTAATTCTCTTACATTACCAGGCCACTTATAATTAAGCAAAATCTCTTTAGCTTTATCTTCAACTTTTGGAATTTCGATGTCAAGATCCTGACTAAAGTACTGAATAAAATAATCAAATAATAAGATTATATCATCTCCTCTTTGCCGCAAAGGGACAATATCCAGAGGCACTACATTTAGCCGGTAGTATAAATCCTCTCTAAACCTGCCGTTGTTTACTTCATTGGTAAGATTTTTATTTGTAGCTGCAATTATTCTAACATTAACCGAAAGCTTCTGCCTTCTGCCTATTTTTTCTATTTCACCTTCCTGGATGACGCGTAATAATTTTACCTGCGCAGGAAGAGGCAGTTCTGCAACTTCATCAAGAAATATTGTACCATTATGCGCAATTTCAAATAACCCCTGTTTACTGTTGTTAGCCCCCGTAAAGGATCCCTTCTCATAACCGAATAATTCGCTCTCAATTAATTCAGCGGGAATACTTCCGCAATTAATAGGGACAAAATTCTCATATTTCCTTTTACTCTTAAGATGAATATTCCAGGCAACCAATTCCTTTCCGGTACCGGAAGGCCCGCTTACTAAAATATTAACATCGCTTTTGGCATATCTTTCAATACTATCTTTAAGCTGAACTATCGGTTCGGATTCCCCGATGATTTTCTTCATCTCTAAAAGATTATAAATATTTTGTGTCAGCTTTTTATCTGATTTGATATTATGCTTTTCAAGCTTTTTCTTTTCATAAGCATTAAAAATACTAAGGATAAAATCAGTGGGCTGATAAATATAATCTTCAATATTGCCGGGATATTTTGTGCCATACCAAAATGCACCCGACTTAATCAAATTATTTGCAAAGTTATAATCAGTAATATTAATCGTCATCTTAGTAATAACAATAATCTGGATAAAAGGGTCACACTCTTTGATTTTATTAATAAGTTCTTCGCCTTTTAACCCGCCTGATATTTGATAATCTAATATTACAACGTCATATTTATCGGGATTATTGGCAATCAAATCCAATGCTGCCATACCGTTTGATACAGTATCCAGGACCTTTATTCTTGTGTCATAATAATTGATAGTATTTTTAATCCTTTTAACATCAAAATCTTCATCTTCAACAAGAAGGATATTAATATGACTATTATTCGCGATCATTATTTCCTCATTCTAATTTTGTATTTTAATAGTAAACCTGCACCCGCCATCCGCCAAATTCTCCGCATCAAGATTCCATCCGCATCTTCCTACAGCCATCTGGTAAGCAATATAACAACCGTATCCTGAATTTATATTCAGATGGGCCTTGGTTGTTTCATTTTCTAAAAATATCTTTTTAAGGCCATTTCCATTTATCTCCAGTAACTCATTTACAATGCCTACGCCATCATCTTCAATTGTAATTATTGTGCGATTACTTTCTTTGTCATACTTGGTTTTAATGTAAATTCTGATTGATCTTTTGTTACCGTGATCTATACTATTTTGTATTAAAGGTTCTAATATTTCCCACACAACAAATTCATTCACTTTAACCTTTGGAATAAATTCATCCAAGTCAACTTTAAATTCAAACATATCGTTTTTACTGGAAATCCTTAAGAACACATGTTCTAAAATAAAATTAATTACTTTATTTATATCTGTGTTGAACATGGGGTTAACAATGGTATTTATCTCCTGATCATACCATTTCATATCATATATAATGCGCGATATAAAGTTGGAATAAGTAATCACTCTATTTTTAATGATCTCAAGATTTTCCGGTTCCAGCCGCCTGACATCCTCCTTTATAAAGCCCATTATTTTTTCGGCTTTATGATGAGTATGATAAATACGTTTTGTAAAAAGAGATTCTTTTTCAAATTGTATTTGTTTTTCCAAATTTTCGGTATGCTCCTCAAATAATTTTCTCTGGGCTTCATTCCTTTCCCTCACTGCCTGTGATGAAACAAGGAATATTGCAATTAAGCCTAAGAAAATAAGAGATGAATAAAGCAGCGATACTTTATCAAAGTTTGAGCCAATCTTCTCTGTTAAAAAAGAAAAATCGGGTGTAACTTTCAGGTACATTACGCCGAGATATTCGCCGTTCGGAACAAAAGGGACAAGGATGTTGAATGTCTTTTTATTAACAAGGTTGCTGTAAATTACTTCCGATCCTTTTATTTTATCTTTTAAGGATAAAAAGGAATTCAAAGCTTCGCTGTGAGTATGAACATTGGCATCGTATGGCTTAAGAGTTCCTCGTAAATAGTCGTCTAATTTTTGTCCGCTGTCTATTACATAAAGCAGCTGGTCTCTTATCAGTATTAAGCAAATATCATCTGCAGATTTTTGAATAAGAGGCGTTTTAAAAATAACATTAAATGAATAAACAATTTTTTCATCTTCCAAATCAGAGATTGATCTATTGAGAAATAAATTTTCAAATAACAGTTCCATACTCGTAGAAGTAATGATAGCAAAGCGTTCTGCAGAATACCTCTTATACCAATCCTGAGTTTCCGATAAGAAATCATTAAGATAAGTTTTTTGTACAAATACCATTACAATCTGGAAGAGTATTAATACCGTAAAAAATATAGTAATATGCTTTATTTCGAAGCGGTATTGGGATACTTTATTTTTAAAATTTTTTCCGAGCATATTTTAAATAGTTATTGCAGTATCATCTTATCCGATTGTATTGCTCTCGTAGATTTTATCAGCGCATTTTTTACGGAAATTTTGTTTTCAATTGCTTCATTAAAATAAAAAGACATAATCTTGGAATACCTTGTATACTCCGGGTTGCCCGGCCTGGAAACAGCGGTTTTTAATAATTCTTTGTACTTAACAAATTCCGGGTATTTTTTTAAATATAATGAATCATCATAAAATTTTTTCAATATCGGGCAGAACCCGCTATTAAGATAAAATATTTCCTGAGATTTTTCACTAATTAAGAATTTGACGAAATCAATTACTTCCGGTTTCTTATCGGAAAATTTTGAAATCATAAGATCCCACCCGCCTAAAAGAGATGTCGGCCGGCCGTCGGCAAAATGCGGGGTTGGAGCTTTTCGCAGATTATTTTGCTTTAAAGTATCATATGAATAATCTTTAAAGTCTTTATCATACGTAGGCCAGCCTTTAAGAAATATCCCGTCATTATTAATAAAACGCTCATACGAATGAATTTCAGTAAACTGGGTTACGGCATAAGGACTGATTTTATATTTGTTTACCAAGTCGACTAAAAGCTGTAATGATTTCTGCGCCTGCCATGTTTCAAAATTAAAGCCTTCTTTTAGGAAATATTCCGGATCCAGGCTTAGAAGTTCTTGAATAAAACTGCAAACCAGCCCCTCATAATCGGCAGCAGGGAAAAAATAAAAAGGATTATCCAATCCTATCTCAGACTTTAATTTTATGAAATCATTCCACGTTATACCCTTCCGGATTTTGCTAATGATTTCATCGCCGTTTTTAACTTTTTTTAATATATCTTCACGATAATATAAAATAGTTTGAACAAGGTCCAAAGGGATTGCCACAAGTTGCCCATCGCTATAGCATGATGCCAGCGCCTTGCTTAGCAGATCATCTTTTTCTTTATCCGTGAAATATTTATCCAACGGTTCCGCCCATTTGGCAAATCTTTGTACCCAGATTGGATCAACCGCAAAAAGGTCAATGCCGTCTCCCCGTCCCCTTAATGATCTTGCAACTAATTCTTTCCTTTCATTAGTACTGAAATCGTCATTAGGAAAGTCAATCGGGATAATTTCTATTTTGCCTTTATGAAGTTCATTGTATTCATCGATTAATATTCTATGTGCGGCTGTCATCCTGTCCGCAAAATAAATTGTCTTTATTCCTTCATCAGTGGATTTGTACTCCCAAAAATTAATTGCCAGATAGGTAAGAGTTACGAAAAGTAAAAAGACAAAAGCCCAGATTTGTTTTGTTTTTCTATGCATTATTGCTTTTTAAAAATTCACCTACTAATATTTTCCATCTTAACATGATTGAAAGGAATAGTAGAAATTTGATTAATCAAATTCCTACTTAGAATATTATTCCGATTATTACTTCTATCTTTAAAATAGATTTTATAACCGGAACAATCAATCATATAAAATCAATCATTTTTAGAAGATAAATATATCAAAAATGCAGCAATGTTATTAAGTTTTGAAAATGAAATATACCCCGTTTAATTACAAATATATCTGTAATTATTTTAAGCCAAAACTTGCCTACCAGATGGGCAAGCCGGCAGGCAAGCAGATTTATAACAGTTGAAATCGAAGTAAAACCCAAAAAATCCCTCAGGGATGAAACAGCACACCCGGAATTATATTAAATAAGAATCAAGTTGACGCCTATGCGACTTGCCGGTGGGAATAGATACACTAAAAATTTTGCGTAAAGTGAGTTAATAACTCACATTACGCAAAATAATTTCAGGGATAAAAAATAATCTTATTTCTTTTCATATTCCTTTATGATCTTATCCATCATTTCATCAGTCTTTTTTGAAATAAGCCGCCTTTTAGGATCTGCATCGAACCATGCCAGGGTTCTCTTAATTCCCTGGCTGAAAGGAATAACCGCTTTAAAACCCGGGACAAACATTTTTATCTTGGAGTTATCAAATATAACGCTTAAAGCTTTATCGCCAAGTAAAGTTCCGGTTTGTGTTTCGTCAACCCTGCAAATAAAATCCGACGGGATATGAATGATATTTGGTTCAACACCTACAGCATCTGCAACAGCTTGATAAATTTGATTCCAGGTAAGGATTTCATCAGAAGTAATATGAAACGAATGCCCGGTTGCTTGTTGATGCCCTATGAGTCCCACAAAACCTTTGGCAAAATCCTCCGCATGCGTAATAGTCCATAATGAAGTGCCGTCGCCGTGAACAATAATTTTTTCACCTTTTTTTAATCTGTTTATTATATTGTACTCCATCCATCCGCCTAATGCCACGGGTAAAACGGTATCATAGGTTAAAGAAGGACGAACAATTGTAACAGGAAAGTTGTCTTCACGATATGCACGATTTAATCTTTCTTCACAGGCAATTTTGTTACGTGAATATTCCCAAAAGGGATTATATAAAGGAGTAGACTCCGTTATTACCGGGTGTACCGGAGGCTTTTGATAGGCTGAAGCAGAACTAATAAAAATATATTGTTTTGTTTTACCTTTAAATAAATTGATATCTCTTTCAACCTCATTCTCAGTAAACACTATCCAATTAACAACAGCGTCCCATTTGTGATCATTAAGAATAGGAGCTAACTGATCAACCTTAGATATATCCCCCCGGATTAATTTTGCGCCTGGTATTTCAACACCTCTAATGCCCCTGTTAAGTAAATACAGATCAATTCCATTTTCAACACATAATTTACTAACAGACGTACTGATATTACCTGTGCCTCCTATAAATAATACTTTCAAAATATCACCTTTTTAATTTTTTAATCATTATTTAAAAACATTTAAATTACAACTAATTTAATTCCATCAGACTTTTCCTTCAGCAAGACCATTCTTTATTAAATATTTATAGCTTTTACCGATTCCATCAAAAATGTTTTTATCATACTCATCAAATTCGACAATCATCCATTTAATATTGCTGCCCCCTGCATGTGCAATAGCGGGAAAATCCATTACCCCTTCACCCACAGGCACTTGTTTGTATGCCTCATCTCCCATAATAGCCGGACCGTCTTTGATATGCAGGAATGGTGCACGTTTGCCAAAATCCTTTACAATTTTCGCCGGATTCTGACCGGCGGTTTTTGCCCAATATGTATCAATTTCAAAAAAGACATCCTTATTAAGATGTTCCTTCAGGTAATAGAAAGGAAAGACACCGTAAGTGGTTTTCTGAAATTCCCACCAATGATTATGCAGTCCAAAGTGAATACCTTTTTTCTTGAAAAATTCTGCTGTCTCATCATATATATCAACCGTATGTTTCATATTATCAAGAGTTTTGTATTTGTCGTTTTGCGGCCAGCCGGGATATACCAGGTGATCGCATTTATAAGCATCGGCCATTTTCAGCGCTGCTTCTCTGAAATCACCAATAGGTAAATCGGCGGCATGCATACTAAAAACCTTTAATCCTAAATCATTAAATACCTTGGAAGCGCGTTCCAATGTAATATTAGCAGGTAAAGTATATGTTTCTATCCCGAAATACCCGAAATCAGCAACCTTTTTCATTGAACTCTCAAAATCATGTTCAATCTGCCTGCGCACAGAATAAAGCTGGAGACCGATTTTGGGTTTATATTTTGAATTGGCGAATACATCCAGATTAGGCAAAGCCATAGCTGCAGCGCCCAATCCCATTAACTTAAGAAAGTCCTTTCTTGAGTATGCATTTTTTTTCATTATGAGTTTCCTTTCCGGTTTACTTTTATATTTGTTGTATTAATCAATATTTGCATGAGGAATTTTATTTATCCTCTACGAGGATATTTTTGTTTTTTGCCGGCTATATTTTTCCCACAAATATTCAACATCTACAACGTTGTTTAAAGATTAGTTGAGAAATAATTACTTATTTTACGAAACACAAATGATTATTTTAATTTTCTAATTCATTATAAGCAGCTTCCATTAAAATAAAAAACGCTTGCCCCTCTGTAGCAGTCCCAGGATGATCGAATTCCGGAGAACCGCAAACGCCTTGAACAAGCCCAAAATCATCTACTTTTGAATGAGCAGCAAATCGCATTTTATCGCCTTTTTCCCTGTAGCCGGGATCAATCCATCCGCCGCGAATTCCTCTATATATTGAATATGCTAACATTTGAGCCAGATTAGTCTCAACAAAGGTATTGGGATTATCAACAATATTATGAAAAAGCCCATCGTCTCTTATATAAGCCAGACAGCCATCTATTATATCTTTTACATAACCAATAAGCTTTTTCTTTTCACTTTTCATTGAACCGGGTAAAGCTCTAATTACCCTTGTTAACCCGGCAGCGGACCATCCATTTCCAACACCCCAGCAGTCCATTCGTACAAATTCTTTTTTTTCGCAGTCCCACATATGGGATAGCAGCTTTTTATCAGGATTCCATAAACAACTGAATGCTCCGTCAATCTGCTTGACAGCGTCATTGTACTTACCAGCAGCGGCTAAAAATGGCGGGAGCATATAGTTTATATCGCTCCAAATTTGAGGTATATTAGTAAAATGATATATAATTCCCTCATTAGTCCTGGGGGCTTTATTCAAGATATAATAAAGCAATTTATTAAAGCCATCCATCAGAACAGAGTCCCCTGTTTTTTTAGCAGCAAACAAAACAGCTTCACCCGGTGAAGCGGCATCACTAAGTGCAAATTCTTCCCCAAGCATGGCGAGCCTGCCATCCTGTGATTGGCGCAGAACGGCATCCTTAGCCATCAAAATAACCAATTCTGTTTCACCAAGTTCAAGCATTGACTGCATAGCTACTCCCTGCTCCCAGGTAGCCCTCTGCATCGACAGCATGGCACTCTTAACCTTTTCAATAGTTTTATTATTTTTTATACCGGTCCCGTCGTTCTTCAAAACTTCCTGATCTTTCCCCCACAAGAAACTCTGCATTCCGAGTGATAAACCGGCTAAGGGTACAGTCATTATAAAGTTTTTTCTGTTCATCTTATTCCTTAAAATAAAGAAAAATAATGTTGTTTCGGTAATTCATAGTTAAAACAACATATCAGATAAATTTATTTTAAGCTGCCAAGCATTCTGATACAGTTTATCAATCCTCTTGACGTATGATAGTTGCACTTCCAGATAGATGCTTTTGGGAAAAATTGACTGTCCGGTGTTTTATCTATACCATACTGATACCAGCCCCCATATTTTTGATCTAACAGATATGTTTTAATATAATTCCACTCAACACAAAATTTGTCATAATAATTTAACTTGTCGTTAGGAAATAATCCGGACATCATAAGGAAAGAATTAGCAGCTTCAATATGGCTCCACCATTCCTTAGTATCTTTTACTATTTTAACATCGTTTTCATCTTTGAAAATATATCCTCCGTCATATATACCGCCGTTCACAGTATCCCATCCATACAAAAGAGCAAAATCATCTAATTGTTTTGCTACTCTCAGAGTAGTTGTATCATTTGAAATTCCCAGAGTCTTAGAAGCTTCCAGCATTAAATAAGCAGTTTCAACATCATGCCCGAAAGAAATATAATCAAGCTCAGAATGCATACGCCTTGCAGCCTCGCTTGAATCCTTGTAAGAAATCGGGGTCCAATCACGTTTAAAATACAAAGTCATATAACCTTTATTCCCTATAACAGTATCTCTAATTAATAACAGCAATGCATTAAGGCGTTGCTTTAATAAGTCATTATGCCAAACGCTGTATAATTCGGTAAAACTTTCCATTATGTGGATCATGCTATTTTGATCTTTAGGGGGTACTCTTCTAAAACCATCAGGGAAAGGTACACCTTCCCGAGAAACAAACTGGAAATAGCCGCCATATTCGGGATCATAGCTGTGTTTTTCAATCCAATCGAAAGTTTTTATTGCCAGATTTAATGCTGCCGTATCGCCTGAAACTTTATAATAAGCTGCCAGCCCGTATATAGCAAAGGCATTTCCGTAAATCTGTTTTATGATGTTAGCTTTAGGCGGCATTCCTTTTTGATCGACTGTATTATAGAATCCTCCGAATTCTTTATCCCACATAAAATTTTTCAAAAATTCAACACCATGCGCGGCAACTTTAAGGAATTGGTTTTTGTCGGGATAAAACAGTGCAGCATTTGAATTAGCCCATATATGCCTTGCCTGTGTAACAATCATTTTATCCTGTCTGCCTTTTAACTCCCATTTATAATCTATATCACTGTAATAGCCCCCATATTCAGTATCAATAGATAAAGGATAAAATAATTTAAACTCATCATTGAGGGTATGTTTTAATTCAACCGATATGCTGTCTTTATTTGTCTCAACTTTTTCAGTATGATTTTCCGTTTTTTCGTTATAAAACTTAAAAGAGACAAAGGCGACAGCGATCAACAGAATTGAAAGCCTGATGATATTTTTTTTCAGTAAAGAATTTTTCATAATTATCACCATTTATTAATGTAAAAAGATTTTAAATTTATTTTGAATTATTTTTCATTAAACAAATAATCAGCAGCCATTGCTAAGAGCATAAAATCGGTTGCTCCTCCGCCCATTACGTATTCAGCTTGCTGCCAAAAATACGGCCATATTTTTAACTCCGGTAAATCAGGACGAATTAAAGCAGTACCGCTTCCAACGCCTCCGGGAATGTACGACCAATCAGCCCTATTAAATCCATACGCAACGGTTAAAGAATTAACGCCCACACCGGAAACAAAAGAAGCTGTGTTCTCACCCGGGTGGCAGCCAAGAACAAAATTTAACGCATTAAAAGCATATTCGGAGCCGAATATTTTCGGGAAACCGATATGCAGAAATAATTGATCGACTCCAAAAGACTGTATTTGCCAGCCAGCCCCCCAGATATAGGGTTTATAAGGCACACCGTAAGGATTTTCTTTTTGCTGTTCAGAAATTGTTTTGTAAGCTTCAGCAACTGCAAGTTCAATTTTATCTGTAAATTCTTTATCATTTATTTTTTTTACAATCCTGCCTAAAACAATACTGTATCTTATTGGATTTTTGCTTATTATATCCATGTTGTCTGTCAATAATTTTTTATATTCTTCTTTTGAAGTAGTCAAATAAAGTTCGGCGGCAGTATTTATTTTATCTGCTACCGAT
>Ga0116130_1000676_pt1 | contig 20714 bp, 15 predicted proteins | sample June2015DPH_17_5_FD_89733 | JGI IMG/M metagenome (GOLD analysis project Ga0116130, IMG submission 89733) | Peatland microbial communities from SPRUCE experiment site at the Marcell Experimental Forest, Minnesota, USA - June2015DPH_17_40 | ecosystem: Environmental > Terrestrial > Soil > Wetlands...
GTATTTTCCCGGATCCGGTAATGGCAAACGCCATCATGGATAGAATAGCACATAATGCTCATCAAATTACTATCAAGGGAGAGTCCTATAGAAAGAAAAAAACCATTAAAAATCAAAACGCTTAGGAGGTATTTACTATGAAAAAATAAAATCGGTATATTTGTTTTTAAGGTGGGGAATAATGTGAACCTGGACATGGGGAATAATCTGGTTTTTGACAGTATAAATACAATAATCCTGCTTATATGAATATTGAGCACTCAATCCAACACATATTATGCCCCTGCAAACTTAGGTATGAACCATTATAACGATAAACGCATTTACTTAACCGAATATATCTTTAAACAACTTTTCTTTATTTAACCCAGATTGCCACTGACGATGGCGTTTAACCGATTCTGTTCTTTTTCGGCTTGCTATGGAAAGAAATCTGCTGGTTTCTAAAGTCCCTAATTTTTCCGTTAAAAGTCTTATTGCTTTGTTAAATAATTCTTCTTCGTTTATATATTCACTTGGTTTCATATTAATTCCTCTTTTATACAAAATTCAATTGGGTTTAATACTTCTATTTCAGTTTTCATTTTTTTGCTTCGTTTTAAAAATTTATCATCACAAGTAATTAAATAATCTGCTGATTGTTCAGCAAAAGCTAAATGCACTGAATCAGCGAAACCAAAGTTTTTTATAATTAATTCATCAGCTCTTTCTCTAACTTTTTTATAATCATATTTCGGTTCCCTTCCATGTACATTCAAAAGATGAACAACTTGAACTTTCTCACGTATATCTTCGATACTCTCAATTTCATTGAAATGCATTGAAGAAATCACCATTTCGTAAATATTTCTTTGAATTCCATTAAGTACTAAATAATAAGCATCGGTTTCTAATCTAATCCTCATATTATTCTGATTATCAAATGGACGGCATATTGTACAAACGTCAAGATATAATTTCTTCATTTATTGTTTATTTTTTTTATACGGCTATTATAAACCTAATAATAATACATTACTAATATATGGAATTATATAAATATTTTTATTTTATAATGCTTTAAGTCGACGGAGAAATTTCTTATAATCACATCAATAGAATAAATAGCACATTAATTATGTCCATTTGTCCTTATTTTTTTGATAATTTGTACTTCAATTTGTACTTCCGCGTTTTTAGGGCAGGATTTCAATGTGAGATAAGTGGTCTAATTATAATGTCTTAAGAGGATGTAAAATATTCCCAAATTTATTTAATCGTGGCCTCTTAATCAGCAGGTCGCGGGTTCGAGTCCCGCAGGGTGCACGAATAGTTCAGAAAATGGTTCTTTTTCGCACTTTTTTATTCTAAAGAGTTGTGCTAACAAATTGTCCTAAAATAGCCTAATATTTTATCATTCGGTTATAATTACTATGGCAAAAACTATGGCAAAATTTTATCCCAAATCTTAAATAAATTTTCACCTAATGCAGCGGGCATTTGAGGTAAAGTCGTAAAATAGATTAAATCTTTCTCACTTTTTAATTTAGTATATTACAAAGTTACTTTTATTACATTAGAGTTACATTCGTAACCAAAAAAAATTAGGGAATGTTTTTCTTCTTCAAAAACTGGTTGGCACACCAATTGTTGAATATGAGAAAAAAGGAATAAAAACATGACGGATTCAAATTTATCAACTCATGAAATCGCGGAATTAAGTATTGCCGTGGACCTGCTCGAAAATCTCTCATTTGGGATTCAGGTTGCAAATAAAATCGGATATCCAATTGAAAAAGCTATTGAAAGTCTTCCTGAAAAATGGAAGCCCAAAATTGCTGAAGTTACAACATCAGCGCTTCGCTCATCGTTAAGAGTAATCACAAAAACCTTTGATTCCAGCGTTTATTCTAAACCTAAAAATTTCTTGCACAAATTAACCGTCTCCGCATCCGGCGCTATTGGCGGGGCTTTGGGATTTTTTGCTTTATCTGTTGAGCTGCCGTTTTCAACTCTTATTATGTTAAGATCTATTGCAGATATAGCTAAATCTGAGGGCGAGGACTTAAATGATGTATATACTCAATTAGCTTGTATAGAAGTCTTTGCTTTAGGCGGTAAATCTAAAAAAGGCGATAATTCCGAACCAGGTTATTTTGCAATAAGAGCTGCTTTAGCCAAAGCTGTTTCGGAGGCTGCAGCTTATATTGCTGAAAAGGGTCTCGCTGAGGAAGGCGCTCCTATAATAGTAAGATTAATTGCTATTATTGCTGAACGGTTTGGTATTGAAATATCTGAAAAAGCTGCCGCGCAAAGCATTCCGGTTATTGGCGCTGCCGGGGGCGCTATTATTAATTTCGTCTTTATTAACCATTTCCAAAATATAGCAAGAGGTCATTTTACAGTCAGACGATTAGAAAAGAGATATGGTAAAGACATTATAGAATACGAATACAAAAAAATTAAAAATAATTTAAGGTAAAGATATCTAAACGAAAAAAAACTATCCTTTAAAAAATTAAATATATTTCGTAGAAGGGATAAGTTTAATTTGAATATTACAAGCTGCAATTGATCACTTCAACTATTAAAGTATAAAAATAATCCGCCGCTGTAAAAGTTACAAAAAGAAACTGTCATAATCGGCGCCGGTAAAGCCTTGGAAGAAATTGGAAATGAATTTTATGATTAACTACCTGGGATAGGAATGGCGATTTATATTATAACTGAATAAAGATTCCGGTTGCTTGTGCACCAAATAATTGCAAAATTTGGAGGGTATAATAATTCATTAGCTGTGATTTGTTCCTGTTTAACATATTAAGGATAATAATAATGGAAATATGTCATTTACCGTTAAAATTTTTGGGGAAATATTTTTTTCTATGTTTCTTACCGTTGCTATTAAATGCTAATACCCGGATCAATGCTCAAAGTTATAACCGGGGTATTGGTATTTATCCCGGAAGCCTTAAAGAAGATTTTTCTCCTTCAATGAAAATTGATAAAAAGAATTACAGGAACATTGCGTTACTAAAACCTGTTTATAGCTCCGGCAGTTATGATTATAATTTAACCGCACAGTTGATAACCGATGGGATAAAAGAGACGCAATTGCCCGGCTGGATAGTAACGACAACCAGCAACGGTATTCTCCCGCGCAACGAACGTGAATATTTTATAGACAGGCATCTGCAGACCAGGAAAGAATTTGAAGGAAATAATTTTTGGATTCAGATGGAATTAGCCGGTAATTACGTTATTCCGGAAGTTGACGGCTTTAAATTGTCCGGCAATATAGCCATCGATACTTTACAGACTGAAATCAAACCCTGGCAAATAACTGTTAGCGGTTCCAACGACGGTAAAGAATGGAAAATAGTGGGAACTTTAACGGACAACAAACTTCTCGGCGATACATTAACCGGTTTCCAAAGGGTTTTCTCTCCTAAAAACTATAGGATATTCAGCAAAGAGATTACGCTTAATGAAAGTGTTAGTTATAAATTTTACCGCGCAGAATTCAATTCACCGAATATTAAAAGCTGGTCAATTAGTGGGTTTGCAATGACGAAAAATGGGAACTACTGCAATATTGGAGGACCGTATAATTTTACCAGCGCATGGAAAAGTTTAGGCTCTCAAAAGGAGTGGATTTATATCGATCTTGGCGCAAAATGTTCATTTGACAATATTAAACTTTACTGGTTAAAACGCCCTGCAGCCGGGACAATACAAACATCCGATGATTCAAAGACATGGAAGGAGATTTCTGCATTACCGGTCGATTCATCATCAATAGACAATATAAAATATGATAAACCCGTCGAAGGAAGATATGTTTGTTTGATGCTGGATAAAGCCTTATCACAGGAGGATGGTTATATCTTGAGCGAGATGGAAGTATATGGAACCGGTGCAACGTTTGCATCAGCGCATGCGCAAGCAAATGTTGAAAAAGATGGTAAAATGAAATTATCAGGCGGCGCATGGAAACTTCAACGGCAATCGCTTGTTAAGGGAAACGAAGAATTAATTTCTAAATCAGGCTACAATGATAGTGATTGGATCACTGCGACAGTTCCGGGAACTGTGCTTACTTCGTATATTAATGCGGGGATTATTCCTGATCCCAATTACAGCGATAACCAGCTCTTAATTTCAGATTCATTTTTTTATTCCGATTTCTGGTACCGTGATGAATTCACACTACCAAAAAATTATAACGGTAAAAAGATATTCTTAAACTTCGATGGAATAAACTGGAAAGCCGATATTTATCTTAACGGGAAAAAACTTGGAAAGATAGAAGGAGCTTTCACCCGCGGTAAGTTTGATGTAACTAATGATTTGGTTGCTGGAGAGAAAAACGCAATAGCAGTTCGGATTTATAAAAACGACGCTCCGGGGTATGTTAAAGAGCCGACAATTCTAAGCCATGATGCGAACGGCGGTGAACTTGGCATTGATAATCCGACCTTTCATGCCTCTGTCGGATGGGATTGGATACCGACAATCAGGGGGAGAAATATTGGAATATGGAATGATGTTTATTTCTCTACCAGCGGGCCGGTTACTATTGAAGATCCATTCGTCAATACAAGTCTTCCTTTACCGGATACAACTTTTGCAGATGTGAAAATTCAAGTAACACTTAACAATCATAAAGCCGAAAATGTTAAGGGAAAGCTGAAAGGACAAATAGGCAGTGTTAAATTTGAATTTCCGGTTACACTTTCATCTTCAGAATCGAAAACACTTACTTTAGATTCATCTACATTTCCATACCTTCATTTAAAGAATCCAAAGCTCTGGTGGCCTAATGGTTATGGTAAACAAAATCTTTATGATGTGACGCTCGAGTTCCTGACATCGAACGGAGAATTGTCCGATTCGAAAGAATTCAAAACCGGTATTAGGGAGATGACTTATTCTGAAGATGGCGGAGCTTTAAGAATTTGGGTAAACGGGAAAAGATTTATTGGACGCGGAGGCAATTGGGGCTTTTCAGAATCGAATCTCAATTATCGTTCACGCGAATATGATATTGCAGTTCGTTATCATAAAGAAATGAACTTTACGATGATACGAAATTGGGTTGGACAAACCGGTAATGATGAGTTCTATGAAGCATGTGATAAATACGGAATAATGGTTTGGCAGGATTTCTGGCTTGCTAATCCCGCAGATGGGCCGGATCCGGAAGACAATAAAATGTTCTTGCAAAATGCCGAAGATTTTGTAAGAAGAATTCGGAATCACCCATCAATAGGATTATATTGCGGACGTAACGAAGGAAATCCTCCCGTTGAAATTGATAAACCGCTAAGAGAAATGTTGTTACAGCTTACTCCCGGTATTAAATATATTCCAAATTCGGCATGGGAAGTAGTCAGCGGCGGCGGTCCTTACCGTGCTATGCCTTTAAAATATTATTTCGACAAAAGAGCCACACCGAAACTCCATAGTGAGATTGGAATGCCTAACTTAGTGTCGGCGGAAAGTCTCAAGCTAATGATTCCCGATTCTTCTGCGTGGCCAATTAACCGTATATGGGGAATTCATGATTTCAATCTTGAAAGCGCTCAGTCGGGCAAATCATTTATCAGTTTAATGGAAGAGAGTTTTGGGAAGATAGATAATCTTAAAGATTGGTTATCCTATGCGCAGTGGATAAATTATCAAGGATACAGAGCAATATTTGAAGCACAAGGTAAAAATAGAATGGGAATTCTTTTATGGATGAGCCACCCGGCATGGCCTTCCCTTGTTTGGCAAACTTATGATTATTACTTCGAACCTACAGCCGCCTATTTCGGATGCAAAAAAGCGAACGAACCTCTTCATATTCAACGGAATGCTTTAACCGACAGCATAGAAGTGGTAAACTATAGCAGCGCAGGAGGAAAAGGCTTAACTGCTTCTGTTGAGATGTTGAACCTTGACGGTTCCGTAAAACTAAAAAAACAATTCGTGATTGATTGTCCGGTAGATGCTGTAAAGAGAATTTACAAGTTGGAAAAAATAGACGGGTTAAGCAGTGTATATTTCATACGTCTTAAACTGGAAAAGGGAAAAGAACTTATTTCGGAGAATTTTTACTGGAATGGATTGGAAGAAGGAAATGTTAAAGCCATCAGGAATCTTCCGAAAATTAAACTTAATGAAGCAACAAAGGTAGTAAAGAAAGATGGCAAATGGATTTTATCAACTGAACTTAGGAACAATACAAAAATCCCGGCTTTGATGGTAAAATTAAAAGTTATAGGATCAAAAGATAAAGAAAGAATATTACCTGTTATCTTCAGTGATAATTATGTCTCGATAATGCCGGGGGAAAAACGGATAATTAATACAGAAGTGGAAAATTCTGATACACACGGAAATGAGCCGGAAGTTATAATTGAAGGAATTAATATTAAGTAAGAATAGAAGAACCGGTAACACAAATAATGATTGTTTTTTCCCTTGTTTTAGCTATAAAAGGGGATTTTATTTATGTATTGTGGCAAAATTTCGCCTATTTGTTTCGATAGTATTAATACGGTGTAAAAAGGGTTTAAGCTTATTTTCATCGGAATATATTTTTAAGAAGGAAAAAGGATTCTTTCAAGGTAAATTCATAAGTTTAAAAGTATAAAAACCATAATTATGAAATTACATAGGTTAATAAAATTTATATACAGTGGTGAAATATTAAAACTCAAGTTCGAGTTTAAAACTATCTCAAGCTGCATAGCAATTGTATTTTTTTTGCTTGCAAACTTATATGCACAGGATGATAATGAATTTGAGTTTACTAATCTTACTACCGAAGATGGCCTTTCGCTTAGCGCTGTTACAAAAATTATTCAAGATGACAAAGGATTTTTATGGTTTGGTACCTATAATGGTTTAAATAGATATGATGGCTATAACTTTAAAATCTTTCTTCCGGATCCTTCTAATCCAAAAAGCATTTCTAATCATTCTACCTGGGCATTACTCAAAGATAGTAAAGGATTTATATGGGTTGGTACACTGGATGGTTTAAACAGATATGATTGGAAAACAGATCAATTTTATAAGTACAAAAACAATCCACATGATCCCAACAGCATAAGCAGTAATAATATCACTTCTATTTTTGAAGATAAATCCGGAACATTGTGGATTGGTACTAATAATGGGTTAAATAAATATAACAGGGATAAAGATAATTTTACTGTTATAAAAAAAGTGAGCGACAGGCTTAACGAAGATTCCCTTAGTACCGTTACATGTATTGAAGAAGATTATAAAGGTAATTTATGGCTTGGAACCTGGAACGGGCTAACCTGTATGCAAAAGGACGGCAAAATCATTAAACAATTTTTTTCGGAAGAAAATAATTCTAAAATAGTTGACTATAGGAAAATCCCAACTCTTTTTGAAGATAATCAAAATAATTTATGGATAGGTACTGACGGGAACGGCCTTATAAAGTATAACCATGAGACTGGAAAATTTGTCAATTATGTTTCAATACCCGGTAACCCAAATACTCTTTCAAATGGTGAAATAACAACAATATTTAAAGACAAATCCGGTAATTTCTGGATTGGGACAAAAGACGGTTTAAATAAATATAATTATAAGAGTGATAATTTCATAAGGATTCTTCATGATCCGCAAAAACCTTTAAGCATTATTAATAATGAAATACTTTCTATAAAAGAAGATAATACAGGGCTTATCTGGATAGGAACCGCCGGGGGATTAAGCAAGTTTTTTCAGCCAATCAATAAGTTTAATTATTACCTGCAGGGGAATGAAAAATCAGATAAAAATTTAATAAGTAATAGAGTCCATTCTGTTTTTATAGATAAAAAAGGGAATATATGGGTAGCCACTTTTGAAGGATTGGATGAAATAATAAAAGGGGAAAACATAATAATTCATCATAGGCACCAATCCGGTAATACAAATAGCTTAAATGAAAATTTTTTAATGTCTGTAATGGAAGATAATGAAGGTTATATCTGGGCAGGTTCAAACAAAAGTGGGTTAAATAGGTATAACCCCAAGACTGAAGAATTTAAAGTATTTAGATACAGGCATAACGATGTTCATTCAATAAGCAATAATGGGATAGTATCGCTTTGTGAAGATCACACCGGCGCTCTTTGGGTCGGTACATGGTGGGGGCTGAATCGTTTCGATAGAAAAAGCGGTATGTGTGATCGCTACTTTCATGATCCTGCTAACTCTAACAGTTTATGTCACGATCTTGTTTGGACAATATTCGAAGATTCAAAAGGCATGTTGTGGCTTGGAACGGATGGCGGAGGCGCAAGTGAATTTGATCCTAAGTCAAACAAATTTATCACATTTTCAAGAGATTCAGCCAACGCAAATCATATAAGTGAAAACAGAGTATTTACAATATTTGAATCTCATGATGGAATTATTTGGCTGGGAACAAGCGATGGATTAAATGCTTATAACAGGGCAACAGGCAAGATAACAATTTATAACAAATCAAATGGATTACCGGGTAATTCTATCTCCAGTATACAAGAAGACAATAAAGGCTATTTATGGATTGGCACAGACAAAGGATTATCAAAGTTTGACGGGAAAGCAGGTATATTTATTAATTATTCTAAGAGAAACGGACTGAAAGATTTAGAATTTGGTCAAAATGCAGTTTCAAAGTCAACGGATGGTACATTATACTTCGCGTGTAAAAGTGGTTTAATGTATTTTAATCCTGATAATATCAAAAATGAATATCTCGAAGCTCCTGTTGTCCTTACCGATTTAAAAATCTTCAATCAATCAATTCCAATTACAAAAGACGGGATATTGGAAGAATCGATCAGCGGTATAAAAAGTATCGCTATACCCAGCGTTAATAATGTTATAACAATTGAATTTGCTCTTCTTGACTATTACGATGTAAAGAAAAATACTTTCAGCTATAAGCTTAAGGGGTTTGATATTGACTGGAATAATGTCGGCTCCAGGAATAATGCAACGTATACAAATTTACCTCCCGGTAAATATACATTCTTTGTTAAGGCTTCAAATGGTAACGATATTAGAAATGAAAAGGAAACGTCAGTACAAATAATTATCGTTCCCACATTTTATCAGACACGGTGGTTCGATTTTATATTGTTATTCGTGGTGTTGTTAATCATTGTTATTGTCTTTAACACTAGGACGCGCTCGATACAAAACAGAAATAAAATGCTTGAAAACAGGGTGATTGAACGAACTAAAGATCTGGATAAAACAATAAAAGAACTTAATATGGAAATAGCTACCAAAGATAAATTTTTTTCAATTATAGCGCATGATTTACGCAGCCCTTTTATGGCTTTGCTCGGATTTTCAAATCATATGGTAGAGGAAATAAATATTTTATCGAAAGAGGATATTAAAACAATTGCCGGAAATATTTTAAAATCAACAAAGGTCACTTTCGGACTTTTAGAAAACCTTTTGCAATGGGCAAGAATTAAAACCGGGAGGATGACTTTTGAACCGGAAGTGATTAATTTAAAAAATATTATAGACGGTACTACGGAATTATTTAAAAATAATGCTGCAAGCAAAGAGATTGTTCTTACTATTGATGTTGATAATGAAACGAAAATTTTTGCGGATTTAAATATGGTTGAAACAATTCTGAGAAACTTTATCGCTAATTCCATAAAGTTTACAAATAAAGGAGGCAGAATTAACATTTCTGCAAAAGAAGAAAAAGGTTTTGTAGTTATTAGCGTGTCCGATACAGGTATGGGAATGAACCCTGATAAAATTAACAGGTTATTTCAAATTGGTCAGGATATATCTACCTTAGGCACCGAAAATGAAAAAGGTTCCGGGCTCGGCTTAATTTTGTGTAAAGAATTTATTGAACTGAATAAGAGCAAAATATCGGTTAAGTCAAAATTAGGGGAAGGCACGGAGTTTAGCTTTACGCTTCCAACAGTAAATAAAAACCATTCTTGATAAACAGTTCATAGCTTAGATTCAAATAACTTTTAATATGAATAAAAGTCAAAACAATAATTTCACTATTGCCTGCGATATGGATGACGTTCTTATGGCGCCTCATACGTATATAGAATTCTCTAAATATCTTGGAATATATGAACTATTTTCAGTGCCGCTTATAGAGTATAAATCAGGCAAAAGATCGTTTGAATCTCTCTTGAATAATTGGTTTAATATAATGACTCAGTTAAGTTCAAATAACAGGAAGGATGCCATTAATCACGTTACAAGCACGATTTCAGAAAAGACATATCGGTTTGTGGAAAATTCAAAAAAGCTTGGCAGATTTATTATTGTAAGTAATAATGACGGCGATCTGGTAAAATCGATAGCTGAGAAACTCAATGTTGAATATATTGCAGTTAACAAATATATCTTTGAATTTTGTCTTATTACGCAAAGAAAAAGTGAAGCTGTTATTAAACGCAAAATTAATATTGATGCAGCTATAACAGATGATCCGGTAAATGAAAAAGATTTTCTCGATCTGCCTGCCGGGAATGGGGGTAAAATTTCATGCGGAATTATACTTTGCAGGAATGACATTTCCCCTGATCTCTACGGTATTCAATATTCGCAGTATAAAATAGTTAGTACCCTTGATGAGGTTTATGAAAAGTTAGTTATAATAAAAAAGGATTTAGGGTAAAAGCTGATTCAATAAAATTATTTTCAATTATTATATTAATCCCCAAACCTTTTGGTTGTATTTAAAGTCAAACTATAAAAGATATCCTGTAACTAAAAATGAGATATTTTAGTCTATTAATCATTATAACCGGTTTTTATAGCATAAACAATTGAATTAGGAGGTACTAAATGAAAATGTCATTTTTAAATATTTTGATGATTTCTGCGTTTATTCTTTTTATTTCTATAGCGTATGCTTCAGATAGAATCACCAAAACTTATAGTTATAAAGATTTTACTGCCGTTGAAGTCAGTTCCGGAATGTATTTGACGGTTACACAATCAGATTCTTACGGCATTGAAGTTATTGCCGATCAAAAAGACTTTGAAGATTTAAGGGTTGAGAAGGACGGAAATGCTTTAAAGTTCTATATAAAGAAAGATTTCTTCTTGTTCGATTGGGGAAGACATCATAAGATTGAAGTAAATATTAAAATGCCTGCTCTAACAGGTGCAGACTTAAGCGGTGGATCAACAGGAAGTTTTACAATGGATGTACTATCTAAAAAATTCAGTGCGGAACTTTCAGGTGGTTCTTCTATCAATGGGAATTTAAAATGCGGGAAAATTGAACTGGAATTGTCCGGCGGCAGTGTAGTTGAGTTATCAGGGCATGGAAAAAATCTAAAGGTTGATGGTTCAGGGGGCAGTATTTTTAAACTGAAAAACTTTGCCGTTAACGATGTAGATGCGGAACTTTCCGGCGGTTCACAAGTAGCAATAACTATGAACGGGACCCTAAATACCGAACAAAGCGGCGGCTCTCATTTAACTTATTATGGTAATGCATCTTTAGGCAATACGGATTTCAGCGGCGGGTCCGGAGTATCTAAAAGCAGATAATTTGGCTAAAAAATATACTCCCTATTATGCTCCTGCAATTCAGGCTTGAATGCAGGAGCTTTTTATTTTTAGTATCTATTATTTTGCTTTTTTAATTATAGAGCTTATTTTCAACATGTCATAAATTATAATTAGTCAGACATGCTAAAAACACTTTTAGTTATTCCGCCGTTTACGCAGGTTAACACGCCTTATCCTTCAACAACATATCTTGCGGGATATTTAAAAACAAATGGGTATGAAGCAAGAAATTTTGACCTATCACTTGCAGTTTTTTTGAGGATATTTTCGAAAGATGGATTAACCGGAATATTTTCAGAAGTTAAAAATTCCTACTATAGGGATGATTTTATAGAACGTGCTCTATCGCTTGAAGACATCTATATCAATTCTATTGAACCAATAATTAATTTTCTTCAGGGTAAAAACCTAAATTTTGCCTATAGAGTTGTAGGAGAAAATTACATTCCTCAAGGCGAGTCTTTTACCAGACAAATAAATGAAAAGGAAGCGTTCGGCTATTTCAGTCTGCATGATAAGGCTAAATATTATTCATCTCTTGTCATTGATGACCTGACGGAAATTATTAAAAAGACAATAACCCCACATTTCGGATTGAGCCGTTACGCAGAAAACATTGCCGTCAGTCCGCCTTCTTTCGATCCTATTTTATTTGAGCTTGAACGCCCGTTAAACTTTATTGAAAATATCATTGTTGAAGAAACAGAAAAAATCATTAGAGATTACCAGCCGGATTTAATCGGTTATACTATTCCTTTTCCCGGCAACTTTCTTGGAGCTTTGATCTCATCAAAATTTATCAGGGAAAATTATCCTGCAGTCAAAATTGTACTTGGCGGCGGTTACATAAATACCGAGCTAAGAAGCTTATCGGATAAACGCATTTTTACGTATGTTGATTTTATTACTTATGATGATGGCGAACTTCCGCTGTTTAATATCGTAAAAAACCTTGAAGCAAAAGAGCAGAATAAACAGTGGGTAAGGACTTTAATGCTTAGTAATAATGAATTAGATTATAAAGATAATTCAATGCAGAAAATTGTTAACCATAAGGATCTTCTCCCGCCTTCAATTGCAGGTATTGAGCCTGATAAATATGTTGCCATTACGGAAATGTTAAATCCAATGCACAGGATTTGGTCTGATGGATACTGGAATAAATTAATGGTGGCGCATGGCTGTTACTGGAGCAAGTGCACATTCTGCGATGTGAATCTTGATTATATTGGAAGATACTCTCCTGCTAATGCTTGCACGATTGTTGACTGGATGGAAGATATGATTGCTCAAACGGGCAGAACATCGTTCCATTTTACCGACGAAGCTGCGCCTCCATCGATATTAAAGGAACTATCGATTGAGCTTCTCAAACGTAAACGTACTGTGAGTTGGTGGGGAAATATCCGGTATGAAAAAGCTTTTACAAAAGATCTTTGTAGATTAATGGCGGCTTCAGGTTGTGTCGCTGTTAGCGGAGGACTTGAAGTAGCAGATGAAAGGCTGTTAAAGCTAATTAATAAAGGGGTTACTCTTGAACAGGCTGCTATTGTATGCCGTAATTTTAGAGATGCCGGAATTATGGCGCATTCCTATTTAATGTATGGGTTTCCTTCTCAAACCGAACAGGAGATAATTAACAGCCTCGAACTTGTAAGACAGTTCATTAGTCTCAATCTTTTTCAATCAGGGTTCTGGCATTTATTTACACTTACGACTCATAGTCCTATTGCTAAAAATGCAGAAGCATTTAAAGTAAAAGTCCTATCCTCAACTGATAATCCTTTTGCAAATGATAATCTTGAACATTTTGATATGACAGGAATAAATTATAAAAAATATTCAGAAGGCTTAAAGAAAGCGCTGTACAATTTTATGCATGGAATAAGCTTGGACCGGGACGTTCAAAAGTGGTTTGATTTTAAAGTGGCAGCGCCTACTGTAGAGAAGGATTTGATAAATAATTTTCTATTAAATAATTCATACAAGAAGGATGAGATGAATGCGTATGTAATTTGGTTGGGTAGTGCGCTTACTATAAAAAAAGTGAACTCAAAAGAAAGCGAACTTTCATTAGATACGGTTTCATTTCATGCAGAATGGTTTGTAAGTACAAAAATTGCCGGATGGATTAAATATATTTCAGAAAATTGTATAGTCAATTCAGGAAACAGGATATTGCTCCACGATTTAGTGAAGAATTTTCCGGGAAACGAAAATAAATTTAATGAGTTTATTAATTCGGAAGTTTGGAAAGAGCTTAGAGAAACCGCTTTGCTTTTAGTATAAATGAGAGGATTGTTATGGGAAATAATTCGACAACGAAATTAGATATTGCTACTTTTGGTTCAGGGTGTTTTTGGTGTACTGAAACAATTTTTGATGGACTTAAAGGGGTTCATTCGGTAGTTTCCGGTTATTCCGGAGGGAATATTCCAAATCCTTCATACGAGGCTGTGTGTTCAGGAAAAACCGGTCATGCAGAAGTTTGCCAAATAACTTACGACCCGCAAATTATTTCTTATGATGAATTGCTGGAAATTTTCTGGAAAACTCACAATCCAACTACGTTAAACCAACAGGGGAATGATATTGGAACTCAATACCGTTCGGTTATCTATTATCATAATGAGGAGCAAAAAAAGAAGGCAGAACATTATAAAGACGAATTAAATAAAACCGGGGCATGGAATAATCCTGTCGTCACAGAAATTACAGTGTTTAGCAAATTTTACAAAGCAGAAGAATATCACCAGCATTATTTTGCAAGAAATCCATATCAAGGCTATTGTTCTTTTATTATCGCGCCAAAAGTAGAAAAGTTTCGAAAAGTATTTAAAAATAAATTAAAAAGTCAGTAATTAAAAAAGTTTAACAGTCATGAGAAAACGGGATCAGAGGAGTTAAGGTCGTTTTATCTCTTTATTAAAGATAATTTACTATTCAATGTAAACTTATTATATTTCAAAACAATAATTTAAAAACAAATTAAGCAGACTATGAAAGGTATTATATTAGCCGGCGGATCAGGTTCAAGACTTTTCCCGATAACGAAAGTCTACAGTAAACAATTGGCAATAATCTATGATAAACCGTTAATATATTACCCTCTCTCTGTTTTAATGCTGGGGGGAATAAAAGAAATTCTAATAATTTCTAATGAGAATACGATTCCTTTATATAGGCAGTTATTTGGAACAGGTTCTCATCTCGGATTATCAATTGAATATGCTTTACAAGAAGCTCCCAGGGGCATTGCTGAATCATTTATTATAGGTGAAAAATTTATTAACGGCGATAATGTAGCTCTTATTCTTGGAGATAATATTTTTTACGGTTCACTTAACTTTTTTTATAATAGTCTCCAAAATAATAAAGGCGCAACAATATTCGGATACCGGGTAAATGATCCGCAAAGATACGGCATAGTTGAATTCGATAAGGAAGGTACTGCTATATCAATCGAAGAAAAGCCTGAACTGCCAAAATCTAATTTTGCCGTTCCCGGTATTTATGTTTATAATAACGAGGTTATTAAAATTTCTAAAAATTTAAAGCCTTCTGCAAGAGGAGAACTGGAAATAACGGATGTAAACAGGGAATATCTTAAAAGAGGACAGCTTAAAGTTGAAAAAATCGGCAGAGGGGTTTCATGGCTTGATACCGGAACTCCGGAAGCATTATTGCAGGCATCTAACTTTTTCGGAGTAATTGAACAAAGGCAGGGTCTTAAAGTGGGATGTATTGAAGAAATTGCATTTCGTATGGAATTTATTAGCCGTAATGATTTTGAGTCTTTAGTGAATTCACTTCCTAAATGTTCCTACAGGGAATACTTAGAAAGACTTTTGAAAGATTCTTAATTTATTTAATCTTTTCCGGGTCTAATTCCCCGCTGCTTGCGGCGGAATCTTGACTCAGTATTTGTGTTCAGATACCCCGTCCGCTTGCGGCGGGGTAGTTCATTAAAATTTGGAATAAAAAAATGAAAGTAGAAAAGACACCTATTGAAGGATTATTAGTTATTCATCCCAATGTCTTTAATGATGAACGTGGATATTTTTATGAATCTTATAGTTTAAAAAACTATATAGAATTTGGAATTGATTTTAATTCTGTTCAGGATAATATTTCAAAATCAGTTAAGGGAGTAATAAGAGGCCTGCATTACCAGGTAGGTACCGGAGCCCAGGCGAAACTCTGCCACGCTTTTAAAGGAACTGTTCTTGATGTAGCCGTTGATATTCGATTTGGTTCCTCAACTTTTGGAAAGTATTTCGCACTCGAATTATCGGAAGAGAATCATATACAATTATATATACCCGTCGGTTTTGCGCATGGTTTCTCTGTTCTTTCTGAAGGAGCAATCTTTCATTATAAGTGCTCACAATATTATAGCAAACCGGACGAGAGGGCGATACTTTTTAATGATTCGGATCTTAATATTCATTGGAAAGTAACCAATCCGATTGTTTCTGAGAAGGATAAACTTGCCAAACTGTTTCAGAATATAGAGAAGGATTTTGTATATAGAACTTAATAAAGCCCCGGAAGTAGACAGATCCAAACTCATTTCTTTATTTAAAAAGTAAATGTATTATTTAATTTTTAAGATTTGATTTTCCCTCAATTCTTTTAGTATAATGACTTTTTAGTCTTTTAATATCTTCCATTTTTTTGTAATTTTAATGGATAAATTTTTGGAGATTACCATGAGAGTACCTCTTCTTGATCTCAAGCCTCAGTATAAATTACTCAAAAAGGATATAGATGAAGCATTAATACGTGTTGCCGAATCTCAATATTTTATACTTGGTGCAGAAGTGGAGAGGATGGAACAAGCGTTCTGTGAATATTTAAAATGCAATTATGCGCTGGGAGTTTCTTCCGGTACCGATGCATTGCTAATTGCATTAATGGCATTAGATATTAAACCCGGTGATGAGATCATTGTTCCTTCATACTCGTTCTTTGCTACAGCAGGAGTTGTTTCAAGATTGGACGCCATACCTGTATTTACTGATATTGATCCTGTTTCTTTCAATATAGATCCAATTGAGATTAGGAGAAAAATAACAAAGAAAACAAAAGCGATAATTCCTGTACACCTTTATGGTCAGAGCGCTGCAATGGATGAGATCATGGAGATTGCTAATTTCAAAAAAATAAGAGTAATAGAAGACGCAGCACAAGCTATAGGTTCGCAGTTTAAAGATGGAAAACCGGTAGGTACCATCGGGGATATAGGCTGTTTCTCATTTTTCCCTTCCAAAAATCTTGGTTGTTTTGGAGATGGCGGACTCGTTGTTACAAATGATCAAGAGTTAGCAAAAAAATTAAAAATATTACGCGTTCATGGGGCAGAACCAAAATATTATCATAAAATAATTGGCGGTAATTTCAGGCTTGATGCAATTCAAGCTGCAGTGATAAATGTTAAACTGCCATTTCTTAATAAATGGTCTGAAAAGAGAAGAAGAAATGCCGAGACTTATAATAAATTGTTTGTCAATGCAAGGCTTTCGGATGGCACGGGACGTATTTCTTTTGATACAAGAAATCCCGTATTAATTCCTAAAGCTATTTACAAGCCTGAAAAAGGCCCGAAACCGGGAGAAGTGCAGCTTCTTTCTAACTATCATATTTATAATCAATATATAATACGGGTAGCAAAAAGAGATGAGTTAAGGCAATTTCTTACCGATAATAACATTGGAACGGAAATTTACTACCCTTTACCATTTCATATCCAGGAATGTTTTTTAGACTTGGGTTATAGGCTGGGTGATTTTCCATTTGCAGAAGAAGCGGCTAATACTTCGATTGCTCTTCCAATTTATCCCGAACTTGGTAAAGAACAAATAGAATATGTAGTAAATAAGATTAAAGCATTTTTTAAAAAATAAAATTTGAGTATCTAAAATGACAGGTAATAATAACTATAAAGGGAAGAAAATATATCTTGCCGGTCATCTCGGTATGGTAGGATCTGCGATTCAAAGATCTTTGAAAAAAAATAATTATAAAAATTTGATTCTCCGTACGCTTGAAGAATTAAATTTAATCCGCCAGGTAGAAGTGGAAAATTTTTTTAATTCTATAAAACCGGATATTGTTATTATAGCGGCTGCAAAGGTCGGAGGTATTTTAGCAAACAATACTTACCGCGCAGAATTTATTTATGAAAACTTAATGATCGAATCAAATATTATTCATGCTGCACATGTAGCCGGTGTTGAGAAATTAATTTTTTTAGGCAGCTCATGTATTTATCCGAAACTTGCACCGCAGCCTTTGAAAGAAGAATTCTTGTTATCGGATTATCTGGAATTCACAAATGAACCTTATGCTATTGCGAAAATATCAGGAATAAAATTATGCGAAAATTATTATCGTCAATACAAGGATAATTTTTATTCGGCAATGCCTACTAACCTTTACGGACAAAAAGATAATTTTAATCTTGAAACATCGCATGTGTTACCTGCATTAATCCGGAAATTTCATGAAGCTAAAATGAATTCGATTAATGACAAATTTACTGATGTAATAATTTGGGGTACAGGCAATCCCAAACGTGAATTTTTATATGTAGATGATCTCGCGGAAGCGATTGTTTTCCTCCTGGAAAACATTGAAGCAAAAGATTTATATGAAAAAGGGATTTCTCAAATAAATATTGGTACCGGGGAAGATTTAACTATTGGTGAATTAGCGGAACTTATTGCTGATATTGTCGGTTTTAAAGGTAGCATTGTATATGATAAATCAAAACCGGACGGTACGCCAAGAAAGCTTATGGAGGTATCAAGAATAAATAACCTTGGCTGGAAGTACAAAACTTCACTAAAAGAGGGTATAGAAAAGACATACGAATGGTTCCTTAAAAATAAAAATTGAAACGAGACAAACTTTACATTAACTCTTTTTTTGTCGGAATTAATTCAAACTCGACCTCAACTAAAATGATAGTTGGAATATTAGAAGGCTAAAATTAAAGCATGAACTTTTATAAAATAAGAAAAACATTACAAGCGTATGATATCATCAAGAAATGTATTTAAGTTTCTTAACCCTGTAGGGGTTAAATATTTGTAGAAAAAATAACACGCAACAAAACAATCAAAACCCCGGCGGGGTGACATATTTTGACTTTTATTGTAAAACGGAGTTATAATGAAAAAAGCCTTAATTACGGGAATCACTGGACAGGATGGAAGTTACTTAACCGAAATACTTTTAGAAAAAGGTTATGAAGTACATGGAATAATTAGGAGGAGCAGCTCGTTTAATACTTCGCGGCTTGAGCATTTATATTCAAATCAAAAAATCCTTGATAAAAAAATGTTTTTGCATTATGGCGATCTTGTTGATACCTCCAATATGAATCGTTTACTTGAAAAGATTGGACCTGATGAAATATATAATTTAGCCGCGCAAAGTCATGTTAAAGTTTCATTTGAAATCCCTGATTATACAGCCCAGGTTGATGCGCTCGGCACGTTAAGATTCCTGGATGCGATTCGGGAAGTCGGTTTGAAAAAAGTAAAGTTTTATCAAGCTTCTACAAGTGAATTATACGGTAAAGTAAAAGAAGTTCCGCAAACTGAAAAAACTCCGTTTTACCCGCGTTCACCCTACGGTGTTGCGAAACTTTATGGCTTTTGGATTATAGTCAATTATAGGGAAGCGTATAATATTTTTGCATGCAATGGGATTCTATTTAACCATGAATCACCAAGGCGCGGAGAAACTTTTGTAACAAGGAAAATTACCCGCGCTGCTTCCCGGATAGCAACGGGACTTCAATCGATTTTGCTTTTGGGTAACCTGGATTCAAAACGGGATTGGGGATTTGCTCCCGAATATTGTGAAGGTATGTGGCAAATACTTCAGCATAATAAAGCCGATGATTTTGTTCTGGCAACAGGCGAAACGCACACTGTAAGGGAATTTGTTGAAAGAACATTTTCCGAACTGGGGGTTGAATTGCTGTGGCAAAACTCCGGCGAAAGTGAAAAAGGAATAATTAAAAGTATTGATTTTGGAAAAGCGAAATTATTAATTGATTATTCACAAAATCTGAACAAATACCGCTATAATTTTTCTACTGATCTAAAAGCAGGAGATGTAGTTGTGGGTATAGATTCGAATTATTATCGCCCCACGGAAGTAGATCTTTTGATTGGAAATCCTCAGAAAGCAAATCAGGAATTGGGCTGGAAGGCAAAAACTAAATTTGAAGATTTGGTAAAGTTAATGATAAAAGCTGATTTGGATAAAATTTTAAAGCGGGGATATTAATCTAATTGCTAATATCATCTTTTTTCTTGTATAAAAATTTCTTGAAAATATAAAAGAAAAGTATAATTATACCCGCAACAATGGAAATTAATATAATATGATGATTAATTGAATGTAATACATTTCTTGAATGTTTACCAAAGAAATAGCCTATAGAAAGGAAAGATATAGTCCAGATTAACCCGCCTGAATAAGCAAATAATGCAAACTCCCACATTTGTAATTTTGATGTCCCGGCAAATATTGCAACTACATGTCTAACTCCGGGAATAAAATAACCAACCGGTAATGACCATCTTCCTATCTTTTCAAACCACAAATGTGCTTTCTTCATCCGCTCTTCGGTAAAATGGATATAATGCCCATACTTTAACAAAATGTGATATCCAAAAGTACTTCCTATAGCATAGCTGATGGAAACCCCGGCAATACTCCCTAAGTATGCAGCTAAAAAAGTGGGAATTAATTTTAGTTCACCGTGAAAGATAAGATATCCGGATAATGTAAGTAAGGTTTCATCCGGTACCGGGAGACCAATTATTCCCAACATAAGCAATGAGAAGATTCCTAAATACCCATATTGAGATATCCACAAATGCAAGTTTTCCATTTAGCTTATTTGGTATGATTATTTAAAAAAGAAACATACTTATCTATATGATTGCTCGAACTTCGGCAATTAATAAATTCAATTTAAAATTAACAATTTTTCTTAACTTATCTAACTGAAGTTACGCAAATGATATTTAAAATAGCCCCGAGGTTTGGCTTCAACCTCCGAGGTTTAATCTTTCCGGGTCGAATTCCCCGTCGCTTGCGACGAATCCTGGCTCCGTATTTGTATTTCGATA
>Ga0116130_1000684_pt1 | contig 20587 bp, 16 predicted proteins | sample June2015DPH_17_5_FD_89733 | JGI IMG/M metagenome (GOLD analysis project Ga0116130, IMG submission 89733) | Peatland microbial communities from SPRUCE experiment site at the Marcell Experimental Forest, Minnesota, USA - June2015DPH_17_40 | ecosystem: Environmental > Terrestrial > Soil > Wetlands...
CAATCACCGCACCGCTGAAACGTAAACGGCACGACGTTAAATCGTGAAGACGTCTTAAGCGCGCTCGGAGGGACTCGAACCCCCAACCTTCTGATCCGTAGTCAGATGCTCTATCCAATTGAGCTACGAGCGCAGGACACCGCGAATGCGCCCGTTGTGGCGCGCGGCACCTCGTGAATGCTGGATGTTACCCGCACTGTCGTGCCGCGTAAGGAGGACCCAGGCCCTGGACCTGGTACGGTCCCGGATCGTGGTCGGTCCCGCCGACGCCGGCAGGGGTTCACGGCCGAAAGACGCGCGGGAACTCGCGGCGAGCGCGATCAATCTCGCCCTGGCGAACTACCGCGTTCTCATCTGTGCGACCGCTGTCGTCCTCGTCCCGACGTTCGTCGTCGGTGGCACGGCTCTCGGGTACTGGCGGGAGAAGAGCGCGACGAGCCTGAATCCGACGGGGGACGCGCGAACCGCCGAGCTGATCGGTCTCGCCGTGTTCGTCTTCGGGGGCCTCCTCGCCCAGGCGGCCGGCGTGCACGCGGCGACAAATCTTGCCGCGGGCCGCACGGCAGACTGGCGCCGGTCGGTCCGTGTCGCTCTCTCCCGGACCGGACCCGTCGTCGCGGCCGGCATCACCGTCGCAGTGCTGTCGGGTCTCGGACTGATTTGTTTCATCGTCCCGGGCGTCTATCTCTGGTTCTCGTGGCTCGTCGTGATGCCGGTCGTCGTTCTCGAACGGCGCGCCGGGCGAGAGGCGCTGACTCGTGCGTCGTATCTCGTCCGGGGGCGATGGTGGTCCGTGTTCGGCGGATTCGTGCTGGTGGAGCTGTTCATCGTGCTCTGGACGGTCGTCGCGACCGTCATCGTTGCCGTAGTCGTCCACGTCTCTTCGACGAACGAGGCCGTTGCCGAGCAGCTCGCTTCGGCGTTCGTCGAGCTCGCCCTTGCCCCGATCATCGTCTCGTTCGTCTCGGTCACGTATCTCGATCTCCGACTCCGCAAGGAAGGATTCTCGCCAGCGAACGTCGCCTCGGAATCTGATTCCGTCTCGGACGGCGGATTCGTCGACGCGGCGAGACCCGGTGGCTGGTGGGGTCCTGGTCAGAACCCCGGCCCACCGCCGTGGCAGCGGCCGGTGGCTCCGCCTCCACCACCGCCGGAGGGTTCCTGGTGGCCGGTCGACGCTCCTCGCGAGGCGCCCTCCGGTACGCCTCACCCGGAAAGGCCGCAAGGTTGGCCGGCCGTCTCGCCGAAGCCGCCACCTCCAGGACAGCACGCGGGTACGCGGGACGACGAGTCGTCGGGAAGCTCGAGCGCGCCGCCGGATGAAGGTTCCGACGAACCGGGGGAGACGTGATGGCGGCGAGGCTGATCTCGCGCCACGCCTTGCCGCGGCTATCCGGGCAGCGCGTCGTCAGCTCACGGGCGTGAACGAATCGCGCGAGTTCTGGGACGACGCGGCCAGACACCGCGCGGCCTGGTACGTGGCGACCGGCCACGAGCGGGAATCCGAGGAGTTCTTCGTCCAAGGTGCGGTCGAGGCCGATGCCTTTCTCGAGTTCTGCGGCGTCGAGCCCGGACCGACCGCGGCCGTCTTGGAGATCGGGTGCGGCGTCGGACGCATGACGCGACGGCTCGCCGAGTTGTTCGGGAACGTCATCGCTGTCGACGTGAGCGACGAGATGCTCCGTCGTTGTCAGGAGAATCTCGCGTCTCAACCCAACGTGACTTATCTACTCGTGGATGGGGACGGGTCATTGGGCAGCCTCGCAGATGGTGCGGTCGACGCGGTGTTCTCGTACATCACGTTCCAGCACGTCCCGACCCGGGACGCGCAATTGCGTTACTTCGACGAGTGCGCCCGAGTCCTGCGACGTGGCGGGAAGCTCGCCGTGCAAATCCGTTCGTCCGCTCTTCGTGACGCCGTGCTGAGTTACGCGGGGCATCTCGTGCACGTCGCCCGTGGCCGGCGGACGTTGAACCGGTCATGGAGAGGATCACGAGTCGCGGCCAGCGTCGTCGTCGAGCGCCTTCGGGCGCAACGGGTCACGGCCGCGGTCCGCCCCTGGCGGGACCATCCCCGCTGGAGCCCGATGCAGTGCTGGGTGACGGGAACGAAGGAATGACGGCCCGCGCCGGGCCGGGCTTGCGGCCGTTTCGTCTTTGACGAATTGCGGAGAGGGAGGGATTTGAACCCTCGGACCCAGTTTCCCAGGTCAACTCATTAGCAGTGAGTCCGATTCGGCCGCTCTCGCACCTCTCCCGAAGCATCCCGCTCGCGCCAGCGCGTCGATCACGAGATCGGGACCAAGGGTAGTCAAGATGGACCCGCGCATCTGGTAGCTGGGCCTCGTCCGGGGTTCGAGCGGGTATCGTCGGCATCCGCAGGCAGACCGCGGCATCCACGAGGGATGCGAGGAGAACCGTTGTCGAGATCGGAGGAGGCGTTCCGCGCCAGCACGCATCCACCGGTACGGCGCCTTGACGCGCGCAGCCACCCGATGATGCGTTCGTCGATCCGGGCGTTCGGCTGCCTCGTCGTGGTCGCGGCTGCGGGTGTGCTTGCCGCGCCGCCTTCGAGCGCGTCATCCGCGGCGCGTCGTGGGGGGTCCTCGGTCGAAGCACTCGTCGCGGTCGGCGGTGTGCCGGCCCGACCGCCCGGGGCGCGTCCCGTCGGGTCGCTCGCGCCGACTCGGGTCATCTCGCTCGGCGTCGCGCTGCGACCTCGAGACCCGGGGGCGCTTGCCAGGTTCGCCGAGGCGGTCTCGATGCCGCACTCGCCTCTCTACCACCACTACCTGACCCCGGGGAAGTTCGCGGCCGAGTTCGGTCCCACGGTGACGAGTACTGCGGTGGTCATACACGCGCTGCGGCAGTCGCATCTGCGCGTCGGGGCGGTGTCTGGGAACGGTCTCATCCTTCCGGTCAGCGGAACCGTCCGTGCAATCGACGCGGCCTTCCACACGCGTCTCGTCGCCTACCGCCTTTCCGGAGGGGAGACGGGGTGGGCGCCGGTCTCGGTGCCCCGGCTGTCCCGCCGTGTTTCGCACTCCGTCTCGTCCGTGCTCGGTCTCGACAACCTTGTCGTGTCACATTCGTCAATGGAGCGCGCGCCCGCGAGCGCGGGAGGAAAATCAGGTGCGGACGCGTCGGCCGCGTCCCCCGGCGAGCGCGACACGCCCGGGGCGTGTGCAGCGGCGTCGGACACGGCGGATGCCAGCGGCGGATGGACCGAGGACCAACTGGCGCGGGCCTACGGTCTCACCCGGCTCTACGACGAGGGCGGTCTCGGCGACGGCCAGACGATCGGCGTGCTCGAGCTCGAGCCGTTCCTCCGCAGCGACATCGACGCCTTCGACGACTGCTTCTTCGGGCCTGGCCACACGACCGTCATCCATACGATCCCGGTCAACGGGTTCGATCTGCACGGTACGGGAACCGGTGAGTCTGCGCTCGACCTCGAGATGCTCGCTGCGCTCGCGCCGGGGGCGCGCCTCGACGTCTACGAGGCCCCGAACACGTCGTTCGGTCCCATCGACGGCTACAACGCGATGGTGAGCGCTGACCAGGTGAACATCGTGTCAACGAGTTGGGGCGCCTGCGAAACGTCGCTCCAGGTTTCCGCGCCCGGTACCCAGCAAATCGAGAACTACATCTTTGAAGAGGCGGCCGCGCAGGGGCAGACCGTGTTCGCGTCTTCCGGCGACACGGGGTCGGATGACTGCGCGGGGACGCAGTTCTCGTCCGCGAAACCCGAGCGGCCGTACCTGTCGGTCGACGATCCCGCATCGCAGCCGTACGTCGTCGGGGTCGGAGGCATCTCGCTCCGCTCCGACGCCCCTCCGCTCTACCCGATGGAAGAGCAGGTATGGAACGACGGGCCGTCAGGAGGCGGGACAGGTGGCGGGTTGTCGAACTCCTGGGCGAGCCCCGCGTGGCAGGCGCAGTCCGGCGTCCAGGGCACGACGGGCGCGACGAGGCGCATGGTTCCCGACGTGAGTTCGGCCGCGGACGAAAACCACGGGCTCACCTTTTACAGCGACAGCTTCAAGTCCACATCGGGTTCGTCGTCAACAGCCCCGGTGGGGAACTCCGGTTGGTCGACGATCGGTGGGACGTCGATCGCCGCTCCGACGTGGGCCGCGATCGTCGCCGACATCGCGTCGAGCAGTGCCTGCAGCACGCTCCGTGTGACAGCGGGAGGACATGACCTCGGCTTCGTTGCTCCCGAACTCTACGCGGTCGCGGCTTCGAACTACTCGTCATCGTTCGACGACATCACGATCGGGGATAACGACGTGTTCAATCTGGGATTCGGCTATGCGGCCGGCCCCGGATTCGATCTCGCCTCCGGGCTCGGTTCCCCGATCGTCACCGACCCGACGGGAACGGGAGGGCTGGCGAGCGCGCTCTGCGCTGTTGCCTCGGCGAGCGCCGGGTCCATTCCGACCCCGGTCGTGACCGGCGTCACACCTGCTTACGGTCCGACGTCGGGTGGCAACGCCGTCACCGTGACCGGCACGGGCTTTTCGACACCGGGCACCACCGTTGACGTCGAGTTCGGCACGTCGGAGGCGACGGTTGACGCCGTTTCCGACACCGCTCTCACCGTGACCGCGCCGCCCGCGGCGACTGCTCCGGACACCGCGCCGGCGAGCGCGGCGGGAGCGGTCGAGATTTCGGTCACCGTCACCGACGCCGCGGGCGAGGCGACGAGTGGAGCGACGATCGAGGCGCTCTACGACTATGTCGCCGAGAACGCCTCGAGCGTCGCGGTGCCGAGCATCTCGGCGATCGGACCACCCGCGGGGAACGTCAAGGGCGGTCGAACCGTGACGATCTGGGGAAGTGGTTTCGCCGCGGGCGGCACCCCGTCGGTCAGCTTCGGCGGGGTCGCGTCGGCTCGGGTCAGGGTCCTCCACGATTACGAGATCCGGGCCCGTGTGCCGGCGAAGTCCCGGTCGACCGTTTGTGCATCGGGAAACGGATTCGCGCCGTCGACCGTCTGCCAGGTTCAGGTCGTCGTCGCGACGGCAGCGGGCAAGAGCGCGACCGAACCCATCCTGCCGCCGCAGGCCGGGGCCGTCGTGTTCAACGCCCAAGGGGTGATCGAGCCGAGATCGGGTTACGAGGAGGCACCAGCGGCATCGGAGTACGACTACGTCCCGACCCCGAAGGTGACGCTCGTCGTCGCCGGTCGGTCGCCCGTGTCACCCGTGCGCGTGTTCGGTTCTGGCTTCTCCGTCCTCTCGTTCGACTGGGTGAACCTCGGACCCGCCTCGTCGGTAGAGAGCGAGCAGACGAAGCTCGACTACCTCTCCCCGACGTCGATCGTCCTCACGCCGACCGCAGAGAACGCGACGAACTCCTCACCGACGCCGTTCAAGGGCGGCGTGAGCGTCGCGACCGCCGGGGGTCTGAGCAACGTCGCCGCGTCGCCTTGGACCGCACCACCTTCGGTGACGCATCTTTCGCTCCTCGGCGGACCGACGGCAGGTGGGGCCGAGGTCACGATCAGCGGCTCCGGGCTCGCGGGCGTCCGGTCCGTCGCGTTCGTCGGCTCGCTGTCGCCCCCGACGCTCGCGGTCGCGTCCGGCGACGCGCTGGTACACGAAACGGGAGGCGGGTTGACCGTCCGCACCCCCGCCGACGTCGCGGGACCGGTTGACGTCCTGCCGTGCACGGCGACGGTATGCGCCCTCGCCCGGAGCGCTCTCGACACGTTCGTCTTCGTCCCGTCGACGAAGCGGTCGCTCGTGGCGATCTCGCCGTTGACCGGTCCCGCCTCCGGCGGGACGATGGTGACGCTCTTCGGCCGGGGCGTCCGCGGGGCCTCGGCGGCGTTGTTCGGCTCGGCCGTTTCCGGGCCGGTCACCTCGGCACGGGGATATCCGAGGAATGACCCGTACGTCGCGCTCGTCCGCACACCGCCCGGTCGCGCGGAGGCTCGTGTGCTGGTCGGGACGCTGGTGACGGGCGCTCGCGGAGTTTCGATCAGCGACATCTCGTTCGGTTACGTCCAGAGCGGACCGAGCCCGCCGCGATCCGTCGGCGTCGTGCGCGTCGGGACCACGGTGGTTCTGCACTGGCAGGCCCCGGAGAGCACCGGCGGGTCGCGGATCACCTCCTACACCGTCGTCGCATCGACCCCCGGCGCGGCGACGCGCACCTGGCGGTTCGGCCCTAGGGCGCGCGCGGCGCGTCTCGCCGGATTCGTGGCCGCGAGCACCTACCGGATCGTGGTGACAGCGTGGAACAAGGCGCACGGTCGGGGCGCGCCCGCGGTCGTCCGCGTCGCCGCGCCGATGACCTGAGGCCGCAAGTTCGTTGCCGCGGGGAGCGAACCAGGCGGTCGGTCGGACGATCGGTCTGGCGGGAGCAATTTGGCACAGCTCGACGGCGCCGTTCGCGAGAATCCGCGATGGGGTGGGATCTCGCGCGGCGGGGGCCGTCGCAGGGCGCGGCGGTACACTGCCGTCGTCTCACCCGGCACGACCGGGGACTCGGCGCGGTGCTGGTCGGACGGGTGATCAAGGAGGAGGATTCTTCGATGCCAGACGAAATCTGCTCCGAAATCGTGTCGATGGTCGGGCACGAAGGCGATCCGGTCGAGGCGTACTTCACGCGTCCGGTGGGGGGCGGTCCGGTTCCCGGGGTCGTCGTCGTCCACCACATGCCCGGTTGGGACGAGTGGACGCGTGCCGTCACCTTCAAGCTCGCCGTCCACGGATTCGCGGCGATCGCACCGCATTTGTACTCGCGCCTCGGTCCAGGTAGCTGGGACGACCTCTCCGCTGCGGCGAGGGCCCAGGGCGGTGTTCCCGACGCGCAGGTCGTCGGTGACATCGAAGGGGCGGCCGCCTTCCTGCGATCACGGCCCGACTCGAACGGCAAGGTCGGTGTGATCGGGTTCTGTTCCGGGGGCCGGCACGCCTATCTCGCGGCGTGCTCGAGCACGGTGCTCGACGCCGCCGTCGACTGCTGGGGCGGGAACGTCGTGATGTCGCCCGGGGATCTGAGCCCGAACCAGCCGGTGTCACCGATCGAGCTGACGAAGGATCTGCACTGTCCGATCCTCGGCATCTTCGGCAACGACGACCAGTACCCGTCCCCGGCCCAGGTCGACCAGACCGAGGCGGAGCTTCGCCGGCTCGGCAAGGACTACGAGTTCCATCGCTATGACGGCGCCGGTCACGGGTTCTTCGCGACGGAACGTGAGTCGTACCGACCCGAGCAGGCGGTCGACGGGTGGGAGAAGGTTTTCGCCTTCTACCGGAACCGCCTCGGGGCGCCGACGAAGACCTGACACAAGCCGCACGGATCAGCCAAGGGGGAGCCATGTGCACGCTCACGACCGAGCAGCTCGCGGTCGACGGTCACGGCAAGGGCCCGGAGGGATGGCTCAGGCTCGAATCGGCCACCGTCTGTTACGACCATCCGACCCGGGGGACAGCGGACCACGTCCTCGTCATCGACCTCTGGGGTGGTGACGTTCGGTCCGGGTCACGGATCGCGATCGAGCTGAGCGCGACTTCAGCGGCCGCGCTCGCGCGCGCGATCCACCAAGCGCTCGCGAGCCCGCAGGCGCGCCAGGACCTGTCGGGGGACGTCGCAACCGCCTGACGGCGGGTGGCGTGCCCGCGCCGACCGAGGCCTTCCTGACGTCGGCCGGATCAGTGACGGACGACGACGACCGGGCAGGCGGCGTGGCACACGAGGTGCTCGCTCACCGACCCGACCAGGAGTCCTGTGATCTCACCGTGGCCGCGGCAGCCGACGACGAGCAGACTCGCCTCGTGTGACATCTCGATGAGCGTCGCCGAGGCGTGGCCCTCGACGACGACGGGATCGAGGCGAACCTTCGGGTCATCCCCCAGCGCCTCGGTGACCGCCTCGCTTTGCACGGTGCGCGCATCCGCCTCGGGGTCGAAGTCCTCGGGATACGGCGGCGTCCAGCCGACGGTGGCGGCGAACGCCCAGGTCGTCACCACGCGGAGCGTCGCGTCGGTGAGCCGAGCCTGACGAGCGGCCCAGCGCAGGGCGCTGACCGACGCAGGTGTTCCGTCCACCCCGACGATCACGACGTTCTCCGTCGTCACCTCCGGATCCACGCCACTACCTATACACCCGCGGTTGACGCCGCCCAAGGGGCCGATGACCCCTTGCCACTCCCATCTGTTGCACGACGTCAGGACCAGGACCGGAGCACGGCCACCTGGAGCCCGTGGTCGTCACCGGGCAGTCAGGCGAGCGCCTCGGGCCCAGCCCACCGTCGACCCTCTGGCGCCCGACGTCGTCGCCGCCGGCTCGCGCGCCCCGGGACCGGCTCGCGCCCGCGCTTCGAACAAGCAGGGAAGCGGGCCCCCGGGCGGTGGGATGGCCCTCGCATCCCTCGTTTGACCGGGGTTCATCGGGGTGCCGGGGATTACGATTCCCGTGTCGAGTGGAGCCGGACCTCACGTCGTGCGGACCACCCGATCTGTACTCACCTAAACAACAAAGTGCCGGAGGACCGAAGAATCTCCGGACGAGGAGGAACATGTCAGGCGTTGACGCGGGCATCGACATCGGGATCCCCGCCGACAAGCGCGAGGAGATCGTGCGTCACCTCTCCGCCGTGCTCGGCGACACGTACACCTTGTATCTAAAGACGCACAACTACCACTGGAATGTGACGGGCCCGATGTTCCAAACCCTCCATCTCATGTTCGAGACGGAGTACAACGAGCTCGCCCTCGCCGTCGACGAGATCGCCGAGCGCATTCGGGCCCTCGGCGCTCCAGCTCCGGGCACCCTGCGGGAGTTCTCCCAGCTCTCGTCGATTGCCGAGGATACCGACGCGCCCGACGCGATGGAGATGGTCCGGCGTCTCGTCGCCGGGCAGGAGGCCGTCGTCAAGACCGCCCGCGCCGCGTTCACCATCGCCGAGAAGGCGAACGACCAGCCGACGGCCGATCTGCTCACGCGGCGAATGCAGATTCACGAGAAGACGGCGTGGATGCTGAGGAGCCTGCTGAAGTAGGCGCATCGCTTCGTGGCGTCGCGAGCGCGTCGACGTGGCGCGAAAACGGCGGTCCTGTGACTGATTGCCGCGGCCATTCGGGAGGGTCGCGATCCGCCGGGCCCCGGGCTAGCGCTTCGGCTTAATCGACAGCGGGGGCAGCGTCGTCTCCGGGATCGTCACTTCACCGCGAGGCGGAGAGGAGCCGTTCATCCCGGATGCCATCGCCGGGTGGATCGCAGCCGGCGGTGCTCAGCCCGCCAGTTCGTCGGCCTCGGTGAACTGGCTGTTGTACAGGTCGCAGTACAGGCCTCGGCTTTCGAGCAGATCCGCGTGGTTGCCCTGTTCCACGATGTGCCCGGCGTCCATGACGATGATCGTGTCAGCGTCGCGGATGGTCGACAGGCGGTGCGCGATGACGAAGCTCGTCCGACCACGCCGCAGCCGTGACATGGCGTGCTGGATGAGGACCTCGGTACGGGTGTCGACGTTGCTCGTCGCCTCGTCGAGGATGAGGATCTCAGGGCTGGCGAGGAACGCCCGGGCGATCGTCAGCAGCTGTTTCTGGCCGGAGGAGATGTTCGAGGCGTCGGCGTCGAGCACGGTGTCGTAGCCCTCGGGCAGGGTACGGACGAAGTGGTCGACGTAGGCGGCCTCAGCGGCCGCGAGGATCTCCTCGTGGGTCGCCTCTTCCTTCCCGTAGCCGATGTTGTCCCAGATGGTGCCGGCGAAGAGCCAGGTGTCCTGCAACACCATGCCGAACGAGCGGCGCACCTCGTCACGGGAGAGCTCCCGGTAGTCGACGCCGTCGAGGAGGATCTGGCCGGAGTCGATCTCGTAGAAGCGCACGAGCAAGTTGACGATGGTGGTCTTGCCCGCTCCGGTCGGTCCGACGATCGCCACGGTCTCGCCGGGCGCAACTTCGAGGGTGAAGCCCTCGATGAGGGGCTTGTCGGGCTCGTAGCGGAACGACACGTGCTCGAGCTGCAACCTCCCAGCCGCCGGGGGCCGCAGGGCTGCCATCGGCGTCGGTTCCTCGTCGGCCGCCTCTTCGGGCGCGTCGAGGAACTCGAAGACCCGTTCGGCCGACGCGAGACCCGACTGCAGCAGGTTCATCTGACTCGCGATCTGCGTGATCGGCATCGTGAACTGGCGTGAGTACTGGATGAAGGCCACCACGTCACCGAGGGACATCGCCCCCGAGGCGACCCGATAGCCGCCGAACACGGCGATCACGACGTAGTTGATGTTGGCGAGGAACTGCATCGCCGGTTGGATGATCCCGGAAAGGAACTGCGCCCGGAAGCTCGCGTCGAAAAGGTGCCGGTTCTGGCGCCCGAACTCGTCGACCGTCGCCCGCCGGCGCCCGAAGACCCCGACGAGCACGTGCCCGGTGTGGGACTCCTCGACGAGTCCGTTCAGCGAGCCCGTCCGCTTCCACTGGGACGCGAACTGGACCTGGGAACGTCGCGCGATGAAGAAAGTGATCACGATGGCGAGGGGGATGACGATGACGGACACCGTCGCTAACAGGGGCGAGATCCAGAACATCATGCCCATCACCCCGCCGACGGTGAGCACCGACGTGAGGAGTTGGCTCAAACCCTGTTGCAGCGTCGTCGTGAGGTTGTCGATGTCGTTCGTGACCCGGCTGAGGATGTCGCCGTGCGGATGGCTGTCGAAGTACCGCAACGGCAAGCGCGCCAGCTTCTCCTCGACCTCGCGCCGCAGCCCGAACATCGTGCGCTGCGTGACTCCGGCCATGAGGAAGCCCTGGCCGTAGCTGAAGAGCGCACCGAAGAGGTACACGAGCGCCGCCAGGCCGAGGATGAGTCCGAGGTGTGAGATGTCGACGCCCTTCCCGGGCGTGACGTTCATCCCGGCGAGCATCGTGGCGAGTTGGCTCTCGCCGTGAGAGCGCAGAAGCGCGATGGCCTGTTCCTTCGTAGTCCCGGGCTTCAGCCTCTTGCCGACTACACCGTTGAACAAGACGTCGATCGCGTCGCCGAGAATCCGGGGGCCGGAAACCGTGAACCCGACCGACGTGACGCCGAGCGCCAGCACGACGATGAGACGGAGTCGCTCGGGCCGCAGGCGGCCGAGCAGCCGCCGCAGCGTCCGCCGGAAGTCCCTCGCGCGTTCCCCGGGTGACGTCGTGCCGACCACTCTGCGGCCCCCGGGCCGCCCGCCCATCATGCGGCGGCGTCCTCACCGAGCTGGGACCGGACGATCTCCCGGTATGGTTCGCAGCTCGACAACAGCTCGGCGTGCGTTCCCATCCCGACGATCAGCCCGTCGTCGAGCACGATGATGTGGTCGGCGTGCATGATCGTGCTCACCCGTTGCGCCACGAGGACGACGGCCGCGTCACGCGTGCTGACCTTCATCGCGGCGCGCAGGCGCGCGTCGGTCGCGGCGTCGAGCGCCGAGAGGCAGTCGTCCAGCAGGTAGAGCTTCGGCTGTTTCACGAGCGCCCGGGCGATCGACAGCCGCTGGCGCTGGCCCCCGGAGACGTTCGTTCCGCCCTGGTCGATCGGCGCGGCGAGGTTCCCGGGCATCGCGGCGACGAAATCGTGGGCCTGGGCGATCTCGAGGGCTCTCCAGAGCTCCGCGTCGCTCGCCTCGGGCCTGCCGTACCGCAGGTTGTCGGCGACCGTGCCGCTGAACAGATACGCCGTCTGGGGTACGAGTCCGATCGAACCCCAGAGCCCCTCGAGATCCTGGTCCCGCACGTCGACGCCGTTGACGAGAACTCGACCACTCGTCGGGTCGAAAAAGCGCGGGATGAGGTTGAGAAGCGTGGTCTTGCCGCTGCCGGTGCCGCCGATGATCGCGCTCGTCTCCCCAGGCCGGAGCGTGAACGAGAGGTTCTGCAGTACGGGTCGCTCGCCGCCGGGGTAGCCGAACGCGACGTCGCAGAACTCGACGTCACCGGTCGGGTGGGCCGGGCTAACCGGGCTCGGCGGGTCGGCGACCGAGGGTTCGGTGTCGAGCACCTGCATGATTCGTTCGGCGCTCGCGACCGCCCGCGGGGCGAAGATCGCGATCATCACAGCCATCATCACCGCCATCAGGATCTGCAGGATGTAGGTGAGGAACGCGGTGAGGTTGCCGATCGGGAGTGATCCCTCGCTGACGTAGCGGCCGCCGAACCACAGCACGGCGACGCTCGAGAGGTTGAGGATCACCATGAGCGCGGGCAGGGTCAGGGCGAAGATCCGGTTCACCCGCAGCGCGGTCGTCGTGAGATTGGCGTTCGCGTCCCCGAAGCGCTCACGCTCGGATCGGTTGCGGACGAAGGCGCGGATGACCCGGACCCCGGTGATCTGCTCGAGCAGGACCTGATTAATCCGGTCGATCCTCGACTGCATGACCCGGAACTGGGGTATGACCAGCCTCATCACGGACCCGATGAACAGTGCCATGACGGGCACGGCGACAACGAGCAGGAACGAAAGCGGCCCACCCTCCCGGATGGCGAGGACGATGCCCCCGACGCACATGATCGGGGCGATGACCATGAGCGTGAGGGCCGCCTGCACGAACACCTGGACTTGCTGGACGTCGTTCGTGTTGCGGGTGATGAGCGAGGGCGTTCCGAAATGGTTCATCTCGCGTGCCGAGAAGCCCTGGACGCGGGTGAAGACCGCGCCCCGCACGTCCGCGCCGAATCCCATCGACACGCGCGACGCCCAGTACACGGCCACGATGGAGACGAATCCGAGCACGAGGGTGATCGCGAGCATGACGGCGCCCGTCATCCAGATGTAGTGGAGGTCTCCCGCGACGATCCCGTTGTTGATGATGTCCGCATTGAGGTTCGGGAGGTAGAGGTTTCCGCCGGTCTGGACGATCAGTAGCGCGACGACGACGGCGACCTGGGCCGCGTAAGGGCGAACGAAGGTGCGCAGCAGACGTCTCAGCACGGTCGGCCGTCCCGGGTATCGACGAGGAACTCCGTGATCGGTGCGACCTCGACCGCCATCGCGGCCGGCGGCCTCATCGCGGTTTGTTCCGTCTGATCAAGTCGACCTCGGGGGCGCGCGTATCCGACCAGTTGCGCCCGACCACCGTATCCCGATCTCGGGTCTGGTCCGGAACGGTAGACGCGACCGGGACCGGAGCACCGTAGTGTTGCGCTCGGTGCCGCGATGACTCCCGAGGGCTACACGCTGAGCGGGTCCGCCGTCACGATTCCGCCGCTCGGCGTCGGGACCTGGGCGTGGGGGGATCGTTCCACGTGGGGCATGGGCGGTTACGACGTCAACCTCACGCCCGCCTCGATCCAGGAAGCGTGGGACGCCTCGCTCGAGGCCGGGATCAGGATGTTCGACACCGCCGAGGTCTACGGAGGAGGCGAAAGCGAGCGCATCATCGGTGCGATGCTCGCCCGCGACCCGCAACGGGCCAAGTCCGTCGTCATCGCCACGAAATTCCTGCCGTATCCATGGAAGCTGCGCGTCCACCACGCGTTGTTGAAATCCCTACAGGCCTCGCTCGATCGGCTGGGACTGCCGGCGGTCGACCTCTACCAGATTCACGGACCGATCAGCCTGCGGTCCCACTCCGAGCTGGCCGACGCGCTCGCGGATGCACATGAGAGGGGCCTCGTGAAAGCGGTCGGCGTCTCGAACTATTCCGCGACCGAGACACGATCGATGGCCCTTCAGCTCGGGAAGCGCCACATGAAACTCGCCACGAACCAGATCGAGTTCTCACTGCTGCGGCGATCTCCGGAGACGAACGGCCTGCTCGCGGCGTGCCAGGAGTTGCGGGTCCGACCAATTGCGTACTCGCCGCTCGGCCAGGGCCGGCTCACGGGCAAGTACTCGGCCGCGGTGGCTCCGCCCCCCAGGAGGAATTTCGGCAGGTATCCGATGACGGTGGTCGATGGAGTCGTGGCCGAGCTCCGGCGCCTAGGCGAGAAGCACGGAGGGAAGACGCCGGGCCAGGTCGCCCTGAACTGGTTGATCGCCAAGGGCGCCGTGCCGATCCCGGGCGCCAAGAATCGGCACCAGGCATTGGACAACGCCGGAGCGCTCGGCTGGCGCCTCGATGACGAGGATCTCGACCGACTGGACCGGGCGTCCCTCCCGGGGGTGCGGAACCTCGGGGGCCGAATCTGGCAGCACGGCTGAGCCGTGGAAGGTCCGAAAACCGTTGGCGCGGGGCGCGTCGGGCCGGGTGCCTCTTCCAAACGTGATGACGTGGTCGCCAACAGCCTTGGTGGGTACGGGAGATAGAGATCACCAAAACGCAATCAGCCCCGACGGCACGTCCGCTAGCCCTTCGGTGAGGTATTGCGATGCCCAGTCGGCAGAAGCTGGGGACGACGGTGGCCTCGACCGCGGCGTCGACGGCCTGCGCCAGCGGGCAGGCGGAACGGCTTCCTCGCATCGGTAACGCCACGCGAACTGTTGAGGTGTACGTGCGTCCAAACAGCTCAGGTCAGGAGCAGGTCCAGCGGATGGTGCCGGAGTCGATCTCCCCCAGGAGACCGTGAGCGCCACTGAAAGTGAGTGATCCGGAGCCGTCGGCGTTGACCTTCAACTTGGCACCGATCATGCCAAACTGGTGCGAGCCCAGATCGACCGCCTCGAGAGACGCCGTGAAAGGGATGGCATACGTTCCCGGACCGTGGTACTCGCCAGGTTTGAGACCGACCACCATGTAGAAGTATTGGCCGCCCACCGATTCGGTGACCTCGGGGAGTACGGGGTAGGCGGCGAACCAGCTACTGCACGATCTCATGGGCGGAGGTGGGTACTTCACAGGCACGCCGGCCTCCCGCATCTCCCAGATCATCGCCCTGTCGGCTTCTGTGAACCTCGCCATCACCGTTCCTCCCCATCGACGACATCAGTGTTCGCCGATCAGAGAGGTGTTGCGATGATCAGTTGAGGACGCAGCACATGAGGGACACCCGGCGGGGGCACGCCGACACCGGAGTTCCTTCTCGGCTCGGATCATCATGCTCATCCTCACCTTTGGTGCGGCGAGCGTCTCCCTGTGTTGACCGAGTCGGGCGTCAGTATCCGTAGCCTCCACCCGGCTTCGTCGTTGTTGTCGCCGCCGGCTTCGTCGTTGTTGTCGCCGCCGGCTTCGCCGTCACGACGACGGACCATGACCCCCACGTATCCTTCACGCCGTTGCCGTTCACCTGTCCGGCGGCAGCGTCGTACGTGAACCAGTACAGCGCCTTTCCGGAATAGGTGACCTGTCGCACTCCGCCGGAACGCATCACCGAGCCGAGTTTCGAAGCCGACACACCTTTACCAGCTGTCGCCTTCGTGACGCCCTTGGGGAGCAAGACCTCAGGCCAGATCTTCGTGCACTGACCGACGCAACCCACCTTGCTTGCCCTCAAGGCGTAGACAGTCTTGCCGCTCACGAGGATCGTGCCGAGCTTCGCGTTCTTCATCGTTGAGATGACAACGCTCTTCGCCGCACTATTCGTAACGGCACCTGCGGTGCTGATCGCAAAGGCGGAGCCAGAGAGTCCGCCAACCGCGACGACACCTGCCGCGATGCGTCCAACCAGGACCCCACGAGTTACATGTTCGTGGTGCGTCGTCTGTCTCATGTCGTTCGTCTCCTTAGGTCGTCATGTTCGGGTATTGGTAGTACTACGGGCGACATCGGCCGGCGGATTGGTGCTACGCAGATTTCGCGAAGGAGCACTCCAAGAGGCGGATGAGTGACGGTCGGCGTAGGAGCGCTCGCCAAGTTGTGGACCGTTGCTGCCATCGCGGTCGTCGGGGGGAAAGGCATGCCTCGGTTTGTGAGCGTGGCAACGATCCGGAGGGCAACTGCTGTCGTGTTGATTGTTCGCGCCGTGCTCGCCGCGTGGTCGGCGGCGAGATAGTCGCGTATCGGTCATCGAGGAGAATCGGATTCGCGCAGTCCCTGACGGAGCCCTCGCCGTATACCTCCGTGATAGCTACCGAGGCGTAGTTCGACGCGAGATGGAACTCTCGATCCCCAAGCTCCGCTCGGGCTCGTTCTTTTCCCAGTGTAAACGCCTTCTGGCTGTGGTCAGCCAGATACGGTCATCTCGTGCCACAACCCGCCACTCAAGGTGATGTTGTTTCCGTTGGCCTGACCGGGAGCGGAATCGCCGACGTAGGTGTAGAGGGGATGGTGGTCATAGGTGGCCTGGGCTGCTCCGCCTGTCCGTCTGATCGTTCCTAGCTCGCCCGTCACGCTCGGGCCGGCGGCGGGAGTCCCGATGACCGGCGGCCAGTACGCCGCGCATGTGCCATAACAGTTCGACGTCGTCGGCGTATCGGGGACAAACCAGTAGAGCGTGTAGCCCCGGGCATCGGTCAGCACCGACACGCCACTGATGCTTGCGATCTTCAGGAGCGCTTTCGACGAGCCTGCGCTCGTTGACGTTGGTCCTGTGGCCGCGAGGGAGACGCCTAAGAGCACTGCGGCCAGAACCGAGAGCGCGGCGGCCGCCCACCGTCCGGCTGGGATGGCCGCCTGAAGTCTGTCTAAGAAGTTGTTGCCTTGTATCGGAAGCGCTGCGGGCTGGTGTTGGGCGCGTGGGTGCAAGACAACAGCGGCAAGCGCCGAGAAAGTAACCACCTCGATGACGGCGGCCACGATTCCTGCGGCCGTGCGAACCTCCCGGAAACCGAAAAGGCCGATCCGCAACGACAACAGATAACCGCCAAGAGTCGCGAGAGCAAACCCGGCACCCGCTGCCGAGGCCAGCCGATTATCAGATACGAGGACGATCGCGCCGAGGCCAAAGGCGGAGATCACCTGAAGCAGGAACAGCCAGCCAATCGTCGGGATCGTCCGGTAGCCGGTCAGGTACAGATCAAGGTGGATCGCCGCGGTCGCGACGAGGAGCCCGGCTCCGATGACTCGCAAGACGAGCCATTGCCAGCTCAGACTCTGCTCTCGACGCTTATCCTCCGAGGCTGCGCGCATTGCTGACAGATTCCTCATGTTGAAGCTCTCCTGAGGCCCGAGTCGTCAGCCGAACTCACCGGGTGCTCGCAAGGTCGATCGCGCGTCAAGAGGAACGCTTGACGCGCGGTCGACCGAACAGTAGCCCCGGCTGCGATGCCGCCCGATCCCGCCAACGCCACTCCTGCTGCGAGCAGGATCGGAAGCGACGACCGCGTTGCACCATGGGCCGATCTCATGAGAATCTCTTCCTCCATCTCGCATGGAGCTAGACGCCTCGGTAGCTACCACCGAGGTATACGGCGCGGGCTCCGTCAGGGATTGCGCGTGCGTCGTGGTCACCCCGGGTCTCAGCCCCGCCGTCGGGCAGGCAGGTTGTGTCCGGCGACCGTGGAGTTACCTGCCTCCCCTAAGGTTCTTTGGGGCGTCCCGGCAGGACTTGAACCTGCGACACGCGGTTTAGGAATCGGGCCGAGAAGGTCCACCGAAACGAGTCCAGTCCGCTGGACTGGCCCCTGCGCGCATGGCCGTCCACGGAGTCCGTTCCGCGCCAGTGAATGTCGCTCTGTAGATTCCCAAGAGATTCCCGATCGGTCGATCCAAGGTCAGCGTTCCATGTGGTCGCTGAGTAGTCGCCGCTGCCTCCGGCCGGCACGACTGGGGCACCCTCGGAGACTGCCCAGAAGGTGACCTATCTGGCACTTCGAGATCCCGAAGATGTGAGTGGAGCCCAGCCGCTCCGCCTGTCCAGGTCGTCTCGGACGCTTCACCCAAACGTCAGGATTGGCAAGTCGAGGGTGGAGTGCTCGCCGATTTGGACGGTGAACGTCTCGTTATGCGGCCCGTACCGGTCGAAGCAGGCAGCATCGTGCCCGCCCAGCGCGACCCGGATCTTGTGGCCCACGCGGAACAACGCGGCAATCGGCAGCAGCTCCACAGCGAGGTCGAGGTCCAGCCCGGGCTCGACGGCCAGGTGGTCGGCTCTGGCGAAGCTGCGGGGTACGCCGAGCCTCGTGGGCTCGGCCGGTCCAGTCGTCGCGCGATGGGCGAACCGCAGACAGCCTTCGGTCAGGTACGTCACCCCGCCCTCCGGCGCGATGTCCTCGAGGTAGGCGTAAATGGCCCCGTCGGACCCGGACGTCGCCAGGTGCAGGGAGACCACGGGGAACCCGACGACGTGGAGGTCGGCGGGCAACGGTTCGGACGTGAACGTCAAGAGAGCCTCGTCCGCTTGTCGGCGATCGGTGTACGCGGCGCCCCGGCCGAGGTCGACCGCAAGCCATCGGTTCGTGGGGCCGGTCGACGCGGCGGCATCGACGACGTGGCGCAGGTCAGTCGCCGGCCCAGGCTCCGGTGCGAGCCGACCTGGGGAAGCGAGGTACCAGGTCCGTACGCTGGCACCTTCCGGCGGCCACGAGCCGACCGTCTGCCATTGGTCCGTGCCGAGCGTGCCGAAAGTCAACCGGCTCTCGCCATCCGGCGTTTCGGCGCGCTCGACGTACCTGGTGAAAAACTCCACCAACCGACGGTCCTGGCCCTCGGGGGCGAGCAGGTCGCCAGCAAGCGTCCCGTGGGGCCGGAGCGTGTCGGCGTACGTTCCCCCGCCGTGGCCCCAGGGCCCGATCTCTACCAGCTGGTCGTTGGCGAACGTCGCGAACCGCCGCAATGCGCCCAACGCGAAAGCAGCGTCCTGCCATCCGGCGCGGACCAGTAGGGGCACGCCCGTGGCTTCGATGGCCCGCCGAGCGGCAGCCGGGGTCGTGTCCTGCCAGTCCAGGCCGGGCAGGCGGTCGTCGCTGAACGGCGCCCGTCCCAGAAGCTTGTGCATGTCGACGTTGGCCTGGTGCTCGCTGATTGCCGCCTGGAGCAAGGCCGTAGCGTCCGGCTCGTCTACCGGCTTGACGGGCGCGGGCAACGAGAGCTCCTCGGCCGGCACCCCGGTGAGATCCGACAGCCGCTCGAGCGCGCCGACGACGCCGTCCTTGATCTGGCTCTCGCACATCCACCGTGCGAGACGGCCGCCAGTGGCACACCCGCCCGGATAGAACAGCTCTCGGTACGGGTCGAGCGGGCTGAACAGCGCGGCAACGGCGACCACATGCGGGTTGCCCAAGGCGGCGACGAGCTCGGCGGCCTGGCCTTCGTACGAAGTCCCGAAGACACCAACCCGGCCGTTAGACCACGACTGTGCTGCCACCCAGTCGATCAGCTCGCCATAGTCGGCGACCTCACGCGGGCTGAGCTCCATCGTGCGCGAGCCGAACGACGCGCCGGTGCCGCGCGCGTCGGCGACGACGAGCGCGAACCCGGCGCGGGCCCACAGCTCGCCGGCCGCATGGTTGCTGTCCTCCTCGGGCCGCGGGCCCGGCGGCTGCTCGGCCCGGTGGTAGCGCGTGGCCCGGAACGCCGTACCGACACGCTCGCCTCGAGCGGTCCGCTCGACCGGGAGCCAGACGTCGATGGCCAGCCGTATGCCGTCGGCGACCGGCACGTAGAGGGACTGAACAGGGTGCGCCGGATCGATCTTCATGGCTCGATTCTGCCAATCAACACACCAGCCGTTCGCCTAAGGGAGCTTCCACGTCCGGCCGCCCGGTGGGTCGGCCACCGAGCCCGTCGGGCAAGTGCAGACCCTTGGTCCGTTGGAGCTCGGATAGGTGACCAGCTGCCCCAGATCGCCGGGAGAGTGGCGCTAGACATCCACGGCAGGGAAGCCCAGGTCACCAGCGACCATGCGCTTCTGGAGCAGAATCGCCGTGGCTCGGGGATCGATGGCCGAGTTGTCGATCACGAACTGCTCGATTGGGCCGAGGTGGCGGAACTGGTCCCACATATGTCGGATCGGACCCTCATCGGTCAAGGCGTCTCGATGCTGTGGCGACTCCAGCACTCGTCCCCGTGCTCGGACCAGGCAGGTGTCACTGTCGGGTCGGAGCACGGCGTAGTTCACAGCGGCCGTGCACTGCCCCAGTTCCTCCCTCAAGGGCTCGAAGTGCCACGGGCCGAAGATGCCGTCCAGAACGACCATGAAGCCAGCGTTCGCCATCCGCACTCCGGCTGCCGTTGCCGCTCGGATTACAGCCCGATTCTGAACATCCGCCGCACGCTCCCAGGGTGGAATGTGGCCGTTGACGATTGTGGTCCAGAACCAATCCGAGGGCATGCAGGCAGACAGCGGTGATTCGGAGGCAATGATCGCTCCCACCGTGGTCTTTCCGGCCCCAGGCGGACCGGTGAGGATGAGCAACATCCCGTCGTCCATGCCGTGACGCTATCGACTTGCGGCTGGACTGGGTGGGTATCCCTGATCGTCTTTAGGGGCGCCCCCGGCAGGACTCGAACCTGCGACACGCGGTTTAGGAATCGGGCCGAGAAGGTCCACCTAAGCGAGTCCAGTCCGTTGAACTGGCCCTTGCGCGAGCGGCAGTCCACTGAATCCGTCCAGTGCAAGCGAATGTCGCTCCGCAGATTCCCAAGAGATTCCCGACCGGTCAATCCAAGGTCAGCATTCGATGTGGTCGCTCAGTAGCCGCGGCTGTCCCGTACCGGCTGCGTCCTCAACTGATCATCGCAACACCTCTCTGATCGGCGAACACTGATGTCGTCGATGGGGAGGAACGGTGATGGCGAGGTTCACAGAAGCCGACAAGGCGACGATCTGGGAGATGCGGG